>Ga0193716_1000101_pt1 | contig 50702 bp, 39 predicted proteins | sample U2c1metaG_FD_145901 | JGI IMG/M metagenome (GOLD analysis project Ga0193716, IMG submission 145901) | Soil microbial communities from a riparian zone of the East river system, Colorado, United States - U2c1 | ecosystem: Environmental > Terrestrial > Soil > Riparian zone | place: USA: East River...
AACCAGCATTACGACCACTTTGCTAATTGGCGCGACGCTCTATCTTGTGGCCGGAGTGACGCTGCCAGCCATGAGAACTTCCGGGCCGCCCGAACCACAAGTTGGTTGGTAGCGCCCCGCCAGATTACTGCTCTAAAATGCCCGAATCGTTGCGCTGCCAGACCTCGTCTTGATCGGAAAAGACGCAAACTCGTTGGTATTGGCTGCGGAGAAATCTGCGGAACTCATTCAGATGATACGTTTCAGCGGGTTGCCGGGAGTCCCGGGAATCCAAACGCGGCGACCAAAGAATATATTTGACTTGCTGAGCCTCCAGCTGCCGGATGCTTAGCTCTACATATTGCGGCCGCGTCTGATCTCCGGTTTCGAGCACATCCAAATAAACAGGATTCCTGAGTCCCAGAGGCAGATAGAGGCCCGGCCATGCCGCTTGAAAAAATTTCTGCCCAGGTTTGGTGTGTTGCGCCAGCCACGCTGCTTTTTCATAGGTATGAGGAGTGGTGGCCGTGCGTCCAGCAGGAAGCTCGGCGGTGATGGAAGCTTGATGATGCCTCACCCAGGTTTGCACCAGCGCCATACCCAGTACGGCCACCCAGAGCAAACTGGTCGCATAGCGCGGAAGTTTGGCCTTCTCAAACAGCCAGACGAATAAGATGATGCCGGGCATCGCCACACAGTAGAGTCGAAGCCAATTCACACTCAGCGCCACCTCGATGAGCATGGCAACGCCAGTAAAAGACACCAGCGCGATCCTCCGTATGGCCGCTCGAGACGGGTCGCGCCGCTCCCGCCAGCTTCGCCACAAACCCGCCAGGTAGACAACGGGAAGCAAGATATAGATGAAAAGATAAGGGCTGAGCTTCAGCAAATTTCGCCAAGCGAGAGTTTCTGGCAACCCGAGCGAAGCGGTCGTCCATCCGTTGACCATGAATTCCCGAACGTATGTAGCCTGGAAGTACCAAAGCTGTCTGAAGCCACCCGTCGCAATGAAATAACCGCTCAATAAGGTCCAAATCGCAATCAGGGGAACAAAAAGCTGTATTTGCCGTTTCAGCAGACTGGGCCACGTTTCTTTTTCACAAACGCTTTCGGCGAAAAGAAAGGCGGCGATGCCAAAAGCGGCGAAGACTCCTCTTGTTTGCGTGAAAAAAGAGGCCGCGCCCAGCAGCATTCCCGCAAAAATAATTCTTTGTGGCGAGCGACCGTTCAAAAGAATTGCAACGGCACTCATGACCGCGAGTACGCTAAACCAGTGGTGCGTTCCGTTGAGGGCCTTGCCGTAGATCAGGCACAGGAACAAGCAAGCCGCGAGCAAGGCGTACTGCTTCTCCATCACCAGCTTGGCGATCTTGAAACACACCCAGGTCAGCAGAACTCCGAGAGCCAGTACGACTGCGTTGGTAGTCCATAGGCGAGGGCCAAAGAGTTTGAACAGGCTCAGGTAGACCAAATCCGTTCCGGGTGGAGTAAATTGAAAGAAATCCTGGTAAATGCGCTCTCCGGCCAGCAGCCGTTCGGAATTCATCCAGAAATAAACTTGATCTCCACTGAGCAAAAAAGGCGTGGCCAGGAAAGCAAACAAATTAACGTACAGGAAGGTCGCGCTGCCAAGAATCAGAGCGATGGTGTAGTTGTCGAATTCCAGGCGCCCGCGAACGTTCACTGCGGTAGGCAATCTTTGCATGGAGGTGAAAAACTCATTTCAAAAGCCGGGTCGGGCAACGGCTGGTCCCGTTGCGCACAACCAGAGTAAACAGCAAGAAATTCTAGCATGGAGCATCAAGCGCGCGCCTTGCTGGCCCGAGCAGAGGTCAGGCCTCCTGGCTTTCTTCATCGCTTGCCTGGACCATTTCCTTCCTGTACCCTTAATCGCTGTGCAACGATTGCTCGCCATCCTTGTAGTTCTTTTTTTCGGCTCAGGAACCGTCCTTCCTGCGCTGGCAATGAATCGTGTGCAAAGTGGCGTTCCCATTTGCTGCCGTAAAGACGGCGGCCATCACTGTAAGGCACCGGGGCGAGAAATTCAGCAATCCCAGTCGGGCGATGATGAGGGAAGCCTCGCGGCCACTTGTCCAACATCGCACCAGGCGTCGGCCGTTAACCTTGTCGCAAAACTCCTGCTAACGTCTGCAATTGAAATTAATGACACAAACAAGCCAGCTCAAGCAGTTCTCAGTTCTAGCGACGTAAAGCCGTTCGCACCATTTTCCAGAAGCGATTTTGCTCGCGGCCCTCCCCCGGCATCCCTCTCGTAGTTATCTTCACCCTATTCCTCCTGCAGTTCAGAGCAGAGCAGCGGAGCCAGAATCGTCTGGCGCCCTTTGATTCGCCGAATAGAGCTCGGTGATCATCGCGTAATCGCCTGTAATTCCTAAAACTTGCGTCTGTGAAGTCAAGCATGGATCAGGAGCACTAAAATCCGCAATTTCCCACAAAGGGCGCGACGGTCCGTTCGAGGCAGACTCCTGCTTCGACTGCAGTCGTTATTTCTACTGTGTGCAATTTTGTCCGCCCCAGTGGGCGCGCTGGCCGGTCACGTTCTGCACATTGCTTCTTCGTGCTGTTGCGACAAAATGTGCGCGCTGCACGCAAAAAAGGAAACAGTCGCAGAGTCTGAGCCGGGCTGTCACAAGCCGCAGGGCAAGGACTCCCAGGCTTGCACTATGAAGGCATGCTGCAAAGCGGGCGATGCCATGTTTGTTTCGCCGAGTTTGCCAGAAATTGTCCTGCCGAGTTTCGTAGAGCAATTTTTTAACAAGGAGACACCGGGGTTCGCGACCTCAGAAAACGTCGCGCCTCTCGCCCAACTTCTCGATCCACCATTTCAACCTCCCCGCCCCTAAGTGAACCTCAAAGCGTTTCGACACGAGAGAACTCACTTGGGAGGAATGATTCATGTTTGGTTCTAGATGGACTGCAGTCAGCAGCTTGGTATTTTTTCTGTTTCTGATCTTTTTCAGCGCCCCCATCCTCGCAGCTCAGGAAACGGTCAACAACGCCAGCGTCAGCGGCCGCGTCACCGACGCATCTGGAGCCGTCGTTGCGGGAGCAATTGTCTCCGCGCGCCAAGTCGAAACAAATTTGGCCGCTACGACCAACACGGACAGCGAAGGCCGTTTTCGTTTTTCGTATCTTCAGGTTGGCAAGTATGAAATCAGGATTTCTCACCCCGGTTTCGCCGAAGCCAGCCGAACAATAACCCTTACGATCGGGGCTGCTTACCAGCTTCCCATCGCTCTTGCTGTTGGCGCAGCAAGTGAAACTGTCAACGTAAACACGGAGTCCGCCGTCATTGAAGCTGCCCGCACACAAGTCGCTGGCACCATCGGACAAAACGAATTCAACAGCGTGCCACTCAACGGCCGCAGCTTCCTCGACCTGGCTTTGCTGGTCCCCGGCGTCTCTCCCACCAATACCGCGGCAACCCAGCTGTTTCCGGAAACCTCCGCGGTTCCCGGCCAAGGCATCTCGATCAACAGTCAGCGCAATTTTTCCAACAGCTTCGTCGTCGACGGCCTTTCCGCCAACGATGACGCGGCGGGCCTCGCTGGAACTTTTTATGGCCTTGGCGCCATCCAGGAATTTCAAGTCGTTACTTCCGGTGGCCAGGCTGAATTTGGCCGCGCGCTCGGTGGCTACATCAATGTGGTCACAAAAACCGGCGCTAACGGCTTGCACGGTGAAGCGTACGGCTTTTTCCGCAATCAAAACCTGAATGCCGACAACGCGCTCTCGCGCACCAAACTTCCGCTCACGCAGGCACAATACGGCGCGAGCCTCGGCGGGCCTGTCATTCGAGATCGCACGTTCTATTTTGCTAATTTTGAGCAGCGTCTGCTAAATCAGGATGGTCTTATCACTTCCTCGCAGGCCAACGTGGACGTTATCAACGCGCAACTCGTGGCAATCGGTTATCCGGGCCTGCCTGTCTCGACGGGCCTTTTTCCGAATCCGGTGCACAACAGTAATTTTCTGGTTCGCCTCGATCATCGTTTCTCAGAAAAGGACCAGTTCAATATCCGCTATAGTCTCTACCAGGTTGACAGCACAAACTCTCGCTTCGCCGGCGCACTCACCTCGGCGAGTGGTGGCGCGGCACTCACCGACCTCGACCAGACGATCGCCGCCAGTAACATCGCCACGCTTTCCTCTAACACCGTAAACGAAACGCGAGGCCAGTTCACCAACAGCAATCTGAACGCTCCTGCCAATGACGCCACCGGTCCTGCCGTGAATATTTCCGGTGTCGCGTCATTTGGTACGGCCTCTGGTTCACCAACGGCCCGCCACAACCGGCTTTATGAAATCGTCGACAATCTTTCCCATCAAGCCGGCCCTCACGCATTGCGCGTGGGCGTCGACTTCCTGTACAACGATTTAACGATCACCTACCCGCGGTCCATTCGCGGGAGCTATTCGTTTTCCTCGCTGAACACGCAGCCCTCGCCACCCGCACTGCCATGTAACTTTTTGAATAGCTGTTACACCACGTACACGCAAACTTTCGGCGATCCGGTCATCTCGCAAAGCAATCCCAATGTCGGTTTCTACGCGCAGGACGAATGGCATGTCGGTCCGCGCTTTACCATTAACGCTGGACTCCGCTACGACCTGCAATTCCTGCAGCAAATTTCCACCGATGCCGATAATTTCTCCCCGCGCGTCGGATTCGCATGGTCTCCCTTGGCCTCGCAGGCAACCGTCATTCGCGGCAGCTTCGGCCTTTTCTACGACCGGGTTCCCCTGCGGGCCCTGGCCAACGCATTGCTCTCGAGCGATAACTCAACGAATCTCGACACTGTGCAACAACAAAGCGTCAGCTTGACCTTTGGGCAAACCGGCGCACCCAGTTTCCCTGGTATTCTGGCCAGCGTTCCTCCCAATGCGCTTATCAGCTTCACAACGATGAATCCAAATATGCAGAACGCCTACTCGGAACAGGCCAGCCTCGAACTCGAACAGCAGATCGGCCGTCATGGCGCATTCAGTATCAACTACCAGCACATGCGCGGCGCTCACCTGATTGTTTCCCTCAATCAGAACGTGCCAAGTTGTACGTCCGCAGACGATCCTGTGAACCTTTGCCGTCCAAACGGGGCGTATCAGAACAATAGCCAGTATTCTCCGGCTGCCGATTCACAGTATGACGGGCTTTCCGTTTCGTTTCTCCAGCGGCCCGCAAAGTGGGGCAGTTTCCGGGTTTCCTATACGTACTCCAAAGCCCTTGACGACGTTGGAGAATTTTTCTTCAGCTCGCCAGTCAACATTTCGAATATCCATCAGGATTGGGGCCGGTCCGATGACGACCAACGTCACCGCTTTGTTTTTGACGCCAATATCCATTCTTCAATGGCGTCGGCAAAAACCGGCTGGCAACAAGTCACTCACGGGTTTCAACTTAGCGGTATGTTGCAGTACTACTCGGCGTTGCCGTTCAACATTGTTTCCGGCGTGAATACGATTCAGCAGACCCAAGGACGACCGTGCCCGGAACTCTCTCCCGCTGTCGCCGACCCAAGCTGCACGCTGGACAAGATGATCGGGCGGAACACAGGAGTTGGCTTCGATTATTTCAACTTCAACACCAGGCTCAGCCGCACATTCGCCGCCGGCGAGCACCTCAAGATCGAAGCGATCGCCGAAGCGTTCAATGTTCTGAACCATCGCAATAATATGATTCCAAACACAACCTTTGGCACGGGTGCATACCCTTCGATTCCGAGGACCTCATTTGGGTTCCCCACTGCGGTCGGTGACCCGCGGCAAATCCAGTTGGCGTTGCGAATCCTGTTCTAAGGCCGGAGATACCTCACATGGAATACAGCACAGATCAGGCAGAGCGACGCGCACTCGGCTGGTTTCTCGTCAGCGCAGTCGTCAGCATCTTTTCGCTCGTGGGCTGCAAGCAGACCTCGGCGAGCTACCTATTTGAGACGCAGCCGCAAACGCCACTCGCGGCTGTGGGCTTGAACTCCACGCGGAGTCCTCAGATTGCAGTTTCTTCTGCAGGAATGATTTCGCTTCTCGCGTTGTATCAGGACGGAGCTACGACCCGCGTGGGCTTCACCATGTCGCACGACGGCGGAGATCACTTCATGCCGGTCAAACCGGTCTCTGGAGAGGGCGCAACGATCTCCGCTCACGGCGAAAATAATCCGATGATGGCCGTTTCATCCAGAACTGTTTACGCACTTTGGGAACAAACGCAACCGGATGGTGTGAAAGATCTGGTTGTCGCCCGCTCTTTAAATGCTGGCCAGACGTTTGAAGTGCCGGTTCGCGTGAACGACAACAAAACTCCGTCTTTCCATGGCTTTGCGTCCATCGCTGCGGGAACTAACGGTGATGTGTACATCGCCTGGCTCGACGGACGCGACGCTCCGGAATCTCCGGGGACGTTTGACATCTATCTGGCACGCTCGACAGACCGCGGTGCAACGTTCGGACCGAACATGCGCGTGGCCCGTTCTGGTTGTCCCTGTTGCCGGCCGTATGTCGCACTGGGAAAGGCTGGTGAAGTATTCGTGGCCTGGCGAAAGGTGTTTCCCGGATCGATTCGCGATTTGGTTGTGTCGGCTTCAAACGACGGCGGCCAAACTTTTTATCGCTCCACTCGTGTAGCCGAGGACGGCTGGCGGATTCAAGGGTGCCCGGAATCCGGCGCTTCGCTTCTAGCCAGCAAGGACCGCTTGTACGTTGCATGGATGACGGGAGGCCCAGACGGCCGAGCGCGTATTCAATTGTCGTGGTCTGACGACGGCGGCGCCGACTTTCACGCTCCTCTCATTGCCTCCGACGACATCCGCGATTCAAACCACGCGGCTCTTTCGCAGTCGGAAACAAACCGGATCCTGCTGTCTTTTCAAGGACGGCTGGGTTCGCCGAGTGAAGCGCAGTGGAGCAAGACTTCAGCCTTTGTCGCGGAAATTCAGGGAGACAAACTCAGCAAGCCGCAAGCTCTTGGCAACGACGGCCTGACGGTCTCGTATCCCGCATCGGCAATTGGTCCGGACGGCAATGCCTTTGTGGTGTGGAGCGGCGCCAGCGAACGGAGCAACGCAGTCGTTTTGCTGAGAGGGCGGATTCGATGAATCTCCTCCAAGAAATCGCGGAGAATATCTATAGTTTAGGGGTGAAGACTTCGGTACCGCAGCGCCGCGTGTCTGGATGACCACCCGGAAGGAACCACTCCATGAGACGGCTTTTTCGTGGATCTTGTTTCTTCTGCGGCGCGTGTTGTGAATTTGCTTTATTGCTCCGCAACAATCACGAGATTCCAGGGCTTCAACTTAAGTGCGGCGCTCTTCGCCACTGCGCCCGCCGTCAGCAGGTCGGTGCCGGCGCCATAGCCGTACGGCACAGTCTGATCTTGTCCTGAAAAGTTCAGATAGTAGTGCACCAGTTTCCCTTTCGAATTCCGCCCGTGGCGAATTCTGACAGCTTCCGGCAAATTCTGGTCTGGCCCAGTCAGGCCCGCTTGCTTGATCACATCGCGAATGATTTCGCGCTGAAGTGTGTCCGTAACGTAAGTTGCTTCGTAGACCAGCGAGCCGGTTCCAAATTTATTGCGCGTGATAGCCGGAAAGTGCCAATAGACATCGTCAAACGAGCTCACAACCTCCGCGGTATCAGTCAGCAAAAATTCCTGCCATACCGATCCTTTGTTCTGCTGTCCTACCTTATAGACATCAGGGGTCAGCTGTTCCGGTTCCGCAAGATTGCTGAACTCCTGATAGTGAAATCCCGCCGCTGCGCGAAGCGGTCCGGGGGCCGTAACGTCCCGAACCGTTGAATATTCGTTTGTGAATCCGCTTTTGAAAGACATGACAACCTGCCCACCGCGCTTCACATAGTCGGAAATCTGCTGCAGCTCTCCGTCAGACGCGCTATAGAGTGGCGGGACCAGCAGCACTCTGTACCTGGAGAGATTTCGGTCCGTCACCTGCACAAAATCCGGCTCCACATTCAAATCATAGAGCGCGTTGTACATCTGATAGAGCACGGTCATGTAGTTCACCGAATCTCCGACCGGCATATAACTCAACGCATTGGCCGAGTCGGTGCTAACCACAATCGCGACCTTGTTGTCCTTCTGTAGGTTTACCAGTTGCGGCCCAATCTTTTTCAACTCTCCGGCCACCTGCGTCACTTCCGCATACGTACGATTGGGCTGCAAATCATGCGACAACACACCCTTCCAATACGTTTCCTGCCCATAGTGCAGCGAATGCCAGTGCCAATACTCGACCATGTTCGCGCCAGCCGCCAGATGCGTATAGACCGCCAGTCGCAGCTGTCCCGGATACGGCGGATACTGGGTTCGCGAATCCCACCCAATTGCCTGCGCATTCGTCTCCGTTACCAGGTAGTTCGAATTCTTCAGCGATCGTCCCAAATCACCTGACAGCCAAATTGCGCGTCCATTCAGGCTCTTTTGCGTTCCAAAGTATGGATTTTCCGCGACGATATCCAAACTGCTCGCAATCGCCCACTGATTTGTACTCGTATGCACTCCGCCGCTGAAGTCGTGGGTAATGAATTGATCGGACCTCTTGTACTCGTTCACAATCTTCGACTGCCACCCCAAATATTCCGTGACGATGTCCGCTTGAAAATTGTCCCACTCCAATTTGTACCCGGGATTCAGAATCCCCTCCCGGCCCGGCAAATCCTCCCACTTGTCCACGAGTTGCCCCCAATACACGAGTCCCCACGCCTTGTTCATCGCCTCCGGCGTCTTGAATTTTTGTTTCAATCGCTCCAAAAACGCAGCCTTGGTGTAGGGTGTTGAAATCCCATTGGGAAAAGTTTCGTTGTCGATCTGATATCCAATCACCGCAGGATGATTTTTGAAGTGCCCGATAATTTCTCGAATGACACGTTCCGCGTGCTGGCGAAAATAAGGATTCAGAAAATCGTAGTTTTGTCGTGGCCCGTAGTAACCGGGAGTTGCCAGGGATGGATAGGCCGGCTCATAGGGATTCCCCAGCGGCGGCGGGCTAGTCGCATGGGTCACCATAATCTCCGGATGCTCCGTCGCCAGCCACGTCGGAATCGAATACGTCGGGGTTCCCAGAATTACTTTAATCCCCGCCGCATGCAGGCGATCCAAAACTCGCTGCATCCAGTCAAACTTGAATTCTCCGTCACGCGGTTCCCAGGTGCTCCAGGTGGATTCGCCCACGCGCACTACGCTGATACCCGCTTTCTGCATCAACGCCACGTCGGTATCCAACCGGTCGGTTGGCATATACTCGGGGTAATACGCCACGCCGTATAGGATCGTATCCATCTGATCCGCATGGAACGTTTTCCGGGCCGCACTTTGCGCCTGCGACGCACTTCCAGCAAAGAAAAGGAAAACCAGCACACCCAGAACACAGAAAAACGATCGAAATTGCGTATATTGGCGGGTCGTCATGAAAACGCACTCCTTCTTAAAAACGAAGACCGGAAAGCCACTGCCAGAAAAGAACCGGATGTCCTATTTGCACTCCGTCGACTGCACCGCCCCGCGATTCACTGCTCCACACCTAACCAGCGTTGTGCCAAAAAAATCCTGTTCGCCGCGATTTGCAATCTTCTTCCCGCCGGCACTTGCCTTCGCTCCCGCCTGTAAAACGTATCCATGAAGACTCGACCGCCCCAATCGGCCGGCTCCCGGCGCGGCAAACTCCGGTTCAACAAGCAAACCCGCCGCATCCTCCGGCGGATTCGCAACCCCAAAATAAACATTCGAATCAAACACACTCTTCTCGCTCAAACCGAATCCCGCCTTCACCACATACTCCCCGTCCGCGGCCCGCGAAGTCCCATAGGAAATCTGTGCAGTCCCTTTTGCATAAAAGATATTGTTCGAAAATTCCGTATCCGAGGCCCAGCCGGCCCAATCGGAAAATAACACGACGTTCACGTCGCGGTCCGGCCCGGTATAAATCGTATTATTGTAGATCTGCGAATCCTTCACCGGACCGCTGATCGTAATTCCGCGCGTCCGATCATTCTGGCTGATGTTGTAGCGGACCACGGTTCCGCTGTTCCCAATACTCTGTTCGGCTGGCTGGCTGCCCTCATTGCAGATCAAAACAAATCCACCGTCGTTGTCATGACTGTAGTTGTATTGAATCAGCGTATTCCGGCTATTCCAGTCGGAATCAAACCCTTCGCCGTCCCTTTGCCCTTTCGTTCCATATGCCTCGTTAAACTGAATCACGGTATTGTCGGCGCTCCACGACCAGATCGCCACGTTGTATCCTTGCGACCGTTGATTCGCGCGTCCCACCACGTTGTGCTCCACGAGCGCTCCATCGGTCGCCACCACGACAATTCCGTCACCGCCGATGTCATGCAAATTATTTCCGCGCACCACCACCCCCAGGCTCGGATACCACTTCGTCCGCACATAAGCGTCCGACCACCCAAAGATCCCACTGCGATCCACATGATAAATCTCGCTGTCCTCAATCCGCAGGTCTATAAACCGGCTCGGACGTCTCTCACCCGAAGAAGTGTAGTGAATCCCCCCGTTCGGCTTCATCTCATCACTGCCATTCACGTCATGCACCACCAGTGACCGCAAATAAATATGGTGCGCTTCACCGAAATTCTCGAGTGCCACATGCACTCCACGCCGCACCGCCGCCTTCGCTCCCCAATTTGTAATGTCCAAATCCGATATTTCCCAATATTCCTGATTCTTCAACAGCATCGCATCTTCTGCGAGCCCCGCCCCTTGAATCCGCGGCCGCACCCCGCCACCATACATCCCCAAGGTGATGGGCCTCTGTTCGGTCCCCGATCCTTTGGGCCACAACTGCCCTCGCCACACCGAACCCGACTTCAGACGTATGTGGTCACCGGGAAGAAATGTCCTCGCATTCACCTTCGCGAGCGACTTCCAGGCACTCGCAGGCGAAGTGCCGTTATTGGTATCGGACCCGTTCCGCGAATCTACAAAGTACGTTTTTTGAAACCCTTGTGGTGTTGCCGAAGGAGGTAATGCCAAAAGGACCAGGAAAGCCGCAAGATTTTGCCAACTCATTTTATATAAGAGGCGATTCACTCTTGAAAGCTCCACAAACAACATGGAGCATCTCTTTGATTTCAAAGGATGCTCCACGCTGTAGTTCTACATTCCTAAACTTACGCTGGCAAGTCTAGAACAGTATCTTCACGCCAAACTGAACGACACGCGCGGAACTTGCACCAGTGACTTTTCCGAAAGTCGCTTTTTGCGAAAAATCAGCGTTGGGATTGTCGAACTGCGGAGTATTGGTGGCATTGAAAAATTCAAAGCGAAGTTGCAATTTTAGTCGTTCGGTCATTGCGATGTCTTTCAACATGGATGCATCCAGGTTGAAGGCGCCTGGTCCGCGGAATGCGTTGCGGCCCAAATCTCCCGGCACGCTTCCCGCTGGAGTAGAAAAGGCGGTTGGGTCGATATATTGACCATCCAGTCCTACGCTCCGGTCGGAACCATGTAGTGTGGGACTATGCAGCAAATCGGGCGAAGTCCCGGAAAATTCACATTGTTTCCATTCTGAACTATGTTGTACGGCAATCCCGTGCGAATAGAAACGATGCCATTCAATTGCCAGCCGCCGAGAATCGCCTGTCCTACGCCGTTCAAATGCGATAGAAACATTTTCTTTTGGCCAAAGGGCAAACCGTATAAGAAGCTGCCTACGATATTGTGGGTAATGTCATTGGAAGAGACAGCCCGTTCTGCGCCAAGGTTGGTGGGGTCCTGCGGAGAATCATGATTTGTCCCTAGGTTAAAAGGTGCCGGGCCGTTGTCGATTCCTTTGCCATACGTGTAGGCCAACAGGACACTTAAATCATTGCTGTATCGTTTTGTAACTTTAACCTGCAGCGAGTTGTATCCGCTGTTGCCCTCCGGATATTGCGCATTGATAGTCCCCACGGAAGGATCAAGCACGTTATTTACGTTGATATTGCCAACCGCATATGGCAATGCCCGTCCCTGTGATCCAACGTATCCAACCTCCAGGCTTAGATTAGGAACCACTTCTCGCTGTAGGGTTATGTTATAGAGTTGCGAATAGCCCGTTCTGAAATTCGGATCGACATAAAAAACGGATTGTCCTATCAGGCTCGGTATAGCGCTGGGGTCAATACTGGAAGCCCCCGTGGGAATATTTACCGTCGTCGAGCGAGGGACTCCGGCGTCCAACTGATACGTGGGAAATCCATCATAGATATTGTTCGTGATAACTTGTTGATCGTTGAAGGGATAATTTTTGGTCAGCACATCACTGCGAGCATCATTTTCCGGCGAGTAGTAAACGCCGTATCCGCCTCGAAGCACCGTCTTGTTGTTCAACTGATATGAAAATCCGATACGCGGGGCGAAGTTGTTTTTGTCTGCATTTATCAGCGTGCTGGAATTACCGCCCCTGCCGGCAAGCAAGATCGTCTTTGTCGTTGGATCATAATTCGAAGAATTGTTGCTGGCTTCGTAGTATGGATGTTGATATTCGTAGCGCACCCCATAGAACAGTGAAAGATGCGGGGAAACCTGCCATTCATCCTGGAAGAACCCATGAAGTTCCCAGCTCTTGGTTACTGGGTTGGTCAGTTGCAGACCAATGTTTACACTCTGAGGCAGGCCCAATAGCAGGTCCGCCAAGTCCGACCCTCCGGAAGGGAATGCCGCGGTATAGTCCGGACCAGCTGGATACACGGCATCATACAAGGTGTAGTCACTGGTGAACGGAGCATACGGTGTGCCACTCGCTTGGTATCCCGAGTAAAAGGAATAGGCCCCCGCATAGTATTGATAGCCGGTTGGGAAGAGAGAAAACTCCGGATGAGAAGTCAGTTTGCGAAATTCGCCGCCGAACTTAAATTGGTGCTTTCCTTTGGTCCACGACAAGGTGTCGACAAATTGATAATTTCGGTCAAGAAATGTGAGAGGCTTGTAGCTAGAGCCACCCGTTGTGTACCCGGTTCCCAAATAAATGTACGGAAATCCATCCGTGGAAGGGAATCCCGATAAATTGACGTTCCCCACCCCATACTGGTCTGCAGTTGTTTGCCCGTCTAATAGGCTCAATTGCGATAAGGCGAAATTATTGAAGCCAAAGCGAAATTCATTTACGAATCTCGGTGAGAAAAGATGCGTCTCACCAATCGCGACCGAGTGATTTCGGCTCGTTGTGTTGTCTCCCGTATCTGTGCCACCGCCGCCGATCGCGGAGATCTGACCTGCGAACGGATCCCCTACGAGACTTAGTCCCGTGCTGTAGTGGTACTCCGCGCTCAGCCGGTCGCTTGCGGAAATATTATGGTCAATTCGGGTATCAACTTTATCGAAGGCAGTTTTTTGCGAAAAAGAATAGATGGAATTTAAGTATGAACCGTATCCGTTTATCACGTCTGGAGTCGCCGGTACCACGGCTGCAGGAAAAAAATTCAACAGGATGGCCTTGCCGGCAGGGCTGATCCGATCAGCTGGAATAATATTTCCGGTAAATTGCTGAGAATAGAAATTTTCCGCGTAAAACTGAGGATCAAATATGGGTATCGGGCCGCCGTTCAATGGATCAATTAGCCCAGAAAGATCCGCATCGCCATTTGGCAGAAATTTGACCTGATTGCTGGGTGGCACAGAATTTTGAAACGTTGATCCGTCAATGCTGCGGAATCCTTCGTAGGAGACAAAGAAAAATGTCTTGTCTCTTATGATTGGGCCACCTACCGTTCCGCCGAAATTCCTGTGGCTGACCGTAGGAGGGGCCAGGGAAAAATAGTTCTTGGCTGCAGTGGCGCTAGGCCGGTAGAACCCGTACGCGCTTCCGTGAATGTCGTTCGTGCCGGGCTTTGTCTGCAACAACACGACACCGCCGGCGGCTCGGCCAAATTCCGCGGCATAAGCTGACGTCACTACTTTGAACTCCTGCATCGCGTCGACGCTCGGAGTGATGCTAGAGGTGTTATTGCGATTTCCGGTGACTTCGATGCCATCTAAAACAATAGAATTGGCGAATTCCCGCTGACCGTTGACGGAGATATTGTCGCCATTTCCGCCCACGCCATTTGTTACTCCGGCCGTCAGTAGAAACAGCCCTTTAAAATCTCTGCCCTCGAGCGGCAAATCCAAGATTTCCTTGGTCTCAATTACCTGTCCGGTCTCAACACTATGCGTCTGCAGTACCGGCGTTGATGAGGTCACCGTCACGGTTTCTGAACTCGTGCCAATCGTAAGAGCAAGATTCAGATTGATCTGTTGATCGACCAGCAGTTCGAGGCCGGGCCGCGACAACACCTTAAATCCCTGCATCGTCACGGAAACCGTATAGACGCCCGGAGTAAGATGCCCCAGGAAAAACCCTCCATTCTCATCCGTCGAGATTTGCTGGGCTACGCCGGTGGCCTCGTTCCTCGCTGTGACTTCCGCTCCGACAATTGCAGCACCGCTCGGGTCTGTCACCGTTCCCCGGAACGCTCCCGAGGTGGACTGCGCAAAAGCGTTGTGGGTCATCACCAGAACCAAACCCAAGACCAAACCGATTCGAAGCGCCAATGCGAACATGCGATTAAGCACAGAAACCTCCATAAATGCGGCTTGCGAATGCGGAGTTTGCAGCAAGACTGGGCACGCCCGTGAGCGTGACCCTGGCCATCTTGCCTTCCTATGAAAAGGACACACGAAATAGAAGGACGCCACCCCGGCTCGCCGCTTCCAACGTACCTGTGTGCTTGCACCCGAAATGTTTTACGTAAACGATTACTTGTTTTGATGACGCTACATCCTCCTCTGCTCTTCTGTCAAGCGTTTGCAAATTCGCCGTCTTGCCTCCGACAACAGCTGTAAGCCTTATCGAATCAGCGTATTGTCAGCGGAGATCGCGACGCGCTGCGGCCACCGGGATCGCCGCCCGGGGGCGCCCCGCTGCCTCCCGCGGTGTTTACGTAATCGCTTACTTAAGTTCCCATCGGACGCCGGTTGTGGTAGGTGGTAGGACCATAAGAGTGTGTCTTTTCAGCGCCATTAGCAAGCTGTGTGCCGGGATTTTGCGTTGCAAAATTCAGCTCAATTCAAGCATTTCGTGGCCTTTGACACGCCTCGGTACGCCATTCCGCTTGGGGTCCGCAAACCGGTCGTGGTTATTCTTTGCCCGAGCTGGCAACCGGCCAGTCATCTGTGCGAAACGGCGAAGCCGGCAAGCCTTCCTTGTTGTAGAGGTTGCAGCTTGGACTGCTGGTCCACGCATATCTCACAGCGACGGGGACTGGCACCTCTGCACTTTCAACAATCACCTCGTCGCCAGCGATCCGCGCCCGGGCCTTGCGGAAAACCTTGTCAGCGCCCGCAACTGAAAACCCTTGGAGTTCTCCGCCCCGCGCCTCGAGTCCCGAGCCAACAAACTGAAAGCGGACTCGGACGGCGCCGCCCTCCACGCGAGATTTTTCATACCGTGGGCCGGAGTAAACACCCGTCCGCCCGTAGGTCGTAGCGAGCGCCCACAAAGCGAGGCGCGCCCCGACAGGCTCCTTGTTTGGCGGGTGCAGATTCCGCGGATCGCCCACATCGATGGTCACCGCCAGGCCCGTGTTCGCAACTTTTTTCGCCGTGAGCAATTGCGCTTCGCGCATCTCGGCCCAAATTGAATCGCCAAATTCCGGACTCGATCCGTGATTGGGCAGCTGCACGATTCCAAATGGAAAATCATTTTCGCGCCAGCCGCTTCGCCAATTTTCTATCAAGGCAGGCAGCAGCCGTCGATACTGGATCGAGCGTCCGGTATTGCCTTCCCCCTGATACCAGATGGCTCCGCGAATCCGGTAGTTCAGCAACGGCGCAATCATTCCCCCGTACAGACCGGAAGGGGGCCGGTCTGGTTCACCAACCGTCGGCATGCTGATGATTTGAATTCCCGTGAGGGCCTGCGGCGTGAATTCGTTCTGCACTCCCCAACCCGATTGCTTCAAGTCCTTGAACAAGACGGTGACCTCGGTCCACTCCGGAGTGGCTTGAATATTTTCCGTCGTGTAGTAGTCCCAGTCGTAAATAGTCGGCTGCAAGGCTTGAAATTGAAACGAGCCCTGGCCCCGCATCCAAAACCGGACGCCCCGATAGGCGCTCATGTCAGCAGCGCCTCCGCCGCTGTGAAAAATCGCTTGCAGCCGCGAATCGCTTGCGCCGTCGGCATGGCCGTGAATCCGCGCGGAATATCCCTTGCCTCGCCGCCCCGGCGATGCCAGCTCAAACTCGAGGTCACGAGCCTTAGTCCAGTTGTAGCTCCAGCTGCCGCCGGTCGACGTCTCGACGGTGCCGTCGTCAAAATTTGCAAGCTTCTCCGTCGGTGCTTTCTCGCCCTTTGGCAAAAGGTCAAAATCGTCAAATTCCAGTGAAACCCGGCTGCCGGTTTCGCCAAAGACCTTCACCTCGGGCGGTGAATCCTGCCAGCGTTGCAAAATTGGCTGCAGCTCCGCATTTTGCGCGAGGGAGTGTTGGCTCACCCACTCCTCGCCGCGAGAACCGGACCAGGCGCTTAAAACAATTCCCACCGGCACATGCAGGGACTTGTACAGATCTCGCGCAAAAAAATAAGCCACCGCGGAAAAACCTTTTGCAGAATCCGGCGAACAGACGTTCCAGCTCGCCGGCAGCGTATCCGTTTGCGGGCTGAGCGCAACATTTTGCGGGACAGTAAACAACCGTATCTGCGGATAGTCGGCTTTGGCAACTTCTTCTGCAGCGCCCGTGGCGTTGCCCAAGGCGTACGTCATGTTCGATTGCCCCGACGCTACCCAGACTTCGCCGACCAGCACGTCTTTAAGGACGATGGTCGTCTGGCCTTTTACCGTTAAGGTAAAAGGCCCTCCGGCTGGCATTTTCGCAAGCGCTATCTTCCAAGTGCCGTCGGCAGCAGCCATCGTTTCTTGCGATGCGGAGCCCAGGGTCACCTTGATTTTTTCCGATGGTTCGGCCCAGCCCCAGACGGCAATGGGCTGCTCGCGCTGCAAAATCATGTGATCACTGAAAATATGGGGGAGCCTGGGCTCGGCAAACGAGCAGTCGATGAAAATAGCAGCACAGAAAAAGTACAAAACGAAACGCACAGCAAGGGATTTCATCGGCATCATTTTTCACTCAGATTTATTCTTGTTGCGATTCCCAGATTGAACCACAACCCCATATTCGGGAATAGCCTTAATTTCATGAAGTTCCACGCTGCTGGCTTTTCCGTCAAATCGAGGCCCGGGTCGGAGGGAAGAAAAACAGGCGCATCTCGCCCGAACGGCATAATTTCTCGGGTGTAGCTTTGCGCGCCTCTGCCCGGAAAGAATGAGCTGGTGCCCATCGCTTGGCATCCTTGCGCGCAAATTGAATATGTCGGAAATTCCCAAATCGAGGAGGCTAGGGCAGCGTGATGACCGCGACTGAGAATCCGCCCAGTCGGATTTTGTCCGAATCCAGCGTCTGCAAGACAGGGGGTTGATTCCCCCGATCAAGATCAATTGACTCCTCGGATCCGCCTCGCAACCCGGCAAGTGAAACCTCCATCTCGCGCGAACGTTTGTTGATCAACAGACAGCGGCGCCGGCCCGCCGCTGTGATCACCGCAAAGGCGTAGACAAAAGGCGAATCCGACTTACTGCTGACAATGCGGTCCCCGGGATGAAAATTGTTCAACAATACCTTTAGCGCCCAGTAGCGCGCATTGGGCTCTCCGGTATTCCAGTCCAGCATGGTGACGCTGGGGAATTGCCCGGGATAGCCCACGAGTTGCGACTCGCCGACAACATCGATGCCCATCCCGGACAGTTCTCCAAACAGATAGGCATACAAGGCCCCGGACAGATTCCAGTACGATTGCGGTATCGGCTCACCCGGCCGGTCGGTTGTTCCCTGATTGGCACCTTCCGCGGAGATTGTGCCGACCTCATTGATCATGGTTTTTGTCTGAGGCGATAGCCGCATGCGAATCGCTTCAATGTAGCGGACACTATTCAGAAATCCATCGGCCTGAGCGAAAAGCGTATGTTGCTGCACGTCCATACCCTCGTCCGCACGAGGCTCTGCATAAAAATGGTATGAAATGTAGTCGAGTGGAATTCCCTTTTGGTGGTTCTTGGGGTTTAGAAAAAACTCAAAAAACTCCGGACTCTTCCTGGGCGTGGCCAGTGACGCTCCGACAAATTTGGTAGCCGGGGAAACTTGCCGCACCGAGCGAACCACCGCATCGTAAATTGCAGTGTAGGCAGGCGCCGCGATCCCATGTTCGAATTCGGGTTCGTTCAAGATTTCCCAATACGGAATCCGGTAGGAATGACCGGAAGGATGCTCCTGGCCTAGTTCATCTTTGAATCCTCCACGGCTGTACCAGCTCACGAGACGGCCGTAATACTCCCCCACTTGCTTTCCCGAAGGATCTACTAACTGCGTTCCCTGCTCGTAATCCCACACAACTTGATTGGAATCCTCGGGAACGGAAGACACGGAATCGGATTTAAACATCCACTGCGGAATGGTGCTGAAATTCAGCACCACGGAATGCCCCTTCGTGGCGTCCAGAAAATCGACGGTAAGTGGATCGAGCAAGGAAAAATCCCAGGACGTTTTGCCGAGCGCCGGCGCTTGCAATTCAGCAACACCCAACCGCGGGTATGGCATCCACGGGACAAAGCGGACGTAGTCGGCGTGCAAATCGCGTAAGGCCTGGAACGCCCGGTCGTGGATTGCACTGCCGCGACGCAAAGGAGGGTTTACAACAACCTGCAGGGTAGGCGTCGTATTCGAAACGCGGAGGACATGTTCCCATTGAACGGAAATATTCGGCGAAGCAGTTTGGGCGGCTACTAGCACGGGCGAAATCAAAGCAGCGGCCAAGGTTGCGGCAGTAGAAATCCGGAAAAAAGGCGATCTCGAATTTCGCATAACGATCTGTTCACCGCCGGCTTTGCCAAGGACGCTCTAGCTTCGCGTTGCGTGAATCACTACTATCTTGCGCACACCGACCGGGTCATTCTTCCTGTCCTCCGGAAAAATAGCCCGCATCCGGTCGATCGTGGTTTCCTTCCCGCAAGTATACTTTTACTCGCAGTTTAGGGGTCCGCTAATTTTGCGGGGATGCCGATACGGTTCTCGCGCCCGTGGCGTCACTGCCTGCAACCTGCTCGCCGGAAAGGCGTTTGCGAGTGGACATGTCGGGCCGATTGAACCAACTAGAAAATAATTCTATAGTTTGCCTGGGAAAACCCTTCGTGTGGGAAGTATGCTGAATGGCCGACGAGGAAGAGAAATCGAATGAAAGCAGCGAACTGCGAAGGGCCACCGGAATCGCGGAGCGGGACCGAATCGGGTGTCTGTCTTGAGGTCAACCGGTGACCGAAGATCATTGGCAGGAACTTTATTTTGACGTCGTACATGAAACAGACAATTCGCGACTAGAGCAAAAAATTGCCCAAACCGAGAGTGCCTTGCAAGAGCGGCTCAAAGAGATCGATCCCAAAAAAGACCCCGAAGAATATCCCCTGCTAAGGCGGGCGATCGAATCCGTCAAGAGATTGAAGGCCGAAAGGCTGCTGCCCAGAAAATAAACTGCGCCCCTTCCCCGCTCAAGGAGATGCCCACCAGCCTCCGGGCTGCGCGACTCAACGGCTGGTCGTTTTGCTCAGAGAACCCCGGAATCAGCGAACGGATATTTAAACAACAGGTGTTGCAGTTTACGCCCCTAGTACTGAAGGACCATTGAAATATACGTTATCACCGACTAATGTAAGAAACAGGCGTTGCGCCAATGGAAAACAAGCCAACTACCCACAAACTAGATGCCCCCGGCCAGGAAAACGTCGACAACGGCCGGATCGGATATCCGACAGACCGTGAGTCTGACGCTCCAAGGTCGTTGCCGCAGCGGCATGGTTGGAATACCAGAGAAAACCTCAAGCAGAAGAGCGGGGATAAGCCGGAGACACCCCCCGAGGAACGGGACGCCAGTCGAAAGCTGTAATTGTTTTTCTGCAGTCGTCACACCCTCTCTCGCCCTCGGCAGCATCTAAATTCCGTTTGACTTTTCAGGAAAGGGGATTCACAGTTAACTCATTATCCTATTACCTTGCAGGCCCCCTCCCAACCTTGCCTGCTTCTCACGGGGGAGCGTCTTGGAAACCAGAACCGCCGATCGAAAGTATTCCGATTTTCTTCCCATTGCCAAACGTCTTATCGTCATATTTCTGGCTGGCTTTGCTGCCATCCAACTCTTGAAATACGAGAGTTCACCCGCCCTGCAGTTGGCCGTCGCTGCCATAGCCGCACTTTTCGTGGCCATCGAACTGGTGCCCCACGCTCCTCACTATATCCGGAGGCCAAAGAGGTAGCCCGGATGTTGTGGGTGTCGGGTCTTGAGGAAAGGAGAGCGTCCAAGATGACAAAACGGGCTTATGGTGCACCGCGGCTCATGCAACTGGAATCCCGAGTTTCTTCAGAACCCGAGTGGGACCTTGCAGGCGAGAGCAAAGCCTCTGAGCATCTGCAACCGTTCTATGTTCTCTACTCGAAACGTGAGTTCCTGGTGATTGCGGCCTGTTTGAAATTTACCGGCGATCAAACCTATCGCGATTGGCATCCCGTGGTTCCTCAGGATTCAGCCCCCCGTTCCGCCAGCGAACTCTTCCAGTGCATCTTGATCGGCTACGTCCCGCAAGCGATCTATTTCAGCCTGAAGCTCAAGCTGCTCTCGCCGCAGGCAAGACAGGGAGTTGCCGTTGTGCCCGATCTTATTGCTCGCCAGGACAGGTCGTTCCAGTCGATTTATCTTGAAGTTCCCTCGAGCCGTCAATCTTCGGCAACGTACGCGTGATGGGGAGACTTTCCCTGGACGAGCCGCGCGTGACGATGAATCGCGGTGAGCCAGCTTCCTCTCTGCACTGGTCGCTCGCTTAGAGCGGCGGAGGGAGTTGCGACCGCGCCGCGCCCGTAACGTAGTTTCAGGATCCGGAAGCGGGTGGACCGGGTGCGCGCGGGAGCGCTCCGGCACACTCCCCGCCGACCGGTCCCGGCCAGTTCATCCCGCCTGCAGCCACCCCGCTCCGCCACTGCCGGTCACAGCACTTCAGAACGAGAAACGGGCGCTCAGCTGACCGCTGCGTGGAGCCACTGTCGTGCCACCGGCCGTTTCGCCCGAGGTAATGATCCCGAAGTTTGATCCGTTAAGATCCGCGTTCGGTGGCTGGAAGCTTGGATGGTTGAGGGCGTTCACGAAGTCGGCGCGAAGTTGCAACGCAAACCTCTCGCCGAAATGGAAATCCTTGGCGAGAGACATGTTGATCACTGTCAGCTTCGGTCCGCGGAGCGTGTTGCGGCCTGAATCACCGAAAGTCCCGGGACTGGCTGGGGCAAAAGCCGATGGATTGATGAAACTGATCCCTTGCACACCAGCGGGAAGGACCGGGACGCTTGCGAATGCATCGCCGACTGCATTCGGATACCAGGTACATCCGCCGCCGCACAAAGAGCGCGAAAGATTGTTGGAATCGATGATGGTGAATGGATTACCGCTCTGGTGAATGAAGGTTCCGGACACTCTCCAACCACCGACCAGAGCGTCTTCGGTCGCTCCTCCATGCAAATACGTCTTGTTGCGGCCGAAGGGCAATTCATAGGAAGCGTAGCCCTTCAAAGCGTGAGGAATGTCGAAGTTTGAATTGCCGTAATTGGCCTTGGGATCGTTTCCGATCTGCCAGTTTTGCGTTCCACCGCGGCTGCCCCATCCTGCCGAATCCTGATCATCCAGGAAGTGCGACCAAACGTAATTGACTTGGAACGACAATCCGCTCGAGAAGCGCTTGGTCAGCGAGGTTTGGAAGGAATTGTAGTTGGAAATACCGTTGTACATATTTCCAGTAATGTTTCCAAACAGCGGAAAGGGGCGGTCTGCATTAGAGGTCGGGCCCGCCGCCAGAATCGTTGGATCGGTGATCTGGTTTATGTCTGTGGGGAATTGCAGGTTCATGCCGTGGCTTCCAACGTACGCTACGGAAGCGGCAAAGTCCTTGGCAAATTGATGTTCTACGCTCAGGGTCCACTCATTAATTCGACCCACCGGAACGTTATAAGGAACGTATGTCACGTTGGAAGGCTGCAGCAAGTTGATATAGGTCAGCGGCTGTCGTGCGGCCGGCGAACCCACAACATAGTTCAAAATAGGATCAGCCACCGAGGAAGGATCGGCCAGGCGAACCAGCGGTGTGGGACCTGCTCCGCTGAGCGAATCCGAAGCGCTTCCAGTATTGGTTCCGACGGAGCCGGCTCCGAGACCCTGACCATAGGTGTCTTCACTGAAGTTATACGAATACATTCCAAAACCGCCACGCACAGTCGTGTTCTGGAAACGACCCGGGCTCCAGGCAAATCCGATGCGGGGCAGGAAAATGTTGTAGATCGGTTTTTGCAAGGTGTTGCGGTTATTATGGCCGGCAAAGGAGACCGAACCCAGTGTTCCGTCGTATGGATTCGGCAAGTTCGGATCGAAACCGCCCAGCGCGTTGTGCAACTCGCTCATTCCGGTCGTGGCCACATAGCGCAAGCCCAGGTTGACGGTCAGGTTCGGACGAACTTTGAAGTCGTCCTGCACGAACAGCTGCGGGCTTTTGATGCGCATGTAGGTCACGGCTTGATTCGTGGCGGTCCATTTCTCCACATCACCCAGCAGAAAGTCCGCAAAACTCAGGCCCCCATTGCCGTTGTTTTGTTGCGTGTAGTGCCCTGTGAATGTGAATTGGCCAGCGTCGACGTTGCCCCAGGGGGTGGTGTTGCCTTCGCCCATGAGAACTTCCACGCCGAAGTGCAGTATGTGTTTACCCTTGATGACGGTAACCACGTCAGAAGGGTTGTAAAGGTGTTCGATATAGATCGCGTTGGTTCCAGGCTGCAGTGATGTGCAGCAAACGCCGTTTAAATTGAAGGTGGGGAAAATATCGGCCTTGGAAAACTGCAAGCCTAGCGTAGAAGCCGCATCGAAACCCAGGCTTTGCGGAACGAACCAGTTTCCTTGCTTGGTGTAGCCCATGCGGAATTCATTTACAAGCCTTGGGCTGATCGTCCAGGTGTCAGACAACTGTACGTTGTAGCCGTCAATGTCTCCGGAAAAGCAGTTGAGCGGGCACGGTGTCTGGTTGACGTTCTGGCCGGGGTTATCTTTTTGCGTGATCGAGAACGTAACACGGTTCTTTTGCGAAAGGTCGTAGTCAATTCGGCCAAAATATCGAAGATTCGGATTGGACGAAGGCGGCGTAAATGAAAAATTGTTCTGGAGCAATCCCGGATAAGAGACGTGAGTGACAGGATCCACGTACGGCGTTCCCGGCAGATTCGGCAAAGGATAAAAAGCCAGGGTTTTCAAGGCCACGGGGTCCACCTGACTGGTAGGAATAATATTGCCCGCAAAAGCGGTCCGCGTTCCACCAACTCCTGCCGAGGTCGGATCATAGATGGTCGGAGTGCCGGTGAAATCGTACTGGCCGGGGTTGCCCGTGCCCATACCTCTCATGGCCAGGGTCGGTACCGTGCTGATGTTGGGATTGTTGGAACCTTTGTTGGAGATTCTGTCGCGCACGAAAAAGAAAAAAAGCTTGTTCTTGATGATCGGCCCGCCAATGGAGCCGCCCCACTCGTTGTAACGCAATACATTTTTCGTCGGTCGTCCGTCTTGGTCGAGAAAGAAGTTGGAGGCGTTGAGCGCGTCATTCTGCCAGAACTCGTAGGCTGAACCATGGAACGTATTCGATCCGCTTTTACTGATCTGGTTGAATACCGCACCACCGATTCCGTACTGGGCCGAGAACGAAGATGTGGTGACCTGAACCTCAGAGATGCTTTCAAAGACGGAGTTGTCCACGTTGCCGCTGACCGGCAGCACGACCGAGGCGCCGTCGGCCATGATATTGGTGTACATGGGCAGGTTGCCGTTTACCGAAACGGCGTCTCCGGCGTTGTACGCGCCGCTGCCCTCGGAAGCGGGTTGACAAGGAGCGCCGGACGTTCCCGGGAGCAAGATCGCAAAGTTGGCCCAGTCGTTGCCGGTGATTCCCGCGCCGATTTGCGGCAATGCGTTAATGGTCTTGGCTTCCAGGATGGTTCCCTGCTGGCCCGATTCGGTTTGCAGGAGTGGCGCGCCGGTATCTTCCACATGAACCACTTCCGTTATCTGACCAACATCGAGAGTCGCGTCCACCGTAATGATGGAAACCTGCAGCACGACTGGTCCGCGCGAAACCTTCTTGAAACCCTCTTTTGTAAACGTAAGGTTGTAGTTTCCCGGGCGCGTTGAAACGGTGTCGTAGATGCCATTTTCATTGGTGATGTACTGTCGGACTTCCCCGGTATCAATGTTGGTAAGGGTGACCGTGGTGTCCGGAACCGGAGATCCCGACGAATCCATCACCGTACCGCGAATATCGCCGGAGTTCGTGCTCTGTCCGAGAACAACCCTGGTCACCCCGAGCAGTGTAAAGAGTAGGAAAGCCGAGCGAAATGCGCTTCTCATTTGGTAGATCCCTTCAGCCCCGAAGTCAGCGTTAACGTGCTCATCGCCGGATGAATTAGATCCGGGACCGTAGGATGACCGGCCCCGGTTGGGTAGACGGCAATGGGCCTACTCTGGGGCACGAAGTGGTCCGTTACAATAACCACTTGAAGTAATATTCGTATGACCACTACAATGTGCCCATGAAGAAGGTAGCGACGGGATTTGTACCGATTATTGCGGTGAGCCGGAAAGCCGCAAAACCTCTGCAAAGGCAAATTTACGACGCCTATCGCGCGGCCATTGTCGGGCGCAACTTGCGCGGCGGCCAGCAAATTCCATCGACCCGAGCGCTCGCCTGTGAACTGAGAATATCTCGTATTCCCGTGCTGAATGCCTACGCGCAGCTCCTGGCAGAAGGTTACTTTGAGAGTCGCGTCGGGGCGGGAACGTTTGTATCAACGTCTCTTCCGAACCGGAACGGATCGGCCGCATCAGAGCTGCGGGCGCCGTCCGGAACAGGTTCCCGGCCGCGCCCGGTCTCGCGCCGGGCAGCGGCGCTCCCGGACTTCAAGGCCCCGCCGTGGATCTACGGTTGGGGCGCGTTTAGCGTCGGCCAGGTGGCCTTTGATCACTTTCCGTTGCAGGTGTGGTCCAACCTTGTCGCACGACACTCGCGCCGCGTCGAACCGCACAACCTGCATTTCAGCGATCCCATGGGTTCGCTCGACTTTCGCGAAACCATCGCGACCTATCTGCGGACTGTGCGCGGGGTCAGCTGTGAAGCAAAACAAATTCTGGTGGTAAGCGGATCCCAGCAGGCGCTGGAAATTTCCGCCCGGGTTCTTCTCGATCCCGGAAATCAGATCTGGGTCGAAGAGCCGGGCTACCGGTTGAGTCGTAACTCTCTTTTGATGGCCGGTTGCCAACTCATCCCCGTGCCGGTCGACGACGAGGGTTTGGATGTAAACGCCGCTATGCAGCTGTGCCGCCACGCCCGGGCCGCCTACGTCACGCCGTCCCATCAATTTCCGCTCGGAGCAACCATGAGTGCGTCGCGCCGTTTTCAGCTGCTCGAATGGGCGCAAAGCTCGGGCGCGTGGATCATAGAAGATGACTACGACAGTGAGTATCGCTACGGAAACATGCCCATAGCGTCTTTGCAGGGACTTGACAGGAACTCCCGCGTGATTTACGTCGGAACGTTCAGCAAAACCTTGTTCCCGTCGCTGCGTCTCGGCTACATGGTTGTTCCCCTGGACCTGGTTCCGCGCTTTCTCGCGGTTCGACATGCGATGGACATTTACCCGCCCTATCTGCACCAAGCAGTCCTCACCGATTTCATCCGCCAAGGGCATTTTTCCCGTCATGTCCGCAGAACGAGGCTGCTCTACAGCGACCGCCGGAGCAAATTGGTTGATGAAATTCACAGCAAATTTGGGTCGCGGCTGCCCATTCTGGGCTCGCAAGCGGGGATGCATCTGGTGGTCATGCTGCCGAAAGGATGTCGGGACACGGAACTGGCCCTGAAGGCCGCGGCCGAGAAGCTGTGGTTGTGGCCTCTTTCCCCCAGTTACTCGGGGAGAAACGCTCGCCAGGGATTCATCCTGGGTTTTGCCAGCGTGCCCCAGGCACAGATTCCAGAAGCAGTCCGGCGCCTGGAAAAAGTGCTGGCTCTCACTTAGTTTCCCGGGGGACTTTGCAAGATATATGACGCACATTTCTTGCAAATATATTTTGCTTGGTCGCTATAGTCCCGCTGATCCCCACTCTCCGTCCCGCTGATCACGCCCCGCCGGTAAGTGCTCCGGGAATTTGCATGGGAACGAGGAAATTGCTTGCGAGCAGATACTCGTAGAGGTGGCCCAGAGGAGGTGCGACACGCAGTTGTTTGGCGGAAACCCAGCCATTCGTTTCGCTCCATTCCAAACCGGCGGGCGAAAAATCCTTGATCGCCTCCTGCAAATCCACAGCAGTCATTGGATAGACGTAGATGCGCACGTTCTGCGCGAACAGACGAGACAGGCCTTCAAGATGTCGGCCTTCCAGATTGAAATAGGGATCATGAAAGGCTCGGATCAAAAGCGAAAGACCTGCGACGAAGCGCAGAGGTGCAGTTGTGTAGCGATTCACAAGGGCTGTCATGGCGTAGAGCTGCCGCTCGCGAAATAAGAGCACGTTGCCGCCTTGCGACAAAAGCGCATCAATTCGCTGCAGCAGGTCGGGAATTTCTGGTGCTGAGGCTTCCGGCCCGGGCGGAGCCGCGGAGAGGGAGAAGATGCCCAGCGGCGCGGTGCTGGGTTCTCCCAATTCCTGGCGGAGTTCCTGAACTCCTGCCGCGAGGAGCTGTGCATGTATCTGCCGGTGAACTGGGTCTACGTGTCCAAAGTATCCGGGCGCGAGCACAACGGGTTTTTTGTACAGGACCTCACTGAGAGGCATACTGACACCTGTAGGCGAGAAAAACACCGCCTCGGCGAGTCCCGAGTGCACCAGGTAGGCCAGGAGTGTGGGTCGATCCCAGCCGGCAAACGCAGGACCGCGAACATCAACGAAGTCGAATTCGATTCGTTCCCTCCGGACATCTTCTGTCAAGCCGCCGAAAAACGATTCTTTCGTGGCCACATGATAGAACGCGGCGTAAATGAGATTGACGCCGAGAATACCAATGGCTTGCTGCTGAAGGAAATTGGAGGGATCCCGCATGTTAATGTGCAGCACAACATCGTTGGTTGGACCGCCAGGCTGCAACTGAAACCGCAGACCTATCCAGCCATGGGATTGGTTGGTTCCGGCGAAGTTACGAGCGGACACGGTATCAACAAAGGAGAAAAAGCGCGTCTGCGGCCCGCGAGTTTTCTCCAGTTGCGTGAGCAACTGAGTCCACTCGTTCTCGAGCATGGCTTCCAGCCGCTGCCTGGAAACGTAGCGCGAACCGGAGCCGTAGAGATGGTCGCTGACTTCCTTGTCGTATGCCGAGATGGTCTTGGCGACTGTGCCGGAGGCGCCGCCGACGATAAGGAACCAGCGAGCGACTTCCTGTCCAGCGCCGATTTCGGCGAAAGAACCAAAGGTGGATGGATCAAGGTTCAGCGTAAGCGCTTTGTGGTGGGTATCGATTTTTTCATCCGTAGGCATGGTCACGCTCCAGTCAGGCGGATTGTCAGGAAGCATTCCAGTCAGATCTGCTCGCTGTCTGCGACGGTCTCCATAACGACCCTCACCTGAGACTATTGTGTACCAAGAGAATCTTCCCTAACGCACCCTATGAGGGAGCTTTGCCAATGACCGGACCAAGCAAAACGGTCGGCACGGTCTATAGTAGAACTCGTTTGCCGCCTCCGGTTCAAATCAGGCCTCTGCAATCAATTGTTCGTTCCTGTGAACGAGTTCCCGGCACCCTGCAACCATCCGAATTTTTAGGGGAATTCGTCCAGACCGATGACTGGGCACGCTTGCCTGTTACTCCTTTAAACGCTGGAAAAACACCTCAAAGTGAGTCACGATTGGGTTTTCCGCTTCCTGGATCTTGACCAGCTTGCCAAATTCGTTGGGCTTGCTCGATTTCCCTTTGCGAACGATTTCCGTCTGCGGTTCGAACACGCTCACGATCTTTCCCGGCGACTTCGTGTCGCCTGCGAAAATCCGAATCTTGGTTTGTTTCACCACTTGCCGAACCCGCCCCACCATGGTTACCAGCGATTGCGCCAGACCTTCCAGCGGAGCGCGACGCCGGCGCGGAAGCGTCTGGCACTTTTTCATCCCCGATCCGGGTGAAGGCGCGCTACACCAAATTGGCCCTCACCTCTCGCTCCAGCACGTCATAGCACCAATTTCGGATGTGCTTCAACAACAGCAGCCGCAACACTATTCCGCCGGCGTTTGCATTCGGCCACGGCTGCGGCTCTGCGGATGGCGTTCCCCTTGCGCTTCGTACACCAGCCGCATCCAAGGTTCCCACAACCCCTCGATATCTTCGGCCAGACCTCGATGCCACAGCAACGGTTGTTGATGACGTAGTTTGATCATGGCCGCCATCTTAATCAGCGTTTTGGCTCAAAACAATATGTCTTCAAAATGTCTTGTTACTTTCTTGAATCCCACTGCTCAAACTGAACACTCTGGCTCCCACCCTCGGCTCAAGCCTCGCTAATTATGCCCCTCTCCTGCATCATTTCTGCGACGGAAGGTAGCTAGGTCCGGTTCATCCGCGCGGTAACCCGATTATTTCGACTTGCCCGTCTTCTGTTGCTCATCACGTTCTAGTGATTGTCTCCACGGCTTTGGCCAGCGCCAGACGCAGGTCCTTCGCATTGAAAGGGACACAATAAGCTGGCGTGCGTTTCTGAAAGCAACGGCCTTCCGCGAGCGGACCGGCATCGACGACATCAAAACCGAACTGATTCAGTAGATCGGCGACGAGCTGTTTCGCTGCAGGATCATCGCCTGCGATGGGATGAGCGCGGCGTTCCGACGAATTCGGTAAACGACCCTCTTGTTCAATGCCAGGCGCTTCGATCGCATTAAGCGCCTTGACGATCTTCGATTTCGGAAGATGACGAGCCAGTAATTCACTCGTAGTCGTCTCCTCGCGATCTAGTTCGCGGATGTGTCCATCGCGCTCGGGGTAATAGTTGTTGGCATCGATTACGATCTTTCCCGCAAGTGGAGCGACCGGAACAGATGCATAGTTCTTGAGGGGAATAGCGACCAGAACAATATCGCCGAAGGCCGCCGCTTCCTGAGGCGACCCGATCTTGCAATTCAGAACTGCGCGTAACGTGAATAACGTGTCCGGGGTCCTAGAGTTCGAGAGCATGACGTCATGACCATGCTTCAGTGCAACCGCGGCGAAGGCCCGTCCCACCATTCCTGCTCCAAGAATTCCAATCTTCATGTCTTTACCTTTCGAGGCCCTTTTCGGGCCTGTCTCTATTGCGAATTTAGCGGATGGACGGTACAAATGTGAAGTACGCACAATAAAGTCAGATACTCACCAAAAGGTAAGTTTTGTGAAAAAGAAGAGAAAGACAAAGTGCAAACTGGATAGCGACGTTCTCTATCGTCGGTGCTGCGGAGCGAAGATGCAGGACGCTCTTCGTCCCCTGGAAGGGCGTTGGAAGCTGATGATTATGGCGCAACTCCTGGCTGGTCCAGCCATGCGGTTTTCCGATTTGGAGCGGGCACTCCCTCAGATCTCTCAAAAGATGCTCATCCAGCGGCTTCGTGATCTGGAGGAAGACGGAATCGTCTCGCGCACGCTTTACCCCCAGGTTCCGCCTAAGGTTGAATACTGCCTGACTGAGGTCGGCAAAGGCCTGAGGCCCGTCTTCATCGCCCTTCTCGATTGGACAGAATTGCAGCGGTCAACCATCTCAATCGAGGCAGTTTCACGCTAAAAGGCAATACTAAACAATTCGGATGGTTGCAGGCCTCGGCAACCAGAAGTTGTCTGCCTTCAGTCACTTCGTGCTACCCGGCAACCATCCGAATCGACAAAGAGTTCATGACGTTATTACCACCAAGAGCAGCCAAGTTGCGTGAGTAGATTGAAGCAGCAAGCCAATACTTGAATACCGTTGCCACGAGGGCCGTACAAGTTTACATAGACAACGAAATGTCGTGATCCAGGGATACTTTCAACGATGGAAGTAGTTGGGTTCGCGCCGCACGATCGATTGCGCTGACTACGGAATTAAAGCCCGCCCTGATGGGATTCTCGTGCCTGCCAACGCCAAAAACGTGGTCAGCCTCGCCTACACACAACTCCAAAAACACAATATTCTCCGCCTTGTTCTGCGACACCCTGTGACCCCGTTCTTGTGTAGCGATTCGAAGGCTCGTTCCAATACATTTGCCAACCATTTGCACCAACATCTCAAGCTGACCCGCACCCGTTGTCTGGGAAACATCGTGCAGGCTCATAGAATTGTCCATCGCCCAATCGAGCAACCCGCTGGCAACCTCCGTCCGAGACTCTAAGTATTCGGCACGAAAAGCTTCCCAAATCATGGGCGACGTGACCTCCTTTCCACTGGAATCGCTCAACTGCTGAATAATTTGGCTGAATTCGATCAAGAGATTGCGGGGAAGCTGAACCCCATAGTCACTCTCCATAAGAAAGGCAATCCCTCCCTTTCCCGATTGACTGTTGACGCGAATAATGGGTTCGTAGCTACGTCCGATGTCTTTCGGGTCAATCGGGAGATATGGAACTTCCCACGGCCCGCCGACGCTTTGAGCTAATAGCCCCTTCCGAATCGCATCCTGATGCGAACCCGAGAACGCAGTGAACACAAAATCGCCGGCATAAGGATGCCGTGGATGCACCTCAAGCTGAGTACACTCTTCGACGCAGTCTACAATTGAAGCAAGATTAGACAACTCCAGACCTGGGTGAATGCCCTGGCTATAAAGGTTCAGCGCCACACAAACCAGATCAACATTACCTGTTCTCTCGCCATTGCCGAATAATGTGCCTTCGATTCGCTGTGCACCAGCCATAAGTCCGAGTTCTGCTGCTGCAACTGCGGTTCCGCGATCATTGTGGGGGTGTACGCTCAATATCAAAGCCTCGCGGCATTTGATATTTCGATGTATCCACTCAATTTGATCGGCATAAACATTCGGTGTGCTCGATTCCACAGTGGCGGGCAAATTGATGATTATTTTCTTATCGGAGGTTGGTTTCCAAACGTCTATGACAGCTTCACAAACCTCAAGGGCGTAGTCCATTTCGGTCCCAGTAAAGCTCTCGGGCGAATATTGGAATATCCAATGTGTTTCCGGAAATTGATTCGCAATACGTTTGACTATCGTTGCGCCATTCACCGCAATCTCTTTGACCCCGTCTTTCCCTAACCTAAACACAATCTTGCGCTGAATGGTTGAGGTGGAGTTGTACACATGAACGATCGCGCGATGGACTCCTCGAAGTGCTTCAAAGGTGCGCTGGATCAGGTGTTCTCGTGCTTGTACTAGAACCTGTACAGTAACGTCCTCGGGGATCAATTTATTTTCGATAAGTTGACGGCAAAAATCAAAGTCGATCTGGGAACCAGAGGGAAATCCAATTTCAATCTCTTTGAAACCAATGGAGACGAGGAGGTCAAACATGGCCTTCTTACTCCGGATACTCATGGGCTCAATGAGTGCCTGATTGCCATCACGTAGGTCTACGCTGCACCATGCTGGTGCGGTGTGCAAAGTTTTGGACGGCCATTGTCGATTAACTGGTTCAAAAAAGGGGTTCGGCCGATATTTTTCTGACGGGTTGCTCAACATTTTAGGCTCTCTTCCCAAATCTAGATCGGAGCACCCCACAAGCGCTAAATATAGGAATCCAAGCTCTATAAGTCAATGTAATAATTGTTAATTATACTATTAGTTTTTCTTATGTCATGAACATTTTGCACCTCTATTAAGCGGACATTGAGGGCCGATCGGGTGATGTCGATCAACCTTCGCGCTGTATGGAGTTGCATGAAGTTCGAACTGCAACACACTTGACATCGGCGGATAATTCACTACCATATGGTTGTGGATAGGTTAGATACAACATTTGCGGCTCTGTCTGATCCAACCCGCCGGGCCATGATCGAACGACTCTCCCACGGGCCCGCGTCTGTGCACGGCCTGACGGAACCGTTCGCACTCTCGCAGCAGATGATTTCAAAACATATTGCCTGCCTGGTGCGGGCGCGGATTGTGATCAAGACGAAGCGTGGAAGAGAGAGCGTGTGCACGCTTAGGCCAGAGGCGATAAAGACAGTCAGCGACTGGGCGATCAGCTATCGCCGATTCTGGGAAGAGCGTTTCGACAAGTTGGATGTGGTTGTGAATCAAATAAAAAAGGAAACGGAGGTCAGAAATGACAAAAAACACGGTTAGCGAGACAGAGCGGATGGTTATCACTAGAGTTTTTGATGCCCCACGCGCATTGGTTTGGGAGGCGTGGACAAACCCGAAATATGTGATGCAGTGGTGGGGGCCGCAGGGTTTTACTGCGCCTTTTTGCGAGATGGATTTTCGCGTAGGAGGAAAATTTCTCTGCTGCATGAGAACGCCGGATGGGCAGGAGTTCTGGAATGGTGGGGAATACCACGAGATTGTTCTGCACGAGAAGATCGTTTACTCCATGTACTTTTCCGACTCGAAGGGAAACAAGGTTGAGCCTGAGCACTATGGAATAGAACATGAGGCCATAGACGGTGCGCACGACGTGGTTACTTTTGAGGATTTTGGAAACGGCCAGACGAAACTCACCTTGATTGGAAATGAAACCATGGAGCAAGCAAAAAACAGCGGGCAAGTCGAGGGCTGGAATCAGATACTCGATAAAGTTGCCGCAGTTGTTGCGGGGCTAGCGCAGGCGAAATAAGAAGTTGAAGTTTTGATGATCGTCATGCGCGAGATACAGCTACGGCTGGCGGCGCAGGCTCAGTTAGAACGGGCTTCTCGCCGCTGGCCGAATAGTCACATTTCCGGCTAAGTGACCCTTGGCTCAATTGTTGCCTTCAGGCCAATGCGCTCAGCGACCAATGTTTACCGAACTCAACATTAGTCGCGTGAAACGCGCTAGCAGCAATCGAGCTATTGCCGGCGAGAAGCCGACTTTTGGTTACCTATCGGATCTCGGCGAGCGCCTTGGCGATCATGCACTCACCGAGATCCGCCGATTTCAGATGGCCGACAATCCGCCGTCGACGGATAACTCCACCCCGTTCACGAAGCTCGAATCGTCTGAAGCAAGAAACAGCGCGACCGTCGCGATTTCCTCAGGTTGACCCATCTTTCCCCGCGGGATCAGGGACTCGAACATCTCCTTCGCCTCCTTGGTGAGAACTTCTTCCTGCATCGGTGTGGCGATCGGCCCCGGGCCCAGCACGTTCACCCGGATCTTCCTGCCCTTCAGTTCGTTGAGCCACGTGCGTGCGAAGGAGCGCAATACCGCCTTGCTCGCCGCATACACGCCGAAACCAGGAAAACCCTTCACCGAAGCAACTGATCCGGTCATGATGATCGATCCACCATCGTTGAACAGCGGCAACGCCTTCTGGTGTTCTTCCAATGAAATGGGTGCCCCAGGCGCTCGCATTTGGGAACGGGAAATCGCGGACCCAAAACCGACCGAAGCAGACCACGAAATTGACGGCGGGAACTGGGCAGCGTAGGCTTGCGTCGATACACGGTTTTCAGGTTATCGTTCACCGTGCAGCACATCAGGCGTATTACAAACACAAACTCGAGACAGGAATGTTGCTCGCGAAGCACACGTAAGACTCACGGTTGAGAGTTGGTGGAGTCGAAAATGGCGCTCACTACCCGAAGACAGTTCGTCCAGCAAACGGCGTTCGCGGCGGCGGCCCTTTGCGGAAGCCCGCTTAAGGCGCTTGCCGGGGCGCGGCGAATGTTCGAAGCACGCGAACAGAATGCCGCTCCGCTAGATCCGACAGCGATCCGAAAACTTGTTTCACAGATTAGCGGCCACGTAATCACACCGGAGACGCCGGACTATGAATCGGCGCGCCTGGTTTTCAACCGCGCATTTGATCGGCGTCCGGCGGTAATCGTTCGCTGTGCCGGTGCGCCCGACGTCGCACAGGCGCTTGAATTCGCCCAAACTCAGAATTTGCCATTGGCGGTGCGCGGTGGAGGCCATAGCCGGATCGGATTCGGGATGTGCGATCGCGGCGTGGTGATCGACCTCTCCGCAATGAAACGAGTTGAGGTCGACGCTGGCAAACGCGTGGCCCGCGCCGAGGCAGGCGCGCTCGTGCGCGATCTGGACGAAACGACGCAGCGCTTTGGGCTTGCCACAACCTCAGGCGGCTGCCCGAGCGTGGGGATTGCCGGCCTGACGCTCGGCGGGGGAGAAGGCCGCTTGATGGAGAAGTACGGCGCCGCGTGTGACAACCTGCTATCAGCGCAAATGGTGACCGTGGACGGGAGACAAGTCGAGGCCAGCAAGAAGTCTAACGCGGATCTTTTTTGGGCGATTCGCGGTGGCGGCGGCAACTTCGGTGTGGTGACGGCGCTGGAGTACCAGCTCCATCCGGTAGGCGAGGTTGTGTCGGGAGCGCTGGTGTTTCCAGTGGGACGCATTCCAGAGCTTCTGCAGGCCTTCGTTGGATTTCTCGCGGGGGCTCCGGATGAAATGGATGCGTTTGCCCAGTTGTTGCCGACAGAAAGTGGGCCAAGACTCAAAATCGATGTTTGTCATTGCGGCGATCCACGGATGGGGTATGACTTGGTCCGGCCACTGCGTGCGCTCAAACCAAAAGATGACACCGTCAAGGTGATGTCCTATCTCGAAGCTCAGTCAGCAGGTGGATTTCTTCAAACGCCGGTTGCACACTTCCAAACAAACCTCTTTCTTCGTGAACTCAGCGATGGCGCCATAGCGGCGATTACGAGTGCAATTAACCATGCGCCAGGACGGTGCAAGATGATCATTGTGCCCTTGCGCGGGGCTGTAAGCCGTGTGAATTTGACTGAGACTGCGTTTGCTCTGCGGCAGCCGGGTTATGAGGTCGACATGACGGGTGTCTGGAGCACTCCTGCGGAGAAGGCCGACGCGGTGCGATGGGTCCAAGCTGCGCGCGACAGTTTACAATCCTTTGCGCATGGAGTGTACGTAAACCAACTGGGCGATACGAGTGACCAGCTCGTCCGCTCCGGCTATGGCTCGAACTATGCCCGACTCGTCGAGATCAAGAAAAAGTACGACCCAAAGAACATGCTGCGGCTCAACCAAAACATCAAGCCGGATAGCTTCCCGAACAGCTAAGCGAGTTAGGCGCGCTGCCCTGGGGCCGAATGGTCGGCTACTTGGAACCCACTTCTAGAATCCATCGTCGTTTGTGCGACTCACGCGATGCAATGGATTACCTCGCTGCGGAAGGGGACGACCCGCGCTGTTTGATCGAAATGACCAAGGTTTGCAAAATCGCGAAGATCTACGTCACTATTCAGGAATGAAAGGCGACCCACTCACCGACATTTTGAGTTTGACGAGTGCCCGGTGCGCCGAAGTGGGCATCCTGATAGCGGGCGGGTCCTGGGCGCTGCGATTCCCTCCGCCGCAAAAGATCAAATTTGTCGCAGTCCTAAAGGGAAATTGTTGGCTCACCGTCAAAGACGAGTCGACACCTCTACAAGTCAAGACCGGTGATGTGTTCGTGCTGTCCGCTGAACGAGCTTACGTGCTGGCCGGTGACTTGAACGCCCCGCAGGCCGACGGCCTCAAGTTATTCGCTGGCGCCACCGGCAAGATCGGTAAGGTCGGGGATGGTGACGAGTTCTTCGCGGTCGGAGCGCACATCGCTCTGGATCCGGAGCGTGGCGGACTGCTCTCGGAGGTGTTGCCACCCGTGCTTCACGTAGGCGGCAGTTCGTCTGAAGCAATGGCCATGCGTTGGCTGCTTGATCATCTCGTGAAAGAAGTTGTCGCCGATCGGCCAGGTGCGATGTTGGCGTCAAACCAGCTTGCGCAGCTCTTGTGTGTTCAGATCATCCGTTCCTATCTTGAGGCGTCCGGACCTGGTACAGCAGGATGGCTGCGCGCCCTCAGCGACAAGCGCATAGCGCCTGCTCTGCGGCTCATGCACCGGGAACCAGAGCGGGCCTGGCGGCTTGCCGAGCTCGCGAAGGAAGTTGCTATGTCGCGAACCAGCTTCGCTCTGCGCTTCAAGAAAATTGCCGGCGTCGCACCGCTCACCTATCTCCTGAACTTGCGCATGCGCTTTGCCGAGCAGAGGCTGCGTGAAGGCTCCATGTCGGTTTCGGAGTTGGGCCTTTCCCTCGGCTACACCACGGAGAGCGCGTTCAGCAACGCGTTCAAAAGAACGACGGGGATGGCTCCCAAGCGATACCAAAACGTCTTTGCGCGTATGGATCGGTCAACCTCGCGCAAGCGGGATCGCGTGAGTCATTCCCCAAACCTGCGTCATAACGCCGTCCGCAGTGAGCTCCCCACAGGTGATGAAGCGTGACGCATTGCTCGCGAGAAACGCACGTACTGGTTTCCACAGGCGGATTCAGGCCTGCGCAGTAGGACGGATGACGATCTCGTTTACATCAACTTCAGCCGGCTGCTCGATGGCGAAGGCAATAGCACGAGCGATCGCCGCCGGTGGAATCGCCATCTTTTCCATCCGCTCGGCAATTTGGGCTTTGACCCCCGGATTTGTCATGGAATTCGAGAGGTTCGTCTGGACAAATCCCGGCGAAACGCTCGTCACGCGCAGCTTATCGCCGGCTTCCTGTCGCAAGGTCTCGGTGATGGTGCGCACGGCGTTCTTGGTGCCCGCATAGACTGCCATGGTCGGTATGATTTGAATTCCGGCTGTAGAAATGACATTGACGAAATGTCCGAAACTCTGCCGGCGGAACACCGGCAGCGCGGCGGCGATGCCGTATAAAACGCCTTTGAGGTTGACGTCGATCATCTCCTCCCAGTCCTCGACGCGGAGCTCGTCGAGAAGAGAGATTGGCGCTACTCCAGCGTTGTTGACGAGAACGTCCAGTTTGCCGTACCGCTCAATTGCCAACCCAACCAGCTTGGATACGTCTTCCCGTCGTTTGACGTCGGTGCGTGCGTAAGCCGCCTCGCCGCCCGATGCCGCGATGCGGGCCGCCAGAGCCTCAAGGCGATCAAGGCCGCGCGCTCCCAGTACGACTCTTGCACCGCGCTCGGCGAGCAGGAGCGCAGTCGCCTCGCCAATTCCGCTGCCGGCGCCGGTTATTACGACGACCTTGTCTTTGATTCCCGACATGATGTTCTCCTTTGCACTTTCTGCCACTGGGCATGATCGATCCGTTCCCAAAGTACGCCCATGGCAATGAACATTGAATGCTTGGAAGTTCAAAGAACCTGCTCAATCGTTCAAATGTCACTGCAGGGTTCCGGTGGGTCCTGCAAAGCGGCAAGCACCACATCCGAACACAAGAGTCAATTCAGTTCAGACAGGGCGGAGAGAAGAATCGCGCATTTATTCTGGGAATTCAGTTGACGGCGGGGGGATGGCCGTCATGGCGCGGGCCAGCGAAAGAATCACTCCGCCAAATAGAAGTGTGTCGGCGAAGTAGTTGAGCCCCTCGACTTGCACCGCAGCACTCGGGTCCGCCAGCGCCCCGAAGAGGACAGGCCCGTAGATGACCACAACCAGCAGCACAATCCAGGCACCGAGATAGGTGGCCGCCATGCGCGTCTTCCGCCCCAGGAGAAAACAGACGCCGGCGATGATGAGGAACGCGCCCGTCAGATAGTCGATCAAGGGGCGAGCGGGAAGCCACGTTGGCAGCTGTTTCTCGAGCGGGACTCCGGGAAGTGCCAGCGGATGCAGAAAATGTTGAACGCCGAAAAAGATGGCGGCAATCGCGATCAGCACGCGTCCCACGGCGATGAGATTCTTGCCCGGTGCGCGCGATCCGCCCATCGCCATCCCCGCTAGAACCCAGCTGCCGCCGCCGAACGACATTTCCCGGATGACAATCGTCCACAAGATTCGCCCCCCGGTCGTGACCGCTCCCGGAAAGTGAATCATCGCGACAAAGAGGAACATCATGATCCCGAACAGCAGCCCGGACCAGCGCACCTGAATCTTGGTCCCGATGCTCAACGACGCGGCGATCAGCGCAAAGCCGACGAAATAAGCCCAAAATAAACGCCACGGCATGTACGCCGGCACCAGAGGTATTAGGAATTTTGCACTGGAGAGATGCTCGGCACCGAACTCCGCCAAGGGGATGGCGAAGCACAAGTTGGCCAGGGCTACGATCTTGTCGAGGCCACGAGCCTGGGCCAGATCGTTTTTCGCCGCCCATAGGCCAATCACGAGCAGCGCCAGGGCGGCAGCGGACATCGCGATGGCGGTGCCCGACAATGCAAAGAATGCGGCGAGAAAAGTTGGCTGCATGGATGTCCCGACCGGTACAGCGCCTCACATTCTACGACAGAGTTAACGCAAGGCGGCACTTTTCGCGGCAGCCGAGAGCCAGTCCGAACTACTTCGCCGGAGTTGCAGTCGGCAGACCCTGCAGCCGCTCCTTGTTAATCTTCAGCACGACTCCTGCGTTGCGGTCGGCAACCTCGCTTACTTTATATTCCGCTGACGTGCCCAGCACCTCGGCCACCTCAGGGGGAGTCAGCGCATATTTGTCCGTCAGCCAGTTCGCCATATTCGTGGTCGCGTCGCGAAACGCATCATCGATCGACCCATCCAGCCCGACCGCCATGAGATGCGTCGCCGATTCGACCCGGGGCCCCGGCACGCCCTTACCCGAAATCACGTCAACCGTGAACTCCACGTCCATTGACGTCTCCAGCGCGTTCCCGTTCAACTCCCCGTCGCCTTGCGCCGCATGGCCGTCCCCCAGATACAGCATTGCTCCCGGAGTTCTCACCGGCAGATAGACCGTCGCGCCCTCGATCACTTCATTAAAGTCCATGTTCCCGCCATAGCCGCCGGAATCTCCCGTCCCCGGAGCGGCCGCGGCCGGCGGGGGCGCCGTCGCCACGCACCCGAGCATGGGGCGCAGCGGCACAGAATAATTCTTCAAATGCTCGGTCGGCTTTTCCACTGTGGCCACCCCGCGCGTCGTATCTATGTGCCATCGCACACTTTTCCCCGCATCCTTCATTTTCACGGCCCACTCGGTGTCCACTCCGCGCGGAACGATATCGTCATCACTCACTGCCCAACCGCGGTTCAGGCGCAGCCGCGTCAGATGCACCACGAGCGTGTCGCCCGGATCCGCTCCGTCCACAAAAAACGGCCCGGTTTGCGGATTCCCTCCCAACACCCTTGTCACTCCTTTTTCATCCGTTCCCCCCGCATCGACCGTCGTTGTATGGATCGTGTCTCCCGGCGCAACGTGCAGCACGGGTTCGTTCAACGCTGAGAATTGCCGGTAGAACTTCACCGGGGTGAACTCATGCCGTTGCGGCGCCCCTGCTTTCCGCACAGTGGCCCTGGTCGCAGTAAACGAATGAGTGTCTGGATGCTCGGGGTCGTCCGCACCTTTGTGCACAATTGTTCCGGAAATTACGCCATCTTTGATCGTCGACGTGCATTCCTCCGTTCCCTGTTCGTCCTTTGCAACGAAATGCACCGCGTTTCCAGTGACGGTCCCCTCCAGCTTGTCCCCGCCAAACTTCCCCGTGAGCCGTCCGCCTTCGTCGTTGAGCTCAAACTGAAAATAAAGCGGCGTCCCATAGTAGTCGGCCTTCATGGTCCACCTACCCGTCAGCCCGCCGTTCGCACCAGCAGGCGTTTGCTGCGCGGCTGCGCGCAACCCCGCCAATGACACGATCCCCACCACCAAGAGCAACGCGACCAATATTCTGCGCATTTTGCACACCTCGAGTCCGAGATTTACTGGATCACTCACTGAGGAGACGAGCGAAACGGGGCAAAAGTTTCCCGCACCGGCCCCAAGTCCAGTCGAACGAGGCTCCATGCGGGACTGCGTCGTGGCGCAGGAATCGGTGGTCGCTGAGGGTAGGTTTTATTCGCCGGGCCAGTGGGAAAGCCACTCGCGGCAGCCGGGACGGGGATCGGTGGCCATGTGTGGTGCGGGGAAGGTTTCAGCGTCGGCATGACTTAGGAGATTTCGATCGCTGAGATCGTAGAGTTCGATGGTGATCGAACCATAGGTTGCCGAAGGAAACGAAAGCAAATCCGTCCTTTTTCCAATCGTGCCGAGGTAGTTGAGGATGGCGGCCCGCGCAAAGCGAAATGGGCGGCTGCCTCCGGTGATGATCCACAAGCGGGGAGCGCCGCGAAAGCGATCGATATCCTTGAGGTAGGGGCGTGTTTCGTTTCGGTCGCAGATGCTCTCGGTCCAATCGCTGCGCTGCAGTCCGAAGCGCGGGCCGTAAAACCGGACTCCGACGCTCGGAAGAGGAAAGACATAGACGACGTCGCCCGGGCGCCGATTCTTCTGCAGGTAGCCCAGAAAATCCTTGTGATGTTCGATTTCGTACGGCGGCGGAGCTTCGGCCAAAGCGATAACGGGCGGTACGAGGAGGGCAGCGATAAGAATCGCTCCAACAACTCCGCCGCTCGGATGAAGGGAGCTAGCTGTGGCGCGCATCCATTCAACGCCCGCAGCGACAGCGAGAAGCGCGGCCGGAATTAACCAGAGTGCCAGACGCCCGCGCAATGGATACTGCTGCGCGACTGCAGCGACGATTGCAAGCGTGAACTGAGACAGCAGAAAAAGAGCGCGCGAACGGCTGTGCCGCCACAGGGCCATGACTCCCAGCAGTGCGAAGATTACAAAAACAACCGGCCAGCGATAACGGAGCAGCGTGACATCAGAAAACAGCGACGTGAGGCTTTCCCAAAACCAGCGGAGAGCCGACATTCCCCGGAAAGGGAGCGGAAGGAAACCGCCAGCCCAGAAATCGTCCATGAAGGTGCGAGTCGAGGGCGTCATGCTGCGAATGCCGATGATGACGGCGACAATCGATGCCGCGGCCCACAAAGGCACGGTCGTGAGCAGTGCCCGCAGAGCGTTCCGGTCTCTGGACAGGAGCCAGTCCACGGCGAATGCGAGTCCGAGGCCAGCCATTACGAGGACGGAGGCTTGCGAAAAACTGATGACCGCGAATCCTGCGAGACCGAATAGAATCAGGCGTTTTGTCGTGGCGGGACCGTCGCGCAAGTTGCACGCAATCAACATGAGCACAACGGCGGCCAGCACATCCAACTCGTACTGCTTTACGACCACCGCGTAGCGAATAAACGGGAATCCGATTGCGAAGGCGAACAGTGCAACGGCCGGTCCTGCGCCGGTGAGAGTACGTTCGGCCAGACGGCGGAACAGAAGCAGACTGAGGATGGCGCACAGAAAAGGAAAGAGTCTTAGTGCGAATTCATTGTGTCCGAACATTGTGACAGCGCAGCGTTCGACGAGCAGAAATCCCAGCGGCGCAACCTGGTCGAGAGCCAGTGGCCGGGTAAGCAGATCGACGAGCGGGAGATTCAGGATGTTGTGGGACAGAAGAATTTCGTCCAGATAAAGAGCGGTGTCAGCCAGGTACGCCCAAAGGCGGAGGATCACGCTGACGAGCACCAGCACAGTGAGAGTCCGCGGAGCGGTGAGTCCGCGATAGAGGGAACTGTCTACTGGGCTTGCGACCGACGCAGTTGCTGCGTGTTCTCTTGCAGGAAACGAATTGGACATATGACTGTTGGGAGAACTATAGCAAAAGAAGGGCGAGTGTAAACGAAGGTTTGCCCACGCATCGATGCCATGTCCGGTAGCCGGCTTCGCCTTACCAGTCGCCGAAGCCGGCATCCAGATCGCTTCGTGAAGAGCTCATGCTGTTGCCCCTGCTGGGGACGCTGCTTCTGTACGACGGAGGGTTCCTGGCAAGCGGACGGCAACCAGGATCAGCCAGGCGAATCCCACGAACCTCGTTACGGGGATTGCCAGGTTTGCGGGATAGGCGATCAGACTCAAAAAAGACAGTTCGCCGGCCACGGCGACGACCATTCCCAGTACGACCAACCAGCGCGGCAACAAGCCAGCAAAGTGGCTGGTAACGGAGACGCCAGCAGCGAGAAGCCCAAAGGCCACTGCGAAACCAGCGCCACCGAACAAGAACGACACGAAGTACAGAACCCGCGTAGCCACGAGCGATGCCGACACCTCGGGCACCGAAAGCACCCAGGTGCACAAGCCGGAGATGGCGATCGCTCCCGAAGCGGCAAGTCCGCCGACGAGCGCGATGTTCGTTCCCGCGGCACGCACGCCGAGATAATGCAGTCGGCTAACAACCGTGGCGGCGTAGATGGCCAGTGGCACTGCGGAGCCGAAGAAGAAGAACGCGCTCAGTTTGACTGCGAACGAGTTCGCAGCAAAAAAGGCCCGCGCGGCTTCGGCATCGCCGAAGGGAGTAACGAACGACGGGCCATGGCGCAGCAGAAACGCAGAAGCGATACTAGCGACGAACAGCAGGGTGTGAACAATGGCAATCGGCAAAAGTAGAGGCCCGGCAAATCGCGTGGGAGAAGTTGGTTTCATAATGTAATCGTTTATAGACTAAACGATTAAAAAATGCAACTATATTTCATGCAAAGGACAAAAGCCCCATTGGCCTTCCTGCTCGCCCAAGTAGGCGCGCATGCAGCCATGCGCTTCGGCGAGCGGATCGCCCGCCTCAATTTCACACCGCCTGACGCCGGGATCCTCGGCATGCTAGGGGCCTCCGGCGGGATCAGTCAGCAGGATCTGTCGACAAGACTCGGCATCCATCCCAGTCGCCTGGTGGCGATACTCGACGCGCTCGAGGAACGACGGCTGGTCGAACGCCGACCACATACCGATGATCGCCGACAATATGCACTGCATCTGACCGGGAAAGGCCAGGAGATGCTCGGCGAGATCGGCCGCATCGGTCGCGAACACAAAGAATCGCTATGCGCCTCGTTGACGGCTGGCGAACGTGAACAGCTTGGCGAGCTGCTTCTGAAGATCGCGACCGAGCAGGGACTTTCTCCCGGCGTTCACCCGGGATATCGGCGCATGAGACCCGTCACGAAGGAAGCCAAAGCCTGATGATTCGGTCCTTGTTCGTGAGAATTGCGCCCGAGTGACGCGCTAGCCGTGACCGTTGGATTCCTGGCGGGATGCTGACTTCCCAAAGTACAGCGGCACTTCCCAGCAACTCAGGAATTGCTTCCGCCCTTGGTCATGTACAATCGGCTGTCGAAGCGTCCATCTTCAAAAACCGTTGCAACAGTGAGATGTCGCCATTTCTCAGCCTCGCTCGCACGGGCGGCCTCTGCTTGTTTGACTCGTTTTTCTGCATCGACACCAAGAATCAGCCGCACCGGCACGTCGTCGCTGTTCGCCAGTTGCACAATTACGTTCGCGATCTTTCGCGGATCGCCTTCTGCACGCCCTTCGAGTCCTCGCAATATCTTGTGCATCGCACCGACCGAGGCCTCGTAGTCCGGCAGCAGGTCCGGCATCTTCTCGCCCGCGCGCCGCGCCCAGTTGGTGCGAATGCCTCCCGGCTCGAGCGTGCACACCTTGACTCCGAAGGGCGCGACTTCCATCGCCAGCGAATCGGTGAAACCGCCGACGGCCCACTTCGCCGCGTGATACGGAGTATTGCCAGGAACCGCGATGCGACCACCGACCGAAGACACCTGAAAGATGTGGCCGCTCTTCTGCTTGCGCATCACCGAGACGGCGGCACGTGTGGTGTACACCACTCCGTAAAAGCATGTGTCCACCACGGCCTGGAAATCCTCCGCGCTCATTTGCTCGAACGGCGCAATCTGCCCGTAACCAGCATTGTTGACGAGCACGTCCAGGCGCCCGAAGGTGTTCACCGCAGCCTGCACCGCGGCCTGGGCTGCGGCCTCATCGCGCACTTCCAGCGTGACGGGCTTCACCCTCTCGCCGTACTGCGCCACCAGAGACGCCAGCTCTTCAGTCCGACGCGCTCCAGCGACCACGCTGTCCCCGGCGGCCAGCGCCGCTTCGGCGATGTCCCGTCCCAATCCGTTGCCACTTCCCGTAATCAACCAGACCTTAGACATAAAACCTCCGTTCTCTTTCTTCGCTAGACCGTGGACGCTTAGACTCGGCCAGCCGGCCTCGTGAGTGATTCTATTGTGAGTACTCACTCATTCATTCATGAGATGCAACAACCCGTTATTTCGTTATGCCCGCCCAGAACATTTGAAAGCCGCTATCCCGGTATTGTTTCGCTTTGGATCGGTTCAACACCGTAAGGTCTATCGTCGCCTCTACCATGGCTGCCAGCGACTTCGAGATCAGTTCCACCGGAACATCACTCCGAAAGACCCGCTGCTCAATCGCGTCACGAATCATGATTTGGAACTCGGCGAACGGCGCGCTGCCGGCGTCTCTGGACTCTTTGGTGAGCACCTCCGACACCGTTAGTTGCGCCAACACCTTGCGCTGCTTGGGATTCGCAACCCCCCAATTCACGCGGCGATCCCAAACGTGCCGCAGCCTGATAGCAACTTTCTTCTTCCGGGGGAAATCCGACATCATGGCGTCTGCGAGTTCCAGCTTGATTTCCTGGTAGAGGGCATTGATCAGCTCATCTTTGGTCTGGAAGTAGGTAAACAGAGTTCCTTCGGCGACGCCAGCTTGTCTTGATATCTCCGACGTTGGGGAAGCGGTAAGACCGCGCTCCGCAAATAGGCGGGTGGCGGCCTCGAGGATCGCATGTCGTTTGTCTTCGCTCTTAGGACGCGCCACTGAGTTTCTCTATTACCGAGTGAATACTCAATTATACATAAGAAGTATGGCGACGGCAAGCGCGGGCGGCGGAGTGGTCCGCCTTCGGGAGTTAATCTGCGATTTGAGCCGCGTACGCTCTTGCGGCAAAAGCGGCGATATTTCGAAGGGCGTGGCGACTCTTGCCGGCTTTAGCCGCCATCCTGATTCCAGCAAGCGTGCTCTCAAAGAAGTCCGCCATGCTGTCCAAATTGGCACCAGCGCGAATTTCTCTCTGTTTTTTTGCTCTCGTGAGCACGCGCATCAGGGTCTGACGCTGCCGCCGTGCGGCATTGCGTGTGATACGCGTTACCTCGGCATCGCGCTGACCGAATTCGCTGATGGCGTTGAGCCCCATGCAGCCTTCTGCGCTGGACAGCTCTTTCCGTCGAGCGAAACTCACCAGCGCGCTTTGCACGGCGGCGACGGCCGAGCCAGGTCTTTCCAATTCCACGTTGATGGAATGAACGCTCTCTGTGACGTACAACTCCAAGGCTTGCAAAAACAGCGCCCGCTTGTCGCCGAACGTGTCATACATGCTCTGCCGCCCGACTTCCATGACCCGCATCAAGTCATCGGTGGAGGTGGCGGCAAAGCCTTGCTGAGCGAAAAGGCGTATCGCCTTCCGCAGCGCTTTGTCCTGATCAAACTCCTTCGGTCGCGCCATGTGCCTGTTCTCTTTCGAAGTCTCGGTCCGATTATGCGACGTATCCGCCGTCGATGGTAAGGCTGGCTCCGGTGATGAAGCCCGCTTCTTCCGACGCGAGGTAAGAGACGAAGCTGGCGACCTCCGATACGTCACCCATTCGTTGCAAAGGAATGAGCGTCTTAACCAACTCGGCGTGCGCTGAACTCATATCGGTGGCCGTCGGTCCCGGTTGAACATTGTTGACCGTGATAGCGCGCGGGGCCAGATCGATTGCTGCGCCGCGAACAAGTCCTACGAGCGCAGCCTTGGTCATGCTGTAGACACTTGCTCCAGGGAAGGCGGTGCGGATGGCGGTGTTGCTGCCGATGATAACGATCCGGCCGCCATCGTTCATTTCTCGGGCGGCTGCCTGAATACCGACGAAGGCGGCACGGACGTTGATGGCCACCATGCGGTCAAAGTCTTCAAGAGCATAAGTGTCGATGGTGCCCCTGGTGAGAACGCCCGCGTTGCTGACGAAGATGTCAAGAGTGCCGAAGGCTTCTGCAGCTCTGGCCACCGCCCCCCGCAGCTCTTCGGCCGAGCTGCTGTCGGCCTGGAGGGATAGCGCTTGGCCTCCTGCGGATTCGATTTCGCGAACAAGCTCGAGGGCCTTTACTGGAGAGCTGGAATAAGTGAAAGCCACGGACGCGCCTTCGGCCGCGAGTCGGCGGACGATGCCTGCTCCGATGCCTCTTGAACCACCCGTGACCAGAGCTACTTTGCCTTGCAACGATTTTGCCTGCATATGTCACCAAAATCCTTTCAGTCACCTATTATGCCCATTCTGGATTATTTTGTCCAGAATGACGGTTCAACGGAACAGTTTTCCGGGACACCCGACTCGATCGTTTTCCTTGTCGCTTTGGTTCAGGCAGCGGGTTTAACGACAACGTAAAACGCTTGACGCGCCGACGCCGAGGAACTTAGGCGCCGCGGCTATGCACTCCGTCCTTACTCGAAGGCCAGGCGTGGCTACGCCGAGGTCCCGCTCTGCGTCGACGGCACACAGCTGGAACGACCGGTGGCGTGAAGCGACCGGTGGCGGGACGGATGGTCCCGTAAACAGGGTCTAACGCACAGAGGCATTTCGACATCCAATGTTCAGGCGACGGAGGTCACTCGGATGCGAACGGAAGGAGCGGCCGAACGGTCCCGGCTTTCCGTGGCCGCACGATACGAATCGCTTGTCGGGGTATCGAACGCCATCGGAACGCAGCGAGATCCAAAGAATCTGTTTAGCGCGCTGGTGCGGGAACTACACCGGGTCGTACCGTTTCACTATATCGGTGTGGCCATTCGTGACGAGAAATCGAATACATTTCACCGGCAGCTGGTCGACGCCGAGACAGAAGCCTTCATACCTCCGAGCTCGGAACTGACCATGGAGGAATCCGATGCCTGGTGGGTCTATGAGAACCAGGAGCCACTGGTCACTTCGCTGCAGCCAAACCAGGCTCCTTCCGGCAAATTCCAGGAAATTCTGCAGAAGCGCGAAATCCGCTCTGTGTGCACTCTGCCCTTAACCACCGCGCACAGCAAAGTCGGAACGCTCACCTTTGCCAGCAAAGATCCGGATCTCTATACCGCCGACGAAGTTCATTTTCTTTCCGTGGTGGCTGAACAGATTGCTCTCGCATTCGACAATGCGTTGCATTTTGACGCCTCGCAAGCCTGGCAGCAGCAGCTGGTGAAACGCAACGAGCGTCTCGGACTGCTCCTTGAATTGACCAATCATGTGGTTTCAAATCTCGAATTCCGGGATCTTCTCCGAGCCGTAGTGGCGAGCACTCGCCGAGTCATGGGCTGCGATGGCGTCGGCATTACTCTTCCCGATACCGACAACACACACCTGCGCATCTACGCCCTGGATTTTCCCTTCAGCGTCGAATCGATCCACGAGGAGAGCCGTGTCCCCATTGGCGAAGATATCTCGGGAGTGGTCTTTCGCACGGGCAAACCCTGGTGCGGGAGCGTCCAGGAGGCGAGGCGTCTTGGCCTGAAGGACACCGCGCAGGCCGAAGCCGGAACCGTTTCGATCCTTCCACTTGTCAGTCGAAGCCGCGTTCTGGGGATATTCGGTGCGGTCAAATATCAGGACGCTGCTTTCACCAGCGACGATATCGAGTTTCTGACCCAAATCGCCAACCAGGTTGCCATTGCCGTAGAGAATGCCTGTGCCTTTGGGGAGATTCGAGATCTGAAAGAGAAGCTGGCCCAGGAAAAACTCTATCTCGAAGATGAAATCCGCAGCGAGATGAATTTCGCGCAAATCGTCGGCAAAAGCGCCTCCCTGCGCCGGGTGTTGAAGCAAGTGGAGACGGTCGCTCCGACGGACTCAACCGTGCTCATTTACGGAGATACGGGTACAGGAAAGGAACTTATTGCGCGAGCCATTCATGATTTAAGCCCGCGGCGTTCAAAGCCATTCGTCAAGCTCAATTGCGCGGCGATTCCGACCGGCTTGCTCGAGAGTGAGCTGTTCGGGCATGAAAAAGGCGCATTCACAGGGGCCATCGCGCAACGCATCGGCCGGTTCGAAGTCGCCCATGGCGGCACCATTTTTCTGGACGAAATAGGCGAAGTCCCTCTTGAATTGCAGACCAAACTGCTCCGCGTGCTGCAGGAGAGGGAGTTCGAGCGCCTGGGAAGTTCGCGCACGCTGCGCACCGATGCCCGTTTGATTGCCGCTACGAACCGCGATCTGGAAACGATGGTCAGCGAGCAGAAGTTCCGATCCGATCTCTTCTTTCGCTTGAATGTTTTTCCCCTCCACGTCCCGGCTCTGCGGGAACGCAAGGGGGATATTCCGCTTCTGGTGCGGCACTTCACGCAGCAGTTTTGCCGGCGCATGAACAAGATGATTGAGACGGTTCCGTCTGCGGCCATGGATGCCCTGAACCGCTATCATTGGCCGGGGAACATACGGGAACTGCAGAATGTGATTGAGCGCGCGGTCATCATCTCGACAGGTCCCACCCTAACGATCGATGTGAGCGATCTCAAATTTCCCAAGGCCGGCCAGGCGCCGGAAGAAACGGCTTCTCGGAAATCGCCAACCAATGGCGGACTCCAAGACGTTCTGGAACAGTCCGAACGTCACCAGATTCTCAAAGCCCTGGAGCAGTGCAACTGGGTGGTGGCGGGCCCGAAAGGTGCAGCCGCACATCTGCGGATGAAGCGCTCTACTTTGCAGCAGAGAATTCGCAAACTCGGAATCGCGCGCAGCTCCGCGTAACCGATCGGCAATGCACTTACACTTCGTCTAATTCCGAGACAGTCTCTTTTGCCCAACCTTTTTCCTGTGTGCCATGAAACGGGCACGGTGCCCGAAATCCGGCAGTGCCACGCTGGCACCGGGATCTGAGGTACGCTCTCGCTTGGCCCGCCACCTCAGATAAATCAGTAAGTTCCGCGATCTTCAACCCCTCCTGGCTTTGGCCCCTGTGGTGCATTTCTCGTGCACGTGAGCATCCGATGAGCACTGCCACAGCTGCTGGCTTGGGAGAGGAAATCTGGCAGCCCAAAAGCCACCCCCGGGTCATTGCGATTGCGGTTTCGCTGGCGGCGTTCATGGAGGTGCTCGATACCAGCATCGCGAATGTGGCCCTGCCCCACATTGCCGGGAATCTGGGCGCGAGCAACGACGAGAGCACCTGGGTGTTGACCAGCTATCTGGTCTCTAACGCAATCGTTCTGCCTATCAGTGGATGGCTCGTCGCGCTGCTGGGACGAAAACGGTTTTTCTTGACCTGCATCATATTTTTCACAGTCAGTTCCTTTCTGTGCGGGATCGCGCCCAACCTTGGGCTTCTTCTCCTGTTTCGCGTGTTGCAAGGCGCATTCGGCGGAGGATTGCAGCCGATGGCGCAGGCCATCCTCGGCGATACCTTCCCTCCCGAGAAGCGCGGGCTGGCCTTTGCACTGTACGGAATCACCGCCATCTGCGCTCCGGCCATTGGTCCTACACTCGGAGGCTGGATCACGGACAACTATTCTTGGCGCTGGATTTTTTACATCAACGTCCCAGTCGGCGCTCTGGCACTCGCACTGGTCTATCGGCTTGTTGAAGATCCGCCGTACCTGGCACGTCTCGGAAAGCGGCGCTCCGGCTTCGACTTCATCGGATTTTCGCTCCTGACCATTGGAGTCGGTGCCTTGCAGATCGCCCTCGACAAGGGGCAGGAAGACGATTGGTTCGGATCTGCTTTCATTACGACTTTGGTTGTGATTGCTGCGGTGGGTCTGGTCGCCCTGGTCGTTTGGGAATGGTTTCAGAAAGAACCCATCGTTGACGTGCGCTTGTTCAAAGTCCCCAATGTTGCGGCAAGCAACCTGATGTTCCTGATGCTGGGAATGGCGCTGTTCAGTTCTACGGTACTCATGCCGCAACTCCTGCAGACCCTTATGGGCTACACGGCACAAAAGGCAGGGATGGTGCTTTCAGCTGGCGCGCTTGTGGTGCTGGTGGTGCTCCCCCTGGTCGGCAAACTCACCACGCGATTCCAGGCTCGTTATCTCCTCGCCTTTGGCTGGATAACTCTGGCGGCGAGCATGTACATATCGTGCAAACAAATCGATCTGCTTATGAGTTTCCGCTCGGCCACCGTATTACGTGTGTGGCAGTACGTTCCCGTGGCCTTTTTGTTCGTCCCGCTGACGCTTGCCGGATATGTCGGCCTGCCTGCGGGAAAAACCAATGCCGCCGCCGGGCTCATGAATTTCATGCGCAACATCGGGCAGAGCGTTGGGACCTCCGCTGTGACCACGCTCATTGCTCGACGCAGTCAGTATCATCAATCCGTGCTGGCAGGTTATACGGCTTCCACTCGGTTTCACGACGCTACTGCGGCGCTCGCGATGCGCCTGACGACCGCCGGCTTGAGCGTGCGTGCCGCTCAGCAACAGGCACTGTCCCGGATGTACGCCCTGGTACAGTCCCAGGCCGCCATTCTCTCCTACGTTGAAGTGTATTGGCTGCTGTCGATTGCATCGGCAATTATGTTTGTCGCCTCATTTCTGCTGAAAAGAAATGAACCAGGCAAGGGCGGGAATGTCTCGGTGCACTAGAACTTGAATAAACCGGAACTGCCATTACCCGGGACCCGTTCGCTCTCGGAAAGAACCGCCGCGCTCGACACCCGCGAGAGAGAATTCGCAAACCCGGACTCGCCCGCCGCTCCGCCCAGCTGGCCGCAGTGCATTTACGCTCCGCCTGACGCCAGGACGTTCTCTCCCGCCCCCCGCGC
>Ga0193716_1000102_pt1 | contig 50497 bp, 44 predicted proteins | sample U2c1metaG_FD_145901 | JGI IMG/M metagenome (GOLD analysis project Ga0193716, IMG submission 145901) | Soil microbial communities from a riparian zone of the East river system, Colorado, United States - U2c1 | ecosystem: Environmental > Terrestrial > Soil > Riparian zone | place: USA: East River...
GATCGCCGGTAGCGTGGTCGACGGAAGCGACCGCCAGTTGATAACTGATCTGGGCCTGTACCAGGCTCAATTCGGCCTGGGCCAGTTGGGTCTGCGCATCCAAGACAAAGAAAACCGTCTGGGAACCGAGTTCATATTTGCGCTCTTCGGCGTGCAGGTTTTTTTGCGCCAAATCATCGGCTATTTTCGCCGCTTCCATCGTCAGCTTGGCTTCCTCGAGCGAATGAACTGCATTGGTTATTTCGAGTTCAATGGTTTGGCCCGTCTGGCGCTGCTGATACTGGTCGCGGCGACGATTCGCGAGTGCGTCGCCCAGGTCGGCTTCCGCTCCGTGATTCTTGACCGGAAGCGTTAGCGAGAGCGTAGCCCCGTACGCAGGATAGGTAAACTGAAATGCCTGGCTGAGGCCGGTTCCCAAACCGGTTCTGATCGGCGGAAGTGCCGTCATAAATTGATTCCCGGCGATTCCATTGCCGGAATAGAAGCCCGACAATTCAAGATCGGGTCGTAAATTGTTGTGCGCCAGGCGAACGAGCATTTCGTCCCCGGCAAGAGCTTCTTTCGCAGCGGTCAATTCGGGGCGGTTGAGCAAGGCGCGAGCAAGCGCAGTGGGGATATCCATATCGATCAATGCCAGGCTCGGTTCAGGCTGTTCGGTCAATTCAAGATCCAGCACGCGAATGGCAGGATCGAGATCAGCGCCAATACTTTGCTTGAATTGATCCTCCGCCAGTTTCAAGCCGTATTCGGCCTGAATTACGCCCACCCGGCGCGAAGCAACCTGCGATTCGGATCGATAGATATCCAACGGCGGGAGCGCGCCGAGGCCAAGAGCTTTCTTGTCGCGATCGTAGCTTTTCTGGGCTTCTTCAAGAGACTTTCTCTGGACCGTGAGGTTTTCTCTGGCCAGGACGACATTCCAATACAAGCCGACAGCCGCGAGTATGGTGTCGTTGACTTCACCCTGAAACGCAGCATGAGCCTGATGCAGGTTGCGCTGAGCAATAAGGATCGGAGCGCGATTGGGAAATAAACCAAAATTGCGAAGCAGCGGCTGCGTAACCGTGAATTGCAGCGTGGTGGAAATGGAAGGATTTACGAAGCTGAACGAGTCATTGGTAGAGAGTTTGTCAGTGGTAAAAGTCGTTTGAAAGCTGGTTCCTGTCTGGAAAGTTTGCAAATAGCCAAAGGAAGTTTCCTGCGCCAGTGAACTCAGAATGGGAGCGCCCTGAATCTGGGTGGTGGTGGGAGATTTTGCGCGAATGTCCGAGAAACTTGCTGTCGCCAAGGGGTCAAACGGCTGATACGCGCGATGCAGATTGTTTTGCGCGAATTCCACCTGGGAATAGTCGATATGGATGTCGGTGTTGTTGGCCAGTGCCAGCCGGATGGTGTCATCCAAGGTAAGGACGAGCTTGCCGCTCGCAACGTGATCTTGCAGTCCGCTCGGCGGGACCAGCGGCAAAGCGGGCTTTTGCTTTGCCGGAATTCCCAGATACATTTCGCGACGACTGGATTGTTGCGCGCGCACGGCAACTGCAAATGCTGCGCACGCCAGACTGCATACGGCGAGGATTCGCATCACTTTCATGACAGAGTCTCCACCTTGGGCTGAGTTAAGCAGTTACTCGTAGCGAATCGCCTCGACCGGGTCGAGGCGCGCCGCTTTTACCGCAGGATAAATCCCGAATATCAATCCAACAGAAATAGAAACGCAAAAAGCCAAAATGATCGAGCCGAATGTGACCACCGTGGACCATCCGGCGAGCCAGGCGATGAGTTGCGACATGGCAAAACCTAAAATAACGCCAATCAAGCCGCCGGCAAACGAGATAAGCACGGCTTCAATGACGAACTGACGGATGATGTCGCCGCGCCGCGCGCCCACCGCGCGGCGCACGCCGATCTCACGCGTTCGTTCCAGAATGGCGGCCAGCATGATGTTCATGATGCCAATGCCGCCCACCAGCAGGGAAATCGAGGCGATGGCTACCATGACGGTGTTGAATAACTTCTCGGTACGTTTTTGTTGAGCGAGCAGCTCCGCAGGAACGATGACGTTGAAGTCGCCGGCATTGTGATGACTGGAATTCAGAATGCCGCGCACGACTTTCGCGGTAGAAGCGCTGTCGTCGGCTGATGAAAGCTGGAGATAGAGTCCGTCGACTTCATCTTTCATGCCGCTTTGCACATCTTCCAAGCGATAAAGAACGGAGTTCAGTGGAGCATAGACAAGATTGTTGGTGTCTTCCGCGCGAACTCCAGATACATCGGCATGGGATTCCAGTTGCGGGCCAATGACGCCGATGACGTGAAACCATTGCTCGTTGAGTTTTACATATTCGCCGACCGCTGGAGCCGCTCCGAATATTCCCTCTTTGGCGGCGAGGCCCAACACACACACGGGGGCCGAAGCAGCATTTTCCGACGCTGTAAAAAAACGCCCTTCGGTGACATGCAGAGCGGAAATGGATAGATAACTCGGTTCCACACCGTAGACCACGGGCATATCCTGCTGCGGTTTGGGTAGAAGTTTTGATGGAGCAAATCGCTTGCGCGGAGTGCCATCGCGGATTTCAGTGATACTTTTCCGGATAACTTGATAATCGCTGAGAGTAAGGCCTGGCGAAGTCTTGCGGATATTTCGCAAATCCCGCCAATTGTTGACTTCTTTGGCCTCCACGATGAGGTTTTTGACACCAAGCTGTTCGATGAAGGCCATGACCTTTTGCTGCGCACCCGCGCCGATGGACAGCATGGCAACGACGGCGGCCACGCCAAAAATCATTCCCAGCATCGTCAGCAGAGAGCGGAGTTTGTGGTCAACAAGGTTCTCGAAACCAAAAACCAGATCAGGCAGCCATTGCTGGCGCGAGATGGACTGGGCTGGGAGACTCGATTTCATTGCTGGCGGACATTCCTCAATTCGCGGCTACTCCGAACCCGGGATTCGTTGCGCTGGTGTTCTTGTCCCGCGAATTCTGCTGAATTTCGGGGTTTACCAGAGCAATTTCTGTGCCCGCAGGCAATCCTTCGACGACGACACGGCCTTCGGTGAAGGCCAGAATCTTCACGTCTTGGGCTTCGAATGATCCCGCACGCTTGCGATAGACAATTTTCTTGCCGTTGCGGTCGAAGATGGCTCCTGCTGGAATGGTGATGGCATTGGGCATCTTGTTGCCAAGCAAGATGAGCTTCGCCGCAAATCCAGGACGCAGGCGCGCGTCGGTGCCCTCGATACGCACCAGAACTTCAAACTTGTGCAACTGATCGTCATCGAAAAAACCAGCTCCTGAGGAACCAGCAACGGTCTGGATTTGTCCTTTGAAGGCTTCGCCGGGAATCGCTTCGATTCTGGCTTCCACGGACTGGCCTGGTTTGAAATTTCCGTGCTGCGTCTCATCGATCTGGGTGGAAATTTCAAGGCGCGCCGGATCGATGACTTCCGCAACAACACTGCCCGGATTCGCTTGATCTCCGACGTGATAGTCCGGAAGCGTCATGCCATCGAAAAAGAAACCGGAGATGGTATCCGCATTGGCATGAATGACCAGCAGGCCGTCGATTGGTGAGGTTATTTTCATGTTCCTGATGTTCTGTTCGGCTTGCTGCATGGCCAGGGTGGCCTTGTTGCGTTTTTCTTCGCTGAGACGGAGGCCCGCCTGATTGGAAACGGAGCGGGATTTGATATCGATTTCGAGCTGGGCGAGCGCGCGCTTGGATTCGTCCAGTGTAAGATCATTTTTTTGCGCGTCGATGGTGCTGACCAGTTCGTTTTTGCTGACTTCCAGTTCGGCTCGGCGGCGCGCGTAGCGGGCTTTCAACAGCGCGGTCTGGTCCTCGGCGGCTTGCACCAAAGCGTCGGCTTTGGCTTTGACAATTTCCTGTTCGGCCTGCAGCAGGTCGCTGCGATTTTGCGCCAGATTGTATTCCTGCGCGCTCGGATCAAATTCCAGCACGACATCGCCGACATGCACGTAGGTGCCGGTACGCGGGAGTTGCACGATTTGCAGGGTGCCGCCAGCGATGGGAGGAGCAGTGATGGGCTTGGTTGTGATCGTGCGTAGCGTACCGGTTGCCGAAACCGTCAGTTGCAGGTCGGATTGTTGGGCCCGGGTGGTCGGAATATCGGAATCGGCAGCATGGACAGCGGAGTTATGGCATGCAGCGCACAATTGCGTCAAAAAGAGAACGACGAACAGAGCCAAGCTTTGCGGGCGAATCGGGTTCATCTCGGAACCTCGCCGATGGTTGAAAATGTTTGAAGTGGCGCTCTACTTCGCAAGTGTCGGGTCCTTGAGGGCGATCTGATCGCCAGGTTTCAAACCTCTGGTGAGAAGAACTTCATCACCGCTGCGCCGAAGGACTTCGACATCCACTTCCTCAAATTTCGAGCCACTGCGACGGTAGGCGACAGTTCGCCCGGATTTGCGGAATAGCGCGGAGGCCGGAATCACGGTGCCGTCGTGAATTTTGTCGACGGCGATGCGGACGGTGGCGGCCATTCCCGGACTAAGACGAGGATCTAGTCCGGCAAGCGACAGTTCCAGCAAGAAATTTCGCGGAATAGGCCAGCCCGCTGTGAAATCCAAACTGGCGGTTGGACTAATGACATCGACATGAGCGTCAAAATTTTGGTCAGGTACAGCGTCCAGATGAATCGTAGCGGCTTGACTCAATTGCAATTGACCGCGCTGCGCCTCCTAAACACGCGCAAACACTTTGATGGAAGAAATGTCAGGGAGTTCAGCGATGGCCACGCCGGGCGTAGTGCGATCGCCTTGACGGAAGGCAACCATGCCGTTTGGCGGTTGCCAGTGGTTTTGCAGGGTGACTACGCCATCGAGTGGAGCGCGTACGGTGAGAGCCTGCAAAGCGCTTTGATCTTGCGCGACGAGAAACGCCGACTGATCGCGCTTTTGCTGCAGCGTAACAGAATCTGCACTGCCGGAGGAACGATTGGCTTTAAGTTTGGCTTCGTTTTCTTTCAGCTTCTGTTCGGCGTCGGAAAGTTTGAGCTGAGCCTGCTCGCCTTCAATTTTGGAAAGAATTTCCTGCTTGCTGGCGTCGAGGCGGGCCTTTTCTACGGCAAATTTGGCGGCCATGACGTCGGTGACGTCCTGCTCTTCCTTTAGTTTGGCGTTGGCGCGGGATTGTTGAATTTCCGCTTCAGCCGATTTGAGCGCGGACTGATCCTGTGCCAATTTCTGTTTGACAGTCGTGGTGTCGAACTCGACGAGGATATCGCCTTTTCTTACTTTGTCGCCGCTTGAGGCCAGCTTCATGATTTGGAGATCGCCAGCGCTGTAGGGAGCCGTGATCATATTGGAGCGCAGCGCCTTTACCTGGCCCTTCACTTCAATGTAGTCGACGAAATCCTTGCGTAAAACTTCCGCTGTCGGAAGTTTTACGGGCGAGCCAAACAGGCGATAGCTGCCAAAAGCCAGGCCGCAGAGGAGCAGAAATGCAGCCGCGATCAAAATGGGTTTACGAGATTGCCGCGAGAGGAAAGCCATCGCTAACTTGGCCCTCCTGCGGCTGCGGTCGTGGTTCGACGGACTTCATCGCCTGCTTTCAGGCCGGAGGTGACGACCGCGTCGACATCATTTCTCGCGCCAATCTCAATTCTGTGTTTTTCAAAGTGGTCAGCGGTTTTCAGCCAGACGTAGGTATGCCCATCTTCATAGGAAACGGCGTCGCATGGCACGACCAGGGCTTCGGCATGCGAACCCATGTCGAGATCCAGAGCCGCGGAAAGGTCGGGCAGGAGCCGCGGGTCGGTGCCTTGAATGGAAAAACGGGTGCCGAAAACTTTGACGGATTCAGAAAATTGCCCCATGTGCCCGAGAGGAGAGAGTTCGCTAAGTTCCGCGGGCAGGGTCAAACCGGGGTAGGCGTCGAGGTGCATGGTGGCGTGTTGCCCGGCATGAACCTGGAGCAAGTCCACCTGATTGAGCTCAACGCGGACCTCCATTTGCGAAGGGTCGACGACCTGCATGAACGGCACTCCGGGCCGGACCTGATCCCCGCGCTGCACGGTTCCCATGCGGCTTTCGAGCCAAATGCTATTGAAGACAACCGCGCCGTTCATGGGGGAGTGGATGGTCATTTTGGCAGCGTTGGATTGGGCGTAGCGCATAGCTTCCTGCGCGCGGTCGCGTTGGATCTCAAGGATGCGGATGGCTGCCACAGCCGCGGCACGTTTCAGTTCATAAGTTTGCCGGAGTTGCTCGAGGGTGGCTTGCGCTTCGTCCAGTGATTCCTGATTTTTCTCGGCGTCTATGCGCGAGACGATTTCGTTTTTTTGCGTCTCGAGCCGAGCGCGCTTCAATTCATCTTCTGCCGCCTTCAGGGCGGTGTCGTCTTTGGCGCGGGCGATGTCGAGCTCGGCTTGTTTTGTGGCAACTTGGCCCACAAGACCGTCGAAGACCATTTTCTTCTCGAGATAGTCCTTGGTTTGCGCTTGTGGATCAAACTCGACGAGAAAATCACCTTTCGCAACCTGCATGCCCGCGGTTACCAGACGGGTGATCACCATGGAACCGACCTGGGAACCTTCAAGCCGTGGGGCTACGACAATAAACGAACGCGCGGCTTCGGTGGTCCCGTTAAGCCGCAGCGTGCTGGAAAAATTTCTTTTTTCGACTTTTACAACGGAGTCATTCAAGGAGCCCGCGGCGGAGGCGCTACGCTGGGAACAACCCGTGGCAAGATAAGCAAGGAGGAGCAGTCCAGACACACGGAGCGCAGTAAACCCTCTACCAAGCTGGTCCCGCAGAAAAGCGCCTCGACTCATGTTGACCCGTTACCGCGAGAAAGATAACCCGAACCTGAAACACTCTAGCTGAGTTGTTGGACTTCTGGGCCAGCATTTAGGTTGCATGTACGGAATACCAACATAGCAAGTTTTTGACGGGGAGGGGGTTTGCAACTCGCCCGGGTGACCCTGGCACGGAATGCCCCAGGAGACAAGAGAGCCGCCTAAGGGTAGGGGAAATTGACGTTTGTGGCGCGCCCGGGGCGATTCGAACGCCCGACCTTGTGCTTCGGAGGCACACGCTCTATCCAGCTGAGCTACGGGCGCGCAGTGAAAACAGCGATTTCATTCTATCCTGTATAAAGCGCTTCCGCCACAACTGCCATGAGGCTTGTCGCAGGCGACCGGTTCACCCTTTCGCCCTGGTTTTTATGTCCCGAGCTAATTTCTCTATTTCTTCGGCCTTTTTCACGAGGATTAGGGAGAGAACTTTAGAGGAGTCGGTCTTTTCAACCTGTTCCTTCAGATCTGTGGCCAGTTCAAAAAGCCGTTCTATCTTCTTTTTAATGTCTTTTTCGTTGGCGTCTAGAATTCCCCTAACCGGCGGCTTTGAGGGAATAGCATCATCGTCCTTCGACTTTTGCCCTGGCAACTGGGTCACACCCGTGCCCTGTTGCGCAGGACGGACAGAAGCGCGGACCGATGCTGCCATCACCGGGAATACCATTCCGAAAGTAATCAGGAACTTGCGCCTGTTGTTCATCGAAAACCCTCCCCGGAGGACGGCGTCAATTGGGCTGATACCGTTCGCAGAAACTCATCCAATGTTATACTCCCGAACCGACGAAGAATATGCCAAGTCTGCTCAATTTCTGGTCCACATTGACGATCTACGCGGTTCTGGATTTATTCCTCATCTTCCTTGTCGCGCTGCTCGTAAACCGCTTCTTGCGCGTGATGACCGAGCTACTCGTCAAACCAGCGGCGACACAGGCACGCGCGGCGCAGATTCGCGAACAGCAAACCAGGACACTGGCAGGCGTACTGTACAGCGCCGGAAGCAAGGTTGTATGGGTCATCGCGCTTTTAACGGCGCTCGACAAGGTAGGCATCAATCCGACTCCGGCTCTAACCGTAGTGGGACTGGCCGGCATAGCCATCGGATTTGGCGCTCAGAACCTGGTACGCGACGTCATAACCGGCTTTTACATCGTGTTGGAAGACCAATACGTGGTGGGCGATACAATTCAGTTTGGTGAAATTGCGGGGCGGGTGGAGCACCTCACACTGAGAAGGACGGTGGTTCGCGATCCACGAGGCGCCGTCGTCACCATCGCGAATGGCGAAATCCGGACCGTCAGCAATCTCAGCCGCGATTGGTCACAAACGTTTGTGGACGTCTCTCTTTCACTGGACGCGCCTCTCGATACGACACTGGCCGCGCTGGAAGCCGTCGCTGCCGAACTCCGCAGCGATGGAGCATGGTCGCAAGCCCTCGTCGACGGGCCGCGCCTCTTGGGCGTCCAGGGATTTGATCGCCACGCTTCCACGGTTCGCCTGCAAGTTCGTACCGCTCCCATGCGGCAGGATGAAGTCGCCCGTGAACTCCGCCGTCGCATTCAAATTGAATTTCAGCGACAGGGCATTCCCCTGTCGAGCGTTCAGCGCATCGAACTGGCCAGCGCGCTTCCCTCGCCGAAAGACGCCTCTGGACCCGAAACGACCCCTTAACGCATGGAGGATTACCCATGGCACAAGTCAGCTACGACGAAGTGAATCTCATGCTGCGGCTTTACGATATGCGGCGCGAACCCCGCATCCGGCAAGCGCGCGCCTGGTTTACTGAGCATTTCCATCCCGATTCTCCCGAAGACATGATGCAGAAGTATCCGCAAGGAAGTGAAGAAAACACCTACATCCGCATGGTCATCAGCTATTGGGAGATGGTTGCCAGCATTGTGAATCGCGGATTGATCAACGATGAACTGTTTTTTGAGAGCAATGGAGAAATCTGGGTCGTTTGGGATCGCATGCGATCCATCGTTCCGACCTGGAGATCGGCTTTCAAGAACCCGTTGCTGTTCAGTGGAATCGAAGAGACCTGCAAGCGCTTGGAAGCGTGGCGAGAAAAACGCGCTCCCGGTTCGAGCGCAGCCATGCGCAACATGATGGAACAAACGCGGGGCAAACTTAAATTCTGAATGCCAATCAGTGCAACGGGGCCATATGGGAGGGCGGCTTCTGGCCCTCCTTTGCAGAACGGCCCATAACGTTTCGACAAGGGTGATTGCCCGGGATTCCCGATCAGCACGCAAAAGAAGAGTTTTCTGCCCCGTCTACTTGCCCTGGAGAATCCACTCGGGAGTCGTATCCGCAAAATGAAATCCATAGCGCTGCCAAGGTGCTCCGGGCGATTCTCTGCGAACGACGCGGGCCCGTCCGGCATAACGCTCTTGTTCTCCTAACAGAAACACTTCGACTTCAGCGTCCTTAAGGAAGTTGACCGTGCTGGCACACAGGAAGCCGCGGGCACTTATGTTTTCAGTGGGTGTTGAAACTTCAACTTTGATGTCACTGGCGTCGGTTCCAAGCAATTTCAGGATGACCCGCATTTTAACTCGGACGCACTCACGCCGTTCCACCTGCAGTGAACTTAGTTCAGAAGCCAGTCGCGCCTTCAGCTGCTTGTAGTCCACCGGCTTTTCGAAAAATGCCTTTGTTCCCAGGCTTTCGCAATGCTCCTGGTATTTCGCCGCGGACTCCCCCGTAATGACAAAAACAGGAATGCGGCTCGTATAACTCAGCGCGTGAAAACTTTGGCATAATTCAAAACCCGAAAATTTCGGCATCATTAGGTCCAAAAGGATGGCGCTCGGCTTGTGTTGCAGCGCCAGCCCAAGGGCATGCTCAGGTTTGTCGGTTTCAATGATTTCGTATGTATCGGCGAGACGCATGCGATGAAGGCCCAGCATGTCTGGATCATCATCAATCAGCAGAATTTTTTGCATAGTGAATCCTTGTGCTAGTGTTTCAGCTATCTGGAATTTACTTTTTAAATCCTCAAAAAGTGGCCCGCAAGGCCGTGCAGCGCTGACAGCTATTGTGAAACGCGCACCCTTTTCAGGGCATCAAGCGCGCCGCGAATTTTTCGGGCCAGCGCGTCTCGGGTAAATGGTTTCTGGAGGAAGTGACTTCCCTCTTCAAAAACGGCTTGTTCTCCGACGGTTTGCCCGGTATAGCCGGACATATATACGATGCCCAGGTCCGGGCGTTGTTCGAGGAGTTGTTTCGCCAAGACCCGCCCACTGATACCAGGCATAACGACGTCCGTCAGCAGGAGATGAACGGGCGCTTTGTGCCGTTCGCTAAACTCCAGAGCTTCCTTTCCGTTACCCGCCTCGTAAACCGTGTATCCCAGCCCTTGCAGAATGTTACGCGCGAGTGTACGCAGATTCTCTTCGTCTTCGACTAGCAATATCGTTTCGGCGCCGCGGAGTGATGTGGAAGGATCGCTATTCGCCTTTTCCGCTTGCACGTCTTCGTTGACGACCGGCAAGTACACCACGAAAGAAGTTCCCTCGCCTGGATTGCTGAAAACGTCGATGTACCCGCCGCTTTGTTTTACAACTCCGTATACGGTGGATAGACCGAGCCCGGTCCCTTTGCCCTTTTCTTTCGTCGTAAAAAACGGTTCGAATATCCTCTGTTGCGTCGCGCTGTCCATCCCGACGCCGGTATCTGTGACTTTCAGCAAGACGTAAGGACCTGGTTGTACCGGGTAGGGATATCGGCGCACGAATTCTTCGTCCATGACCATGTTTTTTGTTTCGATGATCAGCTTTCCGCCCTCAGGCATTGCATCGCGCGCATTCACGGTAAAATTCATAAGGACCTGTTCGAGCTGCCCTTGATCGGCCCGAACTTTTCCCAGGGCGGGGTCGAGAACGGTGTCCAGTTCAATGTCTTCGCCGATCAACCGTCGAAACATTTTTTCCATATCGGAAACAACGACATTCAATAACAGGACTTTGGGCTCAAGAACCTGCTGGCGACTGAAGGCCAGCAGCTGGCGAGTCAGTGTCGCGGCGCGTTTGCCCGCCTTCAATATCTGGTCGACGCTCGGTCGGAGCGGATGGTCCTCCGCAACGCCCTCTTGCACAATTTCTGCGTAGCCGATGATGACGCCCAGCAGGTTGTTAAAGTCGTGAGCAACACCGCCTGATAGCCTTCCGATCGCGTCCATTTTCTGGGACTGGCGAAACTGGTCTTCCAGCCGGCGGCGTTCCCCGATATCGCGATTGACGATGACCAGTTTGTCCACTTCGCCCTTGGAATTTCGCACCGCGCTCGCGGTGGACTCCAGCAGTACCCAGTGGCCGTCTTTGTGGCGCATGCGATATTCCATTCTGCGGCCTACGCCAACTTTGCGGGCTTCTCCTGCAGCGTCCATGACTTTCTGCAAATCGTCGGGATGGATTTGGTCTCGCGAAGATACTTTCTGGAGATCTTCTGGCGTGAAGCCGAGAACTTTTTGATAGGACGGACTGTTGTAAATTCTTTTTCCCGATATATCCACCACTGCAATCATGTCCGCGGCACTCTCGCTGATGAGTCGAAATAATTCTTCGCGCTGCCACAAACGGTTCCGCATGCGATGAATCTGAAGCTGCTGATAGACGATATAAACATCAAACAGCAGAACCAATCCAATCAGCCCGCGGGCCGCTTGTCGCATCAAAGTGGTGTCGAAATCTCCTCCTCGAATTTCCAGCATGGGAAACGCGAAGGACGCAATTCCGCACGTGAGAACCAGAGTCACCGCGATGGCCGCCCAGGACAGCCACCATTCGCGCAACTCGATCTTGCGCATTTGTGCTTGCGTGGGTATGGAGTGAATTTCTTTCACCAAAAATGCCCTAACCAGATTTCGCCGCACGAACGACCAGTCTTGGGGATAGCAGGCCAATTCCGAAGTTATCCTATTACCGGTGCCGGCCCCGATCTCTTCAGGCTCCTCCGTCCGGTTTTCGACGAATCGGTAAATACATTAGATACTGTATTTTAGGATAACGCCTGGGGCTGTCCTGTGCCGGGATTTCGAAGACCTTGTTTCTTGGTTTGCGTCGTTCCAGCCTGGCCATTCATGAACCTGGCGACGAAGGTTCTTGCACCACAAAAGTGTGTCTTATAAGACAGACACACTTTTGCACTTCCAGTAGTCTCGACCTGCAAATAGGGCAGCGGTTGGCTTGAAGAGCAATGCGCTGCGCCGCTATGTTCCGGCTACTTCCGATGGTTGCTCGTCGCGCACAAAAAACTGAGAGAGGGCCCCAAGTGAATGCGATGAGGGACGCTGACATCAAGAAGAAGCCGTACACCCAGCCCGAGTGCAGAACGATCGGCCCAGCAGAGCTGGTTCGCGAACGGTTGTGGAAGCTTCGCGAAACCCAAGCCAGACTCACACAAATTAAAGGTATTCGGGCTGTCCTTTTCATAGACGATTCGCGAAACAAGATTGGAGATATTGAAAGCTCCGCTGCGCTGCAGGGAGCACAATGCTTTCGCGAAGAAACAGTCGAGGAACGCCCTCTCTACCATTTCAAGCGGCCACCTTTTACACCTTCAGAGCGGACGCAGGCCGACGTGTTGGTCTTGGATTTGCGATCAAAGAGGACGGGGAAACCAACTTTTCTCGCGGATCTTTCTGCGAGAAAGGAACTTCAGGGTATTCCTCTGGTCATCCTGGTTCAATCGATAGCGGATTCTTTTGCCATTCGCGGCTCTGACTTGCATGGCAATCATTCCTTTACTGGCCCGGTGAACGCAGAATATTTTGACATGGCTTTGGCTTCTTTTCTGGATTTGTGGGCTCCCTCTTGACTGACACAGCGGCAAAGTTTCACTCCCGTTCAGGACCAAGCCCGCTGAAATCTTCCGGACCTGGATTCCGGGCGCGACAAGGACTTGCAGTCTCAAAAAACTCCGGAAAGGGAGATGAAGGCCCCTATGGCAAATACGCAGGTTCGGCGAGCCCCACTTTGGGATTTCCTGGAAGAGCAACATTTGACTCGCCGGATCGACGCACCAGAGCTGGCTCGTGTACGTTCGCTTCTGGAGAGTTCACCTGTGCCTGACATGCTGCGGGAAACTGCCGGGGAAATTAATCGCAAAGTGGGCAGCGTCGTTATTGAAGCTCACACCTATCTCCCCCCGGAGCAATTGGTCTGCAGCTTCACTTATGTGAAAGGAAATGTGGAGCACATCATGCAACTGGAAGTGAATGGCGCCAAGCCATCCTTGGTTTTTCTAACCCGCAAATGGCGGACTGGCTTTTCCTCTCGAATCATTGATTGGACTTATCGCTTCTTCGATGCAGGCATGTCCAGCATTCAAGTCAAGTCCGTCTCCACGATTGACCTGGAATCTGTCTCGAAAGAAGAAACCGAATCCTGGTTCATTTATCTACTCTCCGGCATGCGCCGCGGCGATTTTCCTCCAAGCTTAGAGTATGGAGAAATATAGAAATGGCTTCTTCGATGAGCAAATTGCAAACTGAAAAAACCGTGGATGCGCACGGAGCATTTTCGACTTTGAATTTTGAGAAGCGGCAGTACTGCCAGACCGTGGCACCTGGTATCAATCAACCCCACGATGGAGACAGTATGCAGGCAGAAAAACATCGGACGTTTGAGAGAAAAGAACGCAGAACAAAGAGCCAGCTGACTCCGCGGGAACTTGAAATCGTGCGATTGCTGGCCGTTGGCAAGAAGAACAAGGATGTCGCAACATTGCTGCAGATCAGCGTTAAGACTGCGGAAACTCACCGGGCCCATATCTTGCGCAAACTTGGCGTTCACTCTATATGTGAAATCGTGCTCTATGCCGTACGCCACAAGATTATTACGGCTTGACCCACGGGGGCCCTGGCCGCCGCGTGAGGCCGCTGTTGCCGATCGATGCTAGACCGCTCGCTCTCTGCTCTGAACCGAGGAACCCGGCGGAGCGATTCCAGTTCTTTGGAATAAAATAAGGACCAGCCTTCGGCTTTCGGATTGACCGGAATCTACCGTTATTCTAGGATCTGTAACGAAATGCGGTGCAGCCTATACCGTAGCTTCTCTATTGATTTATACGGCTTGCTTGTGCATCGTTGTGCTAGCCGTAACTACAGGCTGAAATCGACTGGACCCCGGGGGACGTCAAATTCTAAAAGCGCTTTTTACAATCCTAGTTTCCCGGACTTGGTATCTGTCTGATATTTGATTCGGCAAAAGTACGGCACGACATGCTCGACCCCGTAAGAAAATTTGCTAAGCATTTAATTCATAACTCCGCCGCGGCCCGACATCAAAGGCGGCACTCGGAGCCGATAAATGAAACTTATAAATCTACTGGGGAACGCCCATCAATCGGCTGTTCGCAAGCCGACGCTCAGTTCTTTGGAATCAATCGCCCACAACAGATCGGGAGTAGCTGTCAGGGAGTTTCGCAAAAATAAGACTCTGCTCGCTCAAGGCACTCCCTGTCTGTTCGTTTCCTATATCCGCGCCGGCGGGATAAAACGCTCGATCATGACGCCCAGTGGACGGGAGTCCGTGGTGGCCATTCTAGGTGCGGGAGATTTCATTGGTGAAGAGAGTTTAACCGACCGGCCGGTCTGCGCGGCTAGTGCCACCTCTATCACCGACTGCTCAATTCTGCAGATTGAAAAGAGCGAATTCATGCATATGCTGCACTCCGAACAGGCGGTCTGCGACCAGTTCATCACCTATCTGGTAATGCGCAAAGACCGTGCGGAAGAGAGCCTGATGGACCTGCAGCTCAATTCCGGGGAAAAACGCCTGGCCCGCACGCTGCTTTTGCTCGCTGAGCACGTAACGGACGGCCCTGATGCCAAGCTCCCCAAGGTAAGCCAAGAGACCTTGGCGGAAATGATTGGAACCTCCCGTTCTCGAGTTAACATATTCATGAACAAATTTCGCAAACTAGGGCTGATTCAGTATGACGGGTCGATCCACGTGGACACTTCCCGATTAAGCCGAATGCTTCGCGATCAATAGCGGGCTGCCGCCGTTGCAGCGGCGCCGGAGCGCCTGCTGCACTTCTCCATCATTCAAATTTTCGATTGACAAAATTGATAAAACAAAACCTTGGCAGCCACCGCGCAACGCGCGGGAATTCCCTTTGCTATGGCAGCCCGTTGCGGCTACAATTCAAAGAGTCGAAGAATGAACTCTTTCACCTACGTCTCGGCGTGCCTCTGTTGTTGCTGTTGTCCAGCAGCGATGGCTGCGTGTGCCCGCGAGGCGAATGGGTAAATCCGTAAAATAAACTAGTTCAGACTAGGTTTTACCTGACCCACCGCCGCACACAAGGCCGGTGGGCTTTTTATTTTGGCGAGGTCTATGCAGCAGTTCTTAAAATTTGCAAGCAGCTCCGGCGTCCTGCACTGGCTTGCCAGTCTGGCGCGCAAGACTGCTCGTGCCACCTTTCCGGGTTCGTCTTTCCTTCCCCCCTGCTCACGGTTCTCGATCACTTTCTCCCGCGCGGCTTGTTGTTGTCGTCCCTGAAATCGCCGGACAAGTCCGCTGTCGCAGCAAAATTAATTAAATGAGGAGACTGAAAGTGATTTTGAGCAAACGTTTCATTTTTCTGGTTTTGATTCTGACGGCCGCTACGGCAACGGCTTTTAGCCAAACGACGCTTCTGAATGTTTCCTACGACCCGACGCGCGAACTTTATCAGGAGTACAACGCCGCCTTCGCAAAATATTGGAAGGCCAAGACCGGCCAGGACGTAACCGTTAATCAATCGCACGGCGGCTCGGGGAAACAAGCACGTGGCGTGATTGACGGGCTTAAAGCCGATGTCGTTACCCTGGCCCTGGCGTACGATATCGACGCCATCAGCGAAAAGTCCGGCTTAATTGAAAAAGACTGGCAAAAGAAATTTCCTTCCAACAGCACTCCCTACACTTCAACAATTGTTTTTTTGGTTCGCAAAGGAAATCCCAAAGGCATTCATGACTGGAACGATGTAGCTCGTCCGGGGATTTCCGTTATCACCCCGAATCCAAAAACCTCGGGCGGCGCGCGCTGGAATTATCTGGCGGCGTGGGGATATGCGCTGCGCAAGAATAACAATGAGGAAGACAAAGCCAGGCAATTCGTCGCGCAGCTATACAAAAACGTGCCGGTACTTGATTCCGGAGCGCGCGGCGCCACAACCACCTTTGTCCAACGCGGAATCGGCGACGTCCTTCTCGCCTGGGAAAACGAAGCATTCCTGGCCGTTCATGAATTTGGAAGCGACAAAGTGGAAATCGTCGTTCCCAGTGTCAGTGTCCTGGCCGAACCGCCCGTCGCCGTCGTCACCGTCGTAACCAACAAACGCGGCACCACGGATCTCGCGAAGGAATATCTCAACCATCTGTACTCGGAAGAGGGGCAGGAAATCGCCGCGAAAAATTACTATCGCCCTCGATTGAAATCGGTTGCCGACAAATACGCAAAGCAATTTACGAAACTCGATCTGTTCACCGTGGACCAGGTTTTTGGTGGCTGGCAAAAGACGCAGAAAACCCATTTTGAAGACGGCGGAATCTTCGACCAAATCTACGGCCGCTAAAACGACGCAGATATCCGCAACAGTCGACCAGAGGAAAGAAGCAGGAGATGCCAAGCATTTTCGGAAAGCGATCAAGTTCGGTACCCGGATTCGGACTGTCTCTCGGATTCGCCTTGACCTATTTGAGCTTGATCGTTCTCATTCCCTTGAGCGCGGTCTTTTTCAAGAGTGCGTCCATGGGTTGGGCACACTTCTGGGACGCCGCCACCACGCCGCGCGTTTTGGCCTCCTATCGCCTCACCTTTGGCGCTTCGCTTGCCGCCGCAGGAATCAACGCCGTCGCGGGCCTGCTGGTAGGATGGGTACTCGCGCGCTACGACTTTCCCGGCAAGCGTGTTGTGGATGCGGTTGTCGATCTCCCGTTCGCATTGCCAACGGCGGTCGCGGGAATCGCGCTGACTTCACTGTACGTCGGCAATGGCTGGATTGGCCATTTTCTGCAACCTCACGGAATCGAAGTCGCTTTCAAACCGGCCGGAATCGTGCTCGCGCTTTCCTTTGTCGGCTTCCCCTTCGTCGTCCGCAGCGTTCAGCCGGTCCTTGAAGATCTCGATAAAGGACTTGAGGAAGCCGCAGCCAGCCTCGGCGCAACTCCCTGGCAGACTTTTCGTCGTGTGATCTTCCCGTCCGTACTGCCCGCGCTGCTTACGGGCGTGGCACTGGCCTTCGCGCGCGCGCTCGGCGAGTACGGCTCGGTGATCTTCATCGCCGGAAACATGCCCATGCGCACGGAAATCACTTCCCTGCTCATTATTTCCAAGCTTGAACAATATGACTATGCGGGCGCCACCGCCATCGCCGTGGTCATGCTGGTAATGTCTTTCCTTTTGCTGCTGGGCATCAATCTTCTGCAGGCGCGCATTCGCAAATATCAGGAAGTGGAGTTCTGAAATGAGCGCATCCGTTACGTTCGCCAGAACCATTCCCGCGGTGCGCAGCAAGCCCGCAAGCGGAGTTGTGCGCCTTATTTTAATCGGTGCCGCGCTGCTCTACATCGGCTTTTTTCTTGTGCTACCGTTGGCTGCGGTTTTCGTTCAGGCATTTGAAAAAGGGGCGCAAGCCTACCTCGCCGCCGTCAGTGACAAGGAAACTCTGTCGGCGATCCGACTCACTCTTTTGGCCTGCGCGATAGCCGTCCCGCTGAACTTGCTGTTCGGTCTCGCTGCCAGTTGGGCCATCACCAAATTCAATTTTCGTGGCAAAAATCTGCTCGTCACTTTGGTGGACTTGCCGCTCGCGGTTTCTCCGGTCGTCTCGGGTCTCATCTATGTCCTCGTCTTCGGTCTTCACGGCTGGTTTGGTAAATGGCTTGACGATCACGACGTTCGCATCATTTTTGCTGTTCCTGGAATTGTTTTGGCCACCATGTTCGTCACATTCCCGTTTATCGCCCGGGAGCTTATCCCCTTCATGCAATCACAGGGCAAAGAGGAAGAGGAAGCGGCGGCCGTGCTGGGTGCCAGCGGCTGGAAGATATTTTTCAAGATCACCCTGCCCAATATCAAATGGAGCCTTTTGTACGGCGTCATCCTTGCCTCGTCCCGCGCGGTCGGAGAATTCGGCGCCGTCTCCGTCGTTTCCGGCCACATTCGCGGACAAACCAACACGCTGCCGCTGCATGTCGAAATTCTCTACAACGAATACAACTTTACGGCGGCTTTCGCAGCAGCTTCCCTGCTGACGTTGCTCGCCGTAATTACCTTGATTGCGAAAAAAATTGTTGAATGGAAAACCGAAAAACAAATTGCAGCCAGTGAAGCACAGGAGTACGTATGAGCATCCAAGTACGAAACATCAGCAAACGCTACGGCAGCTTTGCGGCCGTCAAGAATGTCAGCCTCGAAGTAAAGGAAGGCGAGCTCGTCGCGCTGCTGGGCCCGTCCGGTTCGGGCAAAACCACCTTGCTTCGCATAATCGCAGGCCTTGAACAGCCCGATTCCGGAACGATACTCCTCAACGATCAGGATGCCACCAGCCACAGCGCCGCGAAACGGCGGGTCGGCTTCGTTTTTCAACATTATGCGCTCTTTCGCCATATGAATGTTTCTGAAAACATCGCGTTTGGCTTGAATGTCCAGTCGCGCGGAACCCGTCTCGCCAAGAGCGAAATCAAGGATCGCGTTCAGCAACTACTCCAACTCGTGCAGCTCGAATCCCTCGCCAATCGCTATCCCACGCAACTGTCCGGCGGTCAACGGCAGCGTGTCGCGCTCGCTCGCGCCCTGGCCGTTCAGCCCAGCGTGCTTTTGCTTGACGAACCATTCGGCGCGCTGGACGCCAAAGTTAGGAAGGACTTGCGCCGCTGGCTGCGCCGCCTGCACGATGAAATCCACGTCACCAGCGTCCTCGTCACTCACGACCAGGAAGAAGCCCTGGAAGTCGCCGATCGCGTTGCCATCATGAACGCCGGCCAGGTTGAACAAGTGGGCAGTCCGGAAGAAGTCTACGACCACCCGACAACCCCTTTTGTTTTTGACTTTCTCGGCAACGTGAATCTTTTTCACGGGCGTGTGGAGTCCGGCCGCGCCAATTTGGGCCCGCTCGAAGTCACCGCGCCGGACAACGCAGCGCAGTGGAATGGCCCGGCCTTCGGCTACGTTCGCCCGCACGATCTGGAAATCACGCGCCAGTCGCAGGATAGTCAAGCCACCATCGAAGCCCGCGTCACACAAATCTCCGCAGCAGGCCCGCGCACCAAGGTGGAGCTAAAGCGTTCTGACAACGGCTCTCTCATTGAAGCCGAAATTACCAAGGCCCGCTACCAGGAGCTCGCCCTGTGCGCCGGCGACCTCGTTTTCGTCAAACCACTTTCGATTCGACTCTTTGCAGGCAGCCCGCCTGCCTGAAGAGCCCGGCTCGCGGACAAATCTCGGAATTCTGGATCTGTTCTATTGCTTCACGTCCACCAGATACGTTAGCCTCGCGGGATGAAGCGCAAAGCCACTGCACCCAATCAGCAGGTCGACCTTCTGGCCATTCAGGACTCTTTCGAAAAATTAGGGCGAGACATGCCGTCGTGGAATGGCCGGGATGCCATCTTAAAGCTGGGCCGTGCCAAAGGTCTCACCGGTCCCGACGGGCGCCCGAAGAGCAAAACGGCTCAGAATTTCTTAAAACTCTGCTTGAAAGCATTCCGTCGCGGCCAACGCACCGCCAAGAAATCGCAAACGCCGCCCGTCAAATCAACCCGGAAATCAACCCGGCTAGGAAAAACCGGCGCCTAGTGAATTTCTGCTTTAGCAATTTCTCTGCGTATTTCTATCGACGCCCCCGGAAAAAGGCGCATACTGCCTAGAGGCTTTTACATGCCGGCTCCATCCATGGATTGGAAAACCAAGCGCGACCAGTTGCGAAGCAAGAGAGCCCCGCTCTTTGAAAATTATCTGAGGAACTCCTACGATGTTCGGCTCGCCTTGGAAATCAAGACCATCGATGACCAGATTGCGGAATGCACAGAACATCTGGTGGAACAGACCAAAAACGCCTGAACCGCCGTTTTCCGCAGCGAACTCCGATCGAATGGTACGCGAATTTTTCTAATGGCGAGTGGCCCGGGGGCCCTAACCCAACTCCGACTGTTTTCAAACAAGGGACGCCAGATGCGTAAGGAATCCAAAAAAGTAAGCGGGGCCAGACGTAGAGGGTAAAATCTGCCCGGCCCCAAGTCGCTATCCTGCGCGCAATTGTGCCCTCACAACGGCGCGTGGGCGACTATTGAATAAGAGTGCGAACGGAACGATTTGATTGCCCAAAACGGCAAAATCGGGCGCTCGGCGCTCATTTTCTTTTCATCCGGTCATACAACAAGGATTCGGACGCTCGCCGGGGCAGGTCACCGGCTACCGCGGCGCTTTTTTCACCGTCAAAACCCGGGCGCCCGGGCAAGTGCCGTCTTTCTCTCTGGGCCGTATACAGCCAATTGCTGATTGGACATCACGACACCCGACCGTACTTTGTTCCTGCGCTACGTCCAATACTGATAGATTATAAAAATGGACGAACAACACCGGCGGCTGCAACGAAGTCGACAAATCTGTAAGGCCAACTGCTGTTGTTTTATCGACGGCCGACCTGTTTCTTTGGTTCAGTATGTCCTGTCGCGTAAGGGCCAAGGCCGTGAATTGTCCTCCTTTGAAGCTGAAATACCTTGTCTAAACCTTCCCGAAACACAGGCACGAATTGAGCAGACAGCGGTCTATATGGGCATTCCTGTGGGGAAAACTTCGCACGACCTCGAAAAATCTCCGATATTCATTTTTCACGGCAAAACTCACCAATTTGTGCGGGATGCCACTTTTAAGGAATACGAACAATGGGGTCTTGGCGTGCCGATGCACAGGCCTCTGGCAACTCACGGCTAACTCTTTTGTATTGTTCGGCATGGGAATTACCGCTCGCCGGTCACTGATTCCGCCGCTGCGAGGTCTATGCCGCATCGTGAGTGGACGATTCGTGTATACGGCAGCGCCTCGACGTGTTCTACTGGAGACCTCTACTAGCTGCGTAAACCCTACATTGCCAGCGATTTAGTTGACAGGATGAAACTGGCGGAGCAACTTGCCGGGGCACTTCGTGGATTAGCGGCGTTGCCCATTGGCAGCGTCACGTGAGACTTGATTCCGCAATGACAGTACCCCATCTAAAGGAGAACTTCGCGCACATGACAATACGATCCGGCAAATTAAAGTCTGGGGCTCAGATGCTTGTGTATAAATGGAATAAACTCTACGAAGCTGCGATCTATGAGACGAACACGCTTCGCATTGGTGCAAGGATCGCGGTTGCTCACGGCGTACTGCACGACAGAATCAGCAAGCTTCGTGGACCAGCTGACAAACCGGAAAGAGATGAAGCTGTGAAATGCTCGGGAAAGTTGGCGGCGTTGAAGGCCAGGGTCTGTCCCGACTAAGCCGGAACCAGGAAGTATCCCCAACCAACCGTTGCTGCTCACCCTACGGGCCTCGTCGGTAGGCCCTGCGGCATTGCCGCATTAAGAAAGCTCTATTCTCACCAACCGGAAAGCCTTTCGGCCCTAGCAATCGTTTTACGACGTTGTCGAACTTTTCTCGGGGATATCCAAGCGGGTCTTCTGTAAATTTCAGGACCATCAACTTCTCGGCAAGCGTCAGCACCGGTCGTTTTCGCTTGCGCTTCCGTGCCATCCTTTAATTGTAGCAAATACCATCCCCGGATGGCGGTGCGGCAGCGTACCGAGAAAATCGGACGTTTTTTCGTCCCGCCCAGTTACCATAATATGATTAGTAACTGCTGATAAAATCAGGGCATTTGCTGAAGGACGGCGACGACGCAAGGCGCGTCGCCGCCCAAAGTCCTTACTGTTCCAGGGTTGCCGAGAGGCTCACAGCTGAACCTGCCTGCACCATCAAATCCTTCGCCCACGTCTTGTATCCCTTCAATTCGAGTCGGACACTGTGTTTCCCTGCTTTAAGCTTTAATTTAGCCGGCACATTACCGACATATTCTCCGTCCAAATACACTTCCGCTCCGTCCGGAGTGGATTGCAATTGAACGATGCCGATCGATGCATCCGGTACGCCAGCAGTGTTCGGCGAAGCCACTTGGCTGGCACTCGATTGGTCGCCGGCGGGCGCCGCCAGTTCTGCGGGCTTGGCGTTGAACTTTGCAGTGTCCAGTCGCACGTCGCCGTTAATGTATCCGGTTACTTCAGCGCCCTTGGGAATGGTTATGTCTTTTCCGTGCATGAACAAGAAGAAGGGGGCTGCTGGAAAAAACAAAAGCCCTGTGGCGACGATTCCGGCGGTCATTCCGACAGTGTGGCTTCCGCCTTTGGCATCCTTCACTGCTCGAATCGCTGCTTTTTCCGTGTCAGCCAACCGCACGTAGTCGAGAACAATTTCCAGCTTTCCAGCCCGACCCATTCTCCTCTTCGGTTGGACTTCAGTCACCGTTGCAATGGCTATGGATCCTTTCGGGATAACTACAATTCCCGTCGCAGCAACATCTTCCAGCACTTCAAAGTCCACAGACTCCCCCTCATGGGCATCAGCCGAGGAAACGTTGCGACTGAGCCGGAGCTTTACTGGAGTGGAATCCTGGAGGATGAATTGTCCGGGCAGAAGAGTCTTAGCCGTGTCCGTAGCGCCGACCGGGGCTGCGGTTTGGGCCGAATCGGATTTTGTCTGCGCTGGGTTTTGAGCCGAGGTTTCAGGAGACTGCATAACGACTAGTGATTGGGCTTGCGTGGCCGATACAAGGAAAGCAAGAAAGAGCGCGAGGGCTTGGTTTCGCACGGCGGTTCCTTTCCGGGATCTTTGAAGAATATCGCTATTAGCATATAAATTAACAAATAAATTGTACTAGCGAAAGGTGGCATAGAATTAAAGCGCAGTTTATCGTAACCTTGAACTAATACTTATCTAGGTACGTTCTTTCATTTCAAACGGCCGCTTGCCTGGATGAGATAGAAGTTTAACGAGGACTACCCTGTTGGCATTCGAGGTTTTAAATCCGTTGCGACAAGAGAGCGACCCTTATGAAGCGCCATCTAGCGGTCACAATCATAACAATGGCATTCACAGTGTCCCTGCTGTTGGGGGCCAAGAGCCTGTTTGCTGCAACCTGTACCGGCGCAGATCCTTGTCATGCCTGCAAGAACTGTAAGTATTGCAAACATTGCGCAAAGAATGGTGGAAAGTGCGGGATCTGCAAAAAATAGAATAGAAACAAGCGAATGATCATGTTCTTGTCAGGCTATTGCCGGGAAACCCGAGGGAGCCGCCGGATGCAGCGGGATGTCTTAATGAAGAGTAACGAAATCCATCGTGCTACAAATGCAAATTAATACTGAACTGCGGCGCCATCCGCGAGGTTTGCATCGAGCGCAGAATACCGTTATCCACGTAGAGATACTCCCCGCCATAGACCCACTGCTCGTGTGCGACATCCGTGGTCATGGTGGTGTTGACCGCTTTCGGTTTTCCCCATGAAAGTTGCGCCTGCTCTGCGGTCATTCCGATTGAAACTCTCTGCTGGTCAATTGTCCGGCAGCTTTCCATGTCCCAGTCGATATGCTTCGTGCAGGCAACGCGGACGGCATCGCGTTTCAGAAGCATCAGGTCGTTGGGACGCGTTTGCATCGCGACACTAGCCTGCTGCGCCTTGGCGCCGATCTCCGCCTCTGAGATTTTGTACATGGAAAATAGGGCGAAGAAGCCCAGAAGCAGCACCAATCCAACGGTGACGGATTTCATCGATTTCATAGTTGTTTGCCTTGGTAGAAATAAGCCCCACCCGTTTCCGAGTGGGGCCGTTTGGTTCTGGTGCATGTAGCCCAATGTAAAGCGCCCGATTTGCACTCAGGTGGTTAAGGGTTTCGAACCACCTTCATGCAGCCCGATAGTATTGAACCAATCCGTTGAGCGCTACTGGCAAGCAGTACAGGTTGAGGTCCAATGTGCCGGAGTACTACGGGGTCAGATATGGATCTTGTTTCGGTCGGTTGGTATCCGCCAGGTTCGGGTGACGCGAATACATGTTGGCAAATTCGAAGAAATCATCTAGGTGCGGAGACCCTACATATCAACTGGTTGCCGAACAAGGCTTGGCACCTGTAGTTTCACCCGGCAACAGCACCTTACTTGGCGGCGGCTGCCTTTGCAGCATCTGCGGCCATGAAACGCAGCATCTGCTGCTTCAATTGCGCATCCACTTCGTCCGCAATCGTCACAACCTCGAGAAGCAGCGAGTTGAAATCTAACTGCTTCACGTCTTTGTGCAGCATCGAGAAAATACTGACCTGCAGTAAACGAGACTCCTCGACCGCCATCGCCACCGTATAGCCTTGTTTACGCCGTAAATCGCCATGCTCAGCTGCCGCTTTCGAAATCGGAGCCTTGGACCCGGTGTCCAAACGCAACCTTGCTACCACATCATTCAGAAGATGAGGAAGATGCCCCGTTCGCTCCTCGTAGTTCAGCTGGATACACATTAGATCGGGTTCTTTCTCGACGCGAGAAAGCCAATCTTGAATTACGGGTTGAATTTCCTGTTCGAGAATGTTTGCTATATTCGAATCCACCATTGACACATCCTTCGACTGAGACTCGCTGTATTTTGAGAGTGGTGCTGGCCACCGTATTACTTGTCCCTGATAAATTTCTCACGACAGCGGTCTGCTTAGCTGTTCACAATGAGACAGATTCATCTTTTTTCGATATTCAGAACGGTGAACAGTGACAGATAGGCAGAAGTCCATGGGTGCGGAGGTTAGCGGTTTGCGGATGCGAAAAAACGCAACACATCTCGCCGTTCTGGACTATTTTTAGAGCGAATCCACAGGACCGCGCTATGCGGTTTGGAAGTGCAACATTGATCTAGTTTTTCGCGATGATGGTACTGAATCAGATTCCGCACTTCCCCATCGAATATCTTGCCCTGCCACTTCTAAGTACGTGCCTTTTGACATTGTTCTTTCTGGCTCAACAAGACTACAGAGCAATGCGCGACCGCCATAAGTAGGAACAAAACTCGTCAGCGACCGGAGTTGGGCCGTCTTGACGGTAAGGTACGTCATTTTACAACGTCAAAGTAAGCTTCCCAGCACTTGGTCAACCACGGCTCGATCAAATCCGGCACACGGTGGCCCCAATTGCAGTCTGGTGTGCCGCAACAAATTACAATGTCTTTGCTCATGCATCGGACGAGGGTTCGCTACCACTTTAATGTTGATAAAAAAGGTCGCGACTTTGATATTTTCTTTTATGTCCACACGACGGGCATACACGTTCCAACCCTTCAGGGGGAAATTCAGGCTTTGGTTGATAGTAAAAGCTTTCCATCGTGGTCTCTTCAATTCGAGTGTGATTAAATTTTTTCTTGCAATTCGGACACTGTACTGCCCACCATGCCATGAACGATACTAGAAAGCACCTATAACTAGAGCAATACAGGAGATCATTGAGGAAAACTGAGTTCGCTGGCAGACAGCGGTCAGGAGACGCCATTGGGAAAATGTGGCGGAGGCGTGTGGAAGTTGAAAAATCCGGGGTGTTGGAAATTGGCAGGCGGGTGGACAGCACTCAGACTCGTGCAAAGCTTGATCTCCCGGCGGCTGCCTTTGCGGCATCTGCGGCCATGAACCGCAGCATCTGCTGCTTCAATTGTGCATCCACCTCGTCCGCAATCGTTACAACGTCGAGAAGCAGCGAGTTGAAATCCAATTGCTTCACGTCTCTGTGCAGCATTGAGAAAATGCTGACCTGCAATAAACGAGACTCCTCCACCGCCATCGCTACCGTGTAGCCTTGTTTACGCCGTAAATCGCCATGCTCAGCCGCCGCTTTCGAAATCGGAGCCTTTGACCCGGAGTCCAAACGCAACCTTGCAACAACGTCATTCAGAAGATGAGGAAGATGCCCCGTGCGCTCCTCGAAGTTCAGCGGGATACACATTAACTCTGGTTCTTTCTCGACGCGAGAGAGCCAATCTTGAATTACAGGTTGAATCTCGCGCTCAAGAATATTTGCTACATTCGAATCGATCATTAAGACCTCGTTTGTCGCGACTCAGGTTCTTTGAAGCATTGTGCCGCGAAATGATGAGGAGTGACTGTTCTAAAGTGGACAGTTGCCTTAAAGAGTTTCTTTGACTCTTAGCGCCTTTATTTCGGACCCATTCGATAAGCCCTGCGGCATCTCCGGATTAACAAATCCTTATTCTTACTGCCGGGAAAACCTTTCGGACCTAGCAAGCGTTTTGCAACTTTGTCGAAAGCTTGTCTCGGATATCCGAGCGGGTCTTCGGTAAATCTCAGAACGAGAAGTTTTTCTGCAAGGGTTAAAGCAGGCTTTCGTTTGACTTTTTGCACCATTTCCAATCGTAACAATCCAATTGTTTGTTGAAAGTCCGGCAGCGTACAGATTCACTGCTCAAGCGAGGAAGAGCGAGTTAAGGAAGCTGCTGCCGAAATAGGCGGGATTGTTGCTCCTACTATTTCAAGTCTTTGCAGAATGGTATCTTTGCGGAATTGCTGTATTGAGCCCAAAAGTCTTTGTCGTTCGGAGCATTTGATGGTCTGGCCCAACACGCTTGAGCGGTTTTGCTGTCAAACATAATGTAAGGGCTTCTCGCTCTTGTAATTGATATCCTAGCCAGCCGCAGACGAGACAGAGAATCACTTCCTTTTGCCAGGACATCGAAACAGGCCTCCCAAATTATTCTTGAGAATCGAATCTCTTCAGACACGAGCGAAAGTTCGAACCGTGCTCTTTCTCTTCTGGCCCACCAAAGATGTGACACGATTCGTGTTCAATCGATTCTCTGAGTTGAGCCTGGGAATGGATGCGATTCAAATCGATATCCATCGTAAAACTTCCATCGAACCGGGTCATGGCCAGGATTGTTTCGGTTTCTGTGTCCTCACCGGACAGGTCAGTGATCGCTATCGGCACTGGCGGCAGTTCGCTGTTGAAGAATTTCTTGTTAGTCTCCCGGTAGATGCTTGGAACTGAAGCTCGCAGGGATTCGCGATTGTAAGCGAATGCGGCTCCGCTGAAGATCACACCGAGACAGAAGGCGCAGATGAGGCGGTTCTTCACATTTACATGTTGACCGGGAGAATTGCGGGTGGGAATGGTACTGAAGAACTACTTTCCGGCGGTTGTATCGCGCTGCTCTCCTAGAAACCAACGTCGCCAACTCTTAGGTAACATAGGCAAGCGTCCGAGTGCAGATGCGCTGGCAGTCTGGGACGCAGCCCAAAGAAGCCGGAAGCCCACGAGTGCCACTACGATTAAGACGGTCACTGTTGCTGAAGTATTCATAGAACACCTGCGACAAGCCTAGCACCGCGAAGTTTGCGTGGCAAAAGTGGACTTTGGCTTGGTCATCGCAACAATGCCTTTACAACTTCATATACAATCGCAATAGCTCCCAGAACTTGAGGCACTAAAAACTGAAAGAGCACATCTAAATAGTGAGCGGGCTATGACAAGGCTGTCAAGGGCAGAACTTTTTTCAAAAATAAAAGCCGACGTGGCATTTTTTGGGACACCGCTTCCCGGATAGTCCAATTTTGTTTCAATTTTTTAAGATACGTCAAAATATAAGGGAAAAAAGTGGAGGCGCGGGTGGGATTCGAACCCACGAATGGAGGTTTTGCAGACCTCTCCCTTGGGCCACTTGGGTACCGCGCCGAATCTATAAGTATAGCTAAATCTCGCTCCAGTGTCAGGGCAATGGACCGAAGTAAAACTGGATAAGAATTTCAATTATGGCTTGGGTGCGTTCGGACTCGAATTCACTCGCGCTTCGCGTAGAAATCGCGCCGATTCTTCGGGAGGCGTCGGATTGATGTAAAAGCCTGTTCCCCACTCAAAACCCGCAATTTTGGTCAGCTTGGGAATGATCTCGATATGCCAGTGGTAGTGATCGTTGATCTCTTCTCCGATCGGAGATGTGTGAATCATGAAGTTGAAAGCAGGGCGGTCCAACACCGCGTCAATGCGCATCAACGTGTCTTTCAACATGCGCGCCAAACTCGCATACATCGAACTTTGATTGTTCTCGTACGACGATCCGTGCACCTTGGGCAGCAGCCACATTTCAAACGGAAATCGCGGCGCGTAGGGCGCCAGCGTTATGAAATGCTCGTTTTCGCTGATGACTCGCTCTCCGGTATCGCGTTCCTGCCGGATGATGTCGCAAAAAATACACCGCTCTTTTTCGTCGTAATAATGCCAACAGCTATCCACTTCCTCGCGAACTCGTCGCGGCACGATGGGCAGCGCGATCAATTGCGAATGGGGATGCTCGAGGGAAGCTCCCGCCGCCTCGCCGTGGTTTTTGAAAATCAGCACATAGCGGAATCGCTTATCGTTCTTCAAGTCCAGCATGCGATCGCGGTAGGACCACAGCACATCTTCCACCGCGCGTTCCGGCAACGTCGCCAGAGTGGCGGCATGTTCCGGCGATTCAATAATCACCTCATGCGCGCCAACGCCATTCATCTTGTCGAACAGCCCTTCGCCTTCGCGATCCAGGTCGCCTTCAATGCCCAGAGCTGGAAATTTGTTCGGAATAACCCGAATGCTCCATCCGGGCGTGTTGGACCCTCCGCCATTCCGCCCATAAACCAGGATCTCCGGCGGAGTCTTCCCTTCCACACCCGGGCAGAACGGACAATTCTTTGCATCTTTCGCCACCACGCTTTCGCGCAGAAAATCGTTCGGCCGTTTTCCACGTTCCGTTGAAATAATCACCCAGCGGCCTGTAATCGGATCTTTTCGCAACTCCGGCAAAGCGTTCCTCCTAATTGGGCTCCGGGGCTGGAGCGCACGAACTGCCAGCGGCAGCTATGAATTGTACCGCGTCTGCGCCTCCCTGCGTCCGGTTCCGCACTCGGTTGGTGTTCCCGAACATTGACCTCAGGGGCTGAACGCGTCCTGGTGCCAGTGGACCGCCGGAGGGCGAAGTATAAACAAAAATCCCGGGGTTGCCATGTCCTTATTCGGGCGCCCCGGGAACTCCTGAATTCATTGTAGATACTTAGAGGGTTGCTTCGGCTTCGCGGAAGCACTCCTCAAAGATACCGATCGCGCAATCCGCCTGTTCCTGATCGATCAGCAGAGGAGGCGACATGCGGATCGTATTTTCTCCCGAGCCCAGCAGTAGCAATCCCTTGTGGAAGGCCCGGGTGATAATCGCGTCGCGCAAATCGGCGGCTTTTTCCTTGGTCCGCTGATCCCGCACGATTTCCACTCCAATCATCAAGCCCTTGCCGCGAACCTCGCCGACAATCCTGAAACGCTTGGTCCAATCCGCAGTTTTCGCAAAGAGGTAGTCGCCCATCTTCTGCGCATTGGCCATCAAACCCCCTTCAATCAAATCCATGGTAGCCATGGCCGAAGCAATCGCCACCGGGTTTCCGCCGTAAGTGGTTCCGTGCGAACCGGGCTTCCACTTCATCACGCTTTCTTTCGCGATGAACGCGCTCAGCGGCATGCCGCTGGCGATTCCCTTTGCCGTGCACAAGATGTCCGGCTCGACTCCGGCATGTTCGTACGCCCACCACTTGCCGGTCCGCCCCATGCCGGATTGCACTTCATCGATAATCAGCATGATGCCGTGCTTGTTGCAGATCCGCTGCAGCTCCTGCAGGAAGAAGGCCGGGGCGGGGATAAATCCGCCTTCACCCTGAATCGGTTCGACGATAATCGCGGCAATTTCCTCCGGTGCGAACAACCGCTTGAACATTTGCTGTTCCAAATGTTCCAGCACTTCGGTTCCGCAAGTTTCCGCGGTGTGGCCGTGCGGGCAGCGGTATGAATACGGAAACGGGATATGTTCGACGCCGCCAAGCAAGGATCCAAAATATTTCCGCTGCGTAACTTTGGAAGCTGTCAGCGACAGTGAACCGAGAGTGCGTCCGTGAAAACATCCGTAGAAGGCGATCAACTTGTCGCGCTTCGTTGCATAACGCGCCAGCTTAATCGCGCCTTCGACCGCTTCGGTTCCGGAATTTCCAAAAAAAACCTTTTTGTGTTCCGCGCCCGGCATCGTGGCAACCAGCCGCTCCGCCAGCTGCGGCATGTGATGATGATAAAAATCCGTCCCGGAAATATGAATGAGTTCGGCGGCCTGCTTCTGAATGGCTTCCACCACTTGCGGGTGGCAGTGCCCGGTCGAGCACACCGCAATCCCCGCCGCAAAATCCAGGAACGCGTTTCCGTCGATATCTTCCACCACGGCCCCGTAGCCTTTTTTGGCGACCAGCGGGTAGTCCCGCGTGTACGACGGGGACATGAACTTGGCGTCGTACTCGATCATCTTCCTGGCTTGCGGCCCAGGCAGCTCCATCAGGAGCTTCGGCAATTTCGTTTTCGTTTCAATCGTCGCGGTCGTCATGTCTTCCTCCAGAGTGAAGATTGGTTAGAGGTTTATCAGCGGATGAAGCAGGGGAACAAGCTTCCGGTGCGCAAACGCGCGCGTTTCACACGGGCCTGCCGGAAAATTGGAAGCGTAACTAGTCGACGCTATAAAGTTTTGGCCGTTGCACGGCCGGCGGGATCTTATCCGGCGGGAAGGGGAGGCGAATTGGAGGATTTTGGTTCACTTGCGTTTCCAGCGGACAGTGCCATCTTTACTGTCCTCTATCACTATACCATGATCTGCGAGCTCTTTGCGGATTCTATCGGAGGAAGCAAAGTCGCGCGAGGCCCTGGCCGCGTTGCGGTCGGCTATGAGCCGTTCGATGTCGGCATCGCTCACACCGCTCTCGCTAGCGCCGTAGCCCACTTCTTTCAATTTCGCCGCGTCGTTGTCTTCCAGCACGGCGAACACTTTGTCAAATGCCTCCAGAAAGTCCTGAATCGCAGCGACATCGCCTTTCCTGAATTCGCTCTTATCCATCGCGATATTCGCTTCGCGCACCAGATCAAATATTGCCGCAAGCGCGCGTGCGGTGTTCAGATCATCGGACAGACCGGCGTCAAATTCCTCGGCCGCTTTGGCGATGCGCTCGCCCATTCCCTTTTGTTTGCCAGCAGGAAATTTGCCCTGCTTCAGGCGGTCGGCGAAATTGCGCAAGCGTTCGACCGAACTCGCTGCGGACTGCAACCCATCAAACGTAAAATTCAGCTGCTTGCGATAGGGCACGCTCGCCAGGGCAAAGCGCAGCGCTGAAGGCTTATACCCTTTTGCGAACAAATCGCGCACCGTAAAAAAATTGCCGAGCGATTTGGACATCTTCTCGCCTTCGACCAGGAGATGCTCGGCGTGCATCCAGTACCGGGAAAACGGCTTTCCCGTTGCGCCTTCGCTTTGCGCGATTTCGTTTTCGTGGTGCGGGAACGCCAGATCGATACCGCCGGTGTGAATATCAAGCGTGTCGCCCAAATATTTCATGGCCATGGCGGAACATTCGATGTGCCAGCCGGGTCGCCCGGGGCCAATCGCGGTTTCCCAGAAATGTTCGCCGGCTTTCGGCGCTTTCCACAATGCAAAATCGCGCGCACTTTCCTTCTCGTAGCGGTCATTGTCAACCCGCGCGCCCGTCTGGATTCCGGCGACATCGATTTTGGAGAGTTTTCCGTATTCCGGAAATTTCGCGATCCGGTAATAGATCGAGCCTTCGGTTTCGTATGTGAATGTTTTTTTCTGCAGCCGTTCAATCAGTTTGACCATATCTTCGATATGGTCCGTGGCGCGAATCCAATGTTCGGGCGAGTCGACGCTCAGGGCCTTGCAGTCATCAAAAAACGCCTGCGCGAACGTCTGCGTATACTCCCGGATGCTGACCCCGGCTGCCGCTGCGTTGGCAATAATGCGGTCGTCAACGTCGGTCAGATTCATCACGTGCTTCATCCTGAAGCCACGCAATTTCAGGAAGCGCCGCAGCAGGTCCTGAAAAATGAAGGTGCGGAAATTTCCGATGTGCGCGTAGTCGTAGACCGTGGGTCCACAGGTATACATGCGGACTTCACCGGCTTTTTGCGGGACAAAGGCTTCTGTCTTGCCGGTCAGGGTGTTGTGCAGCTGAATTTCAGCCATGGGGTCTACGCTGTCTCTTTTCGCATGGAAGCAAACGCTAGATTGTAGCTGACACAGCTAAATCCGGGCAATGCTGGAGGTTCGGGATCGCAGCTAAATTTGGTGTTTGGCCGAGGATAATGATTGCGGAACATGCCCGGGGACAGGGCCGGACGCGAAATGAGTCGGGGAAGTCGCTCCAAAGAAAAAGGGCCGCGTGACGTTCACGCGGCCCTGATTTTGGATTTTGCTTCGTTTTATGGATAGGGCAGATATCTCCACAGATCGTTCAGCAAGCTAAAGCCCTTGCCGGTTGAGCCCGTGCCATCGAGGCCTTCACCACCAAACAGCCAGAACTGCTGACTCCCGGTTTGCGCCGGAGTGGTCGTCCAGTACCCGGGCGCCCAGCGCGTTCCGGGAGTGTTGGTCACATGGGGCCAGACCGTCGGGCTAGGAGCCACGCCGTAATTGCCGGCTTGGCTGACTGCGTTGGGACCCTTAATCCACGTCCACTGATTTAAGGCAATGGTCGCCGGATTTCCCGGATCGGTTGTGGTATCGAGGGTGAACTCCCAAAGGTCGCCGAGTGAGCCGTTTCCAGTGGCATCGAAACCCTGTCCGCCAAAGAGCCAGAGGTTGCCGTGCGTGTCGCTCCAGGCCGCAGCGAGCCACCGGGCTCCAGGCACATTGGTAGAGGCCGCCAATCCCTGGGTTCCGTAATTTCCCGGAGTGCTGGTTGCGCCCTTGGACCCGCTGATCCAAGCCCATTGTTTAGCCACAGGGTCGAACTTCCACAGGTCATTGAACCCGTTCGTGCCGCCAGTAAAGCCACCGAACATCCAGAAGTTCCCGGAGGCGTCGATCCATGCAACGGACGCTTGCCGACTCGGAGGTGCATTGCCAGCTGCAGCAGTGCCTTGGGTCCCATAGGTGCCCGCTTGATTACCTATATTGGCGCCACTGACCCAGGTCCATTGTCCGCCGCTGTACTTCCAGAGGTCATTCAGCACGAGATTCGAGCAGTGGTCAAAGGGGTTGGGATTGACGGTCGAGTCGCAACCAAATCCTCCGAACACCCACACGTTTCCAGCCGTATCGCGTCTCGCGCTAGCTCCCCAGCGTCCGCCAGGCAAGTTGCCGACTGCGCCTACGCCCAGCGTGCCATAAACGCCCGGCTGGTCGCCGCCGCCGGCGCCATGGGACGTCCAGGTGTCCCCTGCGATGTCGTATTCCCACAAATCGTTCAGGAACGCTAGGCCTGCGCCCTGGCCGCCGAACAGCCAGAGGTGACCCGTGCCGGGATCGGTCCAGGTGACTGCGCCCCAACGTTGAGGAGGCATGGTACCCGGCGTCCTCACAAGCGTCCACACGTTGCCGCAACTGCCCGTGTAATTTGCAGTTCCTGAAAATACCCACATCTCGCCGAAGAAAGCCGGCTGGGTGGAAGGTGGGGGAGTCGAGCTCGTAAAACCCTCGCCCGTTAATAGCCACAGTTTGCCGGTGTTGTCGGTCCACGTCGCTGGATAGTTGCCGCCGCCGGGCGTATAGGTGCTCGCCGGGGGGCAGGCAGGCGGTGGCGGAGGGGGTGTTGGAGGTACCGTGGGCGCTGGCGGTGCCGGCTGCGGCGAACCAAATTGATCGCTCAGATTGGTGCCGGACATCCAGGTCCAGTCGTTGTGTCCGCAGTCAATGACGGGAATGGGATTCACGGGAGTTGAAAGAGCGGTGCCGCTCCAACCCCAGCGGTAGCAGCTTTCAAATTGCGTGCCCGGGGCGACAAATACGTCAACGTCATAGGCGCTGCCGTGGGCGATGGGCGTGGCGAAGGTGTAGTCGCCATTTTTCGGAGTCAAGAGATTGTCGCCGCCATTATCGATTAACTGCATGGAGCCGCTGGTGCCCAAGACTCCTACGACGCTGACGTCGATCGGATGGAAGACTGCCGGGCATACCACCGAGACGTTGGTAACATTCGTTGTAGCCGTCCCCGTGCCCAGGCTCACGACGCACGTTTGGTTGGGACCAGAAGGCTGCGCAGAAACCGTGACGTTATAGGCGCCATTAACCGGGACGAGTGTCGGGAACTTAAACGTGCCGTTCTTGCTGATCGCGAGAGTATCGCCACCATTGTTTTGCAAAGCAAAACCGGTCCCTCCGGAAAATCCGGAGACCGAGCCTCCGATGAAAAGGGTTCCGAGTGAGCAGGTAATCTGAACATTGATCGCCACACCTGAAGTCGATGTACCGCTGCCGTTGGTGACAGTGCAGGTCTGTGCCGGGCTCGTCGGCTGGACGGAAACCGTGACATTGTAGGTTTGACCGTAGGGGATGGCGGTTTTGAATTGGGAAGTCGTCGTGGTTCCGGTAATGGTAAGGAATTCGGTGCCATTTTGCAGAACGAGGCCGGTACCCGAAAGACCGGCAACCGTTACGCCGACGGCCTGGGTGCCGGTGGTGCAGGTTACGACGACGGCGGTGACGTTGGCGCTTGCCGTGCCGCTGTTGCTGGATACCGTGCAGGTCTGGGGCGGGGTGGTGGGAGATTGCGAAACCGTAACGAAATAGGGTTTGTTGGCGACAATCGCGGTATGGAAGGTAAACGTGCCGTTGGCGGAAACGGTAAGATTATCGGCTCCGTTATTTTGCAGCGTCAGGGACGCGCCGGCCGCCAGGCCGCTGACAGTTCCGCCGACGGTAAAGGGACCGGTGCCGGTGCCGCCGCCACTGCCTCCTGATCCTCCACTACCCGACCCTCCGGGGAGTCCGCTGCAAGCGGCGAGTGCGAATGAAATTAGGATCACAGGGGTGCAGAAGAAATTTTTTAGGAGGGACTTCATGGCGATCAATTGCTCCTTTAATACCTTGCTCCAAAAAGCGGCCGCGGATTTTTCACGCGCTCGCTGTGTTTCCAGCGCCGCTCAAGAAGGATCTGTTGCCTTCCGGGACTGGAATTGAGCTCTGGCTGTTTAGAGAACGCCGCTCGGTGCGAGACCTTGCGACATCTACGTGTAGAGTACTGGGACTATTAAAGCTAAGGCAATTGACATGGAAAGGGCTGTGCCTACAAAGGCATTATCCTTTTCTGAGTCATATAGAAGGTGAAATGCAAAGGCTTGGATAAGGCGCAAAATTAGATGCGTGGGGACTCTCTCCTGAGCGCTTCGGAACAGGGTTACATTGTTCGAAAGAAAAAAGCCATCGTCGTTTCTAACCGTTGATCAGAATTGACGGCTGTTCGCGCCGCAGGTAAAGTCCTTTTTCTCGCCTTTAGGCACTTCGAGGAGCGCTTGATGAATCGTTCGCTGAAAGCCATGGCTGTAGCTCTAACGTTCGCCTTCACCGGACCGCTCTTTGCGCAAGATCGACCAGGCCGCAAGGCCTTCACCGCAGAAGCTTCTTTGTCGGCTCGCTCCCTTTCGGACTTGCAACTGTCGCCCGACGGACAGCGTTTGTTGTTTGTGGTTAGCGAACCAGCCAAAGGCGAGCTTCGCCCGCGGCACATCTGGATTTACGAGAAGCGCAGCCAGGTGGTGCGGCAATTTACGTTTTCAGCGAAGTCGGAGTCGGCGCCGCGCTGGTCGCCGGACGGCAAGCAGGTGGCGTTTCTTTCCAACCGCGAAGGGGATGACGAGCAGATTTACCTGATGCGCGCCGAGGGCGGCGAAGGGCGCGCGGTGACCAAGGGCAAACGGAGTGTGCAGACGTTCGAGTGGTCGCCGAATGGACGACAGATTGCGTTTTTGGCGCCGGAAGCAAAGTCGGAAGCCGAAGAAAAAAAAGCGAAAGACCGGGATGACGCACACGTGGTCGACAAGGAAGACAAACGCACGCGACTCTGGCTGCTCACCCTTGGCGGCGGCGATGCCAAGGCCGTGACGAAACCGGATTGGGAAATTCAGGATCTGCGCTGGCTGCCGAGCGGGTCAGGTTTGGTGCTGATCGCCAGTGACCATCCGGAATCGGACCAGAATACGGACAAGATTTTTGGCCTGCAGCTTTCCAGTGAGACGATGACACTCCTTTTGACGCCCAGGGGGCCGATTGGCGGATTGCGGATGTCGGCGGACGGGAAAACGATCGCATTTTTGGGGTGCCGCGAGGATGGGCCTTCACCGCATGATTTGCTGCTGATGGACCTGGACAAGCGGGCGGCGCGGAACCTAACGGGGCTCGGGCTCGACCGGCCGATCGAGGATTATCGCTGGGAGCGAGACGGCGGCATGCTGGTGGTGGCCGCCGATGGGTTCCGGAAGAAATTTGCGGCGTTTAGCGCGCAGGGCGCGCCGAGTGAACTCGCCGCTACTGTTTCAACCAATCCGGTGCATTTCGTCACTTCGGGCGCGGGCGACGTTTTTTTTGTGGGCCAGACGGCGACACAGCCGCAAGAACTGTGGCAGTGGGACCGGAAGAGTCCAGCAAAGCAGATTTCTCAATTCAATGTCGGGTGGCGGAACTTCGCGCTGGGGACGCCGGAAATCTATAAATACAAATCGGTTGATGGGCTGGAAATTGAAGCGGCGCTCCTGACCCCTGCCGGCTATGACGGAAAATCCAGGCTCCCGCTCGTTACTTTTATTCACGGCGGCCCGACAGGCAATTGGGAAGACGCCGTGGAACCCTGGGGGCAGTTGCTAGCGGCGCGCGGGTACGCGATTTTTTATCCAAACATTCGTGGGTCGACTGGCTATGGGCAGAAATTCATCGAGATGAATCGCGGGGATTGGGGCGGCGCGGATTTCAAGGACATGATGGCGGGAATTGATGATTTGATTACCAAAGGCGTGGCAGACCCGGACCGGCTGGCGATTGGCGGGTGGTCGTATGGCGGGTTTATGGCGGAGTGGGCCATTACCCAGACTCCGCGGTTTAAAGCGTCTGTTTCAGGCGCGGGACTTTCGAACCTGATTTCGGAGTATGGGACAGAACAGCATCCTTCCTATGACGAATGGTTTTACGGTGTGCCATATGAAAAGCCCGAAGGATTCCTAAATAGCTCGCCGTTCCTGTACCTGAAGAATGTGAAGACTCCTACGCTGATTTTGCAGGGAGACGCGGATACGGTCGATCCTCTGGGGCAGAGCCAGGAGCTCTATCGGGGGCTGAAGCGGTACGGCGTGGAGACCGAGCTCGTGGTGTACCCAAGAGAGCCGCATGGGTTCCATGAGGAGAAGCACCAGCTCGACCGGATCGAGCGTATTCTGGCGTGGTACGACAAATATCTGAAGACGCCCGAACCAGCGAAAGCAGCGGCGACCAGCGCCAATTGACACAGAACTCCGGTCTAGCCTCTTGTGGCTTGTAGAAACAGGCCACAATTGGTTGGGTAAGTCTTTACAGGGCTACATTCTCCATGATAACGTTTGTTCCCGTACCGCCATCCAGTGCGCCAGGCGGCTAGGGCTCTGATCGAGAACCTGCCAATCGTTTTTGTCGCTCGAACCGACCTCCTCTCGAGGACTAAAGCGTCGTCTCTCTTCGTGTGTTTTGCCTCCGGCTGCCCGGGTGTGCAGAACTGGTTGCCGGTTTGTTTGCAAAAGGGTTGCGAAGCCCTGGACGACAAAAGGGGACATCTTGCTTAAGCTGCGAAAAGTTGAAATCGTTGGCTTTAAGTCGTTTTGTGAGCGCACTGTAGTCACGTTTAGCGGCACGGGCACGACATGCATCGTCGGGCCCAACGGGTGCGGCAAATCGAACGTCGTGGACGCCATCTCCTGGGTCCTTGGAGAACAGAGCCACAAGTCTCTGCGCGCCGAGCGCATGGCGGATTGCATCTTCAATGGAACGACCAAGCGGCCTCCGCTCGGCCTGGCCGAAGTGACCATTACACTGGAAGATCCGGATCTGGCAGAAGCGGCTCGGTTTGTCCTGGAAAACGGTCCGGCGGATGCGGCGACACTGGAATCTGCAATCACGGCAGAACCAGCTGCTGAGGCCAATGTCACGACCGAAATTCTTTCACTGGACCCCGCGGCGGCCTCCGACGCTCCATCCGAAGCCGCAGAAGTCCCTACGGCGGATCGCTTCAAGAAACGAAAAAGATCGGGCGACAAGCCGGTGCTTGCTTACAAACCCGGCGAAGTGGTGGTCAGCCGGAGACTTTACCGCTCGGGCCAGAGCGAATATTTGATCAATGGGCGAGTGGGACGTTTGCGCGACATCCAGGAAATGTTCATGGGCGTCGGCCTCGGACCGGATTCTTACGCGATTATCGAGCAGGGTCGTATCGGGTTGATTCTCTCCACCAAACCCATGGAGCGCCGCGCGATCATCGAAGAAGCCGCCGGCGTTACCAAGTTCAAGACCAAAAAACGACTGGCCGAAGCCAAACTCGAATCGTCGAAAGTGAATCTTTCGCGTGTAAATGACATTGTGGTGGAAGTGGAGAAGCAACTCGGTTCACTGAAGCGGCAGGCGGCCAAAGCACGGCGCTACTCTGAAATTCGCGACCAAATGCGCGCCATTGTTCGTCAGATGCTGGCCGGCAAAGCGCGTGAGCTTGACGCCGAGGCCGAACGGGTGGCCAGACAGCTCGAGGAACTGACCGCTAGCGAGGTGCAGCACGCCACGGCGCTTACCCAGCAAGAAGGCGAGCAGGATCGCCTGAATCAGCGGATCTACGAACTGGATGCCGAGCTGCGGCAGAATCAGAATGTTCTGAATCACACGGCGCTTGAAGTCGATCGTAGCGAAAATCGCATTGCGTTTAACCGGCAGCGGGCTGAGGAACTTGCCGGGCGCAACACGCAGATTGCGGCCGAGATGCAACAGGCTTCGGCGCAGGCGGCGGAGTGCGAATCGCGGAGTGCGGCGCAGATCGCGGCCGTTACGCTGCTACGCGAAGAATCGGGAGAGCTTACAGCGCGCGCCGAAGAATTAACTTTGCGGGCGCAATCGCGTGCTGCGCAGATTGCGGAATCGGAAACGCGTATTCAGGCCTTGCGGCGTTCAGCCTCGGAAGCCGGGGAAAGCCTACTGCGCCTGCACGGGGAACAAAAGCAGGCGGAAGAAGCCCTCGTCCATCAGGCCGAAGCTCTGCGCAAATTGGAAAGCAACGAGCATGACATCCTGGAATCCTCCATTCGCGTGCGCGATGACGCGATGCACGCCGCGCAATCCTTTGAAGCCGCCAGCGGACAGCTGCATGCCCTGAAGCACACTGCCGCCGGCTTGCAAGCCAAGATTTCCGACCTTCGCCAGCAACGCGAAGCGACGGGGAAACAGGCAGACGCTCTTCGCGATTCCCTTTCCGGTGTTCGCGCTCGGCATTTGACGCTGACCCAAATTCTAAATGATCGTTCCTACACCGCGGACGCGGTGCAGAAACTTTTCGCGGCGAATGAACGGAGTGGCGGACAGGATTTCCGCGCCGTGGGCGTGCTGGCAGATTACGCTGAAGTGGAAGAGCACCATGAAGCGGCCATCGAGCAATTCCTGCGCGAAGAACTGGAATACGTGGTTGTGGAAACGTATGAGCACGCTCGCGCCGGCGTTTCGATGTTGCGCGATGAGGTAGGCGGCCGTGCGACTTTTTTTGTGGATTCGCTCCGCAATTTGCGGCCAACGCCGGAATACGAAGCCATTGTTAATTTCCGCATGGAAGATGGCGTGATTTCGCGTCTCGATAAACTTGTAGAGTTCCGCGACCCGCTCGGAGCCATGGCCAAACAGTTTCTTCCGCGACTGCGCTCGGCGTATCTGACGGACAGCGCGACGGCCGCAGAAAAACTGGCACGCGAAAATGCGCAATTCGCCTTCGTCACGCCCGACGGAACCTGCTACCAGGGCCGTATGGTCACCGGCGGCAGGGCGGATGATGCAGGACCGCTCGGGATGAAGCGCGAACTTAGGGCGCTCGATGCGGAAGTGATGCAGCTCGAACAGGACTCGGCCGAAAAGCAGGTGGTGCTCGAAGCGCTGGCCAGCGATCTGCGCGACAACGAGGGCACGCTTGAAGGGATCGATTTGCAACAGCGGGAAGCGGAGCACAACGTGATTTCCGCCACCCACCGCCACGAACAAATGCAGGGCGAGCTGGCGCGGCTGAGCCTGGAACTTACCGTTTGCCAGAACGAGCTTTCGCGCATTCGGCACGACGTGGAAAATGCTCGGGCTCGCGCGGAACGCGCCAGAAATCAGCATGCCGCCGCGGCTACGACGCGGGCTGAAGCGGAAGCAGAAAGCACGCGCCTTGCAGAAGAACTCACCCAGCTCCGGGGCTCGATTCAGATCGAACAGGACGAGCTTACAGCGGCACGTTCAGCGCTGGCGGCAATGAATGAGCGACTGTCGGCTGCCGAGGCCGTGGCCAAGCGCTTGCTGGAAGAGCGCGTTGAATTTGAGCGGCGCGAGGTGGCCTTGCGCCAGCAAGGCACATCGATCAGCGATGAAACGATGGCGCTTGCCAAACATAGCGAAGATCTTGCCCTGCAACTTGAAGGGCTGCGCGGCGAACGGCTGCGCCTGGAAATTCGCCAGCGTGAATTCGAGACGGAATACAACGAAGCGCGGACTCGCGTTACGCAGATGGAGGATCATTTGCGCATGGGCCGGCAGTCGCTCGGGGAACTTCGCGAGCAGCGCAGCCATGCGGAAATCGATCGCGCCAAGAACGATTCAGATCGCGCGCACTTGCGTGAGACCTGCATGAGCGAAGTGAACACGCAACCGGAAGATTTGATTGCCACCGAATCCGCGTTTATGTCCGGCGAAGAGCTGGCTGCCGCCGAAATCAACTACAAGGAAATGAAGCAGCGAATCGACTCCATGGGGCCCGTCAACATGATGGCGCTCGAAGAGTTCAATGAGTGCGAAACCCGCTTCAGCTTCATGACGCGAGAGCGCGACGACTTGCTGCAATCCATCGCGGATACCCAACAAGCCATCGCGGAACTCGACTTGGCGACCAAAGAAAAGTTTGAGCACGCCTTTACGGCCATCAATGCCAGCTTTTCCACGGCCTTCACCACGATTTTCGGCGGCGGCATAGCGGAGATGCGATTGACTGAAGCGGACAGCTCCGGCGACGCCGGCATCGACATTGTGGCGTCACCTCCGGGCAAGCGCATGCAGAATATCTTACTGCTCTCGGGCGGAGAAAAAGCCATGACGGCGCTGGCGCTGCTGATCGCCATCTTCCGCTATCAGCCAAGCCCGTTCTGTATTTTGGACGAAGTCGACGCGCCGCTCGACGAAGCCAATGTTGGCCGTTTCACCAGACTCATCAGCGAGATGAGCAGCCAGACGCAGTTCATCATCGTCACGCATAACCGCAAGACGATGGAGACCGGCAGCGTGCTCTACGGCGTCACCATGCAGGAGCCCGGGGTCTCGAAACTTGTCAGCGTCCGCTGGGAAGGCGACGCCGAGCCACAACCGAGACGTAAGGCCGCCACGGCTGCCTGAAACGGCAACGGCGCTTTATTGCCGGATGCTGGCGCCGCGTCTCTGCTTTTTTTCTGATTAGAACATCGAGCGATCCCGCTCGACAGCCACCGGGGAACTCCCGGGTTCGCCTTCACCATTTCCGTCCAGGTCAGTTCGGCAGCAAAACCCTCCAACATCTTGCCGGGAGCGTTTCCCGCCTGCGCAAACCGGAAGAACAACCGCGGGTGGCGTGGCCAGCCGCAATCTGCCCCTGTGCTGCAAGCGCATCCCTGTTTTTTTCTTCCAGCAGCCTTTGACTTCGCGCTTTGCTGCGCTAGAATGCATTTCACTTTGTCGGGGGATTCTTTTCTGTGGCAGCCGGTCCTGGAACTCGGGTAGTTCGCGAAACACAATTTGCCGGACTCACGCCTGCGGCGCGCGGCAAGGTACGTGACATCTACGATCTGGGCGAACGGCTCCTGATTGTCGCAACCGATCGCCTTTCTGCCTTTGATGTAATTCTTCCCACACCGATTCCCGACAAGGGGCGCGTCCTTACGCAACTTTCGCTCTTCTGGTTCAATTTGCTGGCCGACGTCGTGCCCAATCATGTTCTCAGTGCAACGGATTTCCCTGCTCCGTTCGACGTGCATACAGAAGATCTCGCCGGGCGCTCGATGGTCGTACGCAAGACGCAACCGCTTCCGATTGAATGTGTCGTGCGCGGCTACGTTTCCGGCTCCGGCTGGAAGGATTACCGCGCCACGGGAAAAATCTGTGGCATCGATCTGCCTGCCGGATTGCAGGAATCGGATCGGTTGCCGGAACCGATTTTCACGCCCGCCACCAAAGCCGCCACCGGCCACGACGAAAATATTCCATTCGAACAAGCTGCAGAAATGATCGGGAAAAAGCTGGCAGAAAAAGTTCGCGCGATCACCCTGGAGATTTATCGGCGCGCTGCGGCTTACGCGGAACCGCGCGGGGTCATCCTGGCTGACACCAAGTTCGAATTTGGCTTGCTCAATGACGAGTTGATCTGGATCGACGAAGCCCTCACGCCGGATTCCTCCCGCTTCTGGCCGGCCGGCCAATACAAGCCCGGCGGCGCTCAACCGTCTTTCGACAAACAGTTTGTGCGCGACTACCTCGAACGGATCCGCTGGCCCAAAACGCCTCCTGGACCCGAACTGCCCTCCGAGGTGGTCGACGCCACACGTGCCAAGTACCGGGAAGCGTTTCGCATCCTGACTGGGCACGAACTGGACTAGCATCCCGGCCCACTGGGGAACGTATCTTGCGGAGCGTGCTGGCATGAAGGATCAATTGGAAGGGCTTGTCGCCCAGATGGTCGAACGGGGCATCCTTTTTGACGAAGCTGTCGGCGAATTCGAAAAACGATTCATCAAGCGGGTGCTCGACGGCGCGAAAGGCAATCAATCCCGCGCCGCCGAGATTCTCGGTATTCACCGCAACACCCTAAGCCGGAAAATCGACGAATATAAACTAGACACTCGGGCCGCCAGCAACGGTCACCGCCGTCATCGCTAGCGATCGCTTTGTGTGAAGTGGCCGCCTGGACGGTCCCGTTGCAAATAGAAAACGCCCTTCCGTTTGCGAGGAAGGGCGTTTTTCCGTCTTGCGTCTGCTGACGACTAGCTTGGCTTTTTCGCCGTGGGACGCCGAGGTGCTGGTTTTTTCGGTGCCGCTTTTTCCTTCGGGATGTCTTCTTCACTGACCTTGGCTTTGTCCCAGTGCAGCATGAACGCCGGGTCTGGATCAAAGGAAATAAGTGTGCCGGTAAAGTGGATCGGGTTGTCCTTTTCGACGCGACCCGCTTCCGGCTGACCGGCCACTTTCACTTCCATGTTCGGGGTCGTCGCTGCATCGAATTCCGCTTCGCTCGTAACAAACGCAATCTTGAAGACAATGGGTTCGCCAGGCGTGACTTCAATTACTTTGCCCGGTACACCAGGGAATTCGAGTCCGCAAGCTGCGAGCCATGTGATTTTGCCCTTGTCGCCGCCAGCCTTCAGGTCGGCGATGACCGAAGCAATCGTCATGTCCTTGCGCGCTGCGGCCAGATCATCGGCGCTGACCAGTTTGTAACTTGCCGGGCGGTCGGTCGAGCTGGCGGCAAGTTGCAGCAATTCGCTGAGTTCGGAATCCGTGAGGTTTTCGCACGCCGCCTGCTGATAGTTGGCCAGCAGTTTGCGCAGATACGTTTTCACTTGGGTGGATTGCTGCTGCGTGGCACCCTTGGAAATCACCGCGCGCGCGATGGCCCAGAACGCATCCATCGTTTGCGGAGGGGCCATGGCCAGGTAGGCCTGACCCAGGCGGTAGCTCGAAATTGCATCGTCGGGAGTTAGCGTCAGCACCGCTTTATATGCCTGGACCGCCGCGGCATAGTCTTTCAGGATCATCCCCGTCTGCGCCGCGGTGCCCGAGAAATAGATCTGAATCTTCTGCTTTTGGGCGGCGAAGTCGGCGTCCGACATGTTTTCCGGCTTCTTCAAATCCTCCAGCGCCTTCAGGCCTGCTACCGCCGCATCATGCGCGGCCTTGGCTTGCGCCGGGTCTGTCGAATTCATGGCGTTGTAGGCAAATGCGCGGGCATACAGGGCCTGATACTTTGCTCCGGCATCCACCTTTTCGCCGAGCGCCACTACCTTGTCGGCGTATTCGATCACTTTCGGATAATTCTTCAACTGGCTGTAGGCTTGGTAATAAAGCGGATAAACAAAGTTCAATAGTGCTGAATTCGGATATTTTGCTACAAAATCATCCAGCTCCTTCACCTGCGAAGCGGGATTTTTGTCCGCCGCGGCTGCTTGATAGGCGTTGTACTCCGCCATGGTGTAAGGCTGTTTAGCCGCGCCTGCGTCTTGACCTGCCGCAGGTGCGGCCGCCGCCTGTGCGTTTGCATTGGGCGCCGTGCCAACCAACAGGCACGTAGCCGCAAACGCTGCCAAGCTCGCCACTCGCTTTAGTCCGTTCATTCCCATTTCTCCTCGCTCAAACCTTGAGCATGAGTGTTTCTCTTCCGGTGCACCCCGGAATAGTTCTGCGGGGAATCACTTTGCTTCTGAAATCCTTGGGATTATAAGAAAACCAGCCTGCCATTCGCAAGACGTTACCTTGCATAAACTTGACGATTGCGAAGAAATTTACAAATGGTTGGCTGCTTCTCATGTGCGTCCCCAACATCCAAGGGACCCCAAGCCTTGCTAAATGCCCTGATGGTACGATGAGTGTCGCACAAAAAGAGTGGCCCGCACGAGGAAGAATTATCATGGCTCAAATGGAGAAAACAAATACGGAGAATCGGGTATCGGCGGGTCCCAGTGGCCGTGTCGCAGTTGTGACAGGTGGGAGCCGCGGGATTGGCCGCGCCGTAGCCCTGCGGCTCGCTGCGCTTGGATATTCGGTCGCCATCTGCGGACGGGATGAAGCCGCGCTGGAACAAGCTCGCCAGGAGATCTCACAATCCGCCGCACCGGTTTTGTCTCTTTCGTTAGACGTCACCCATTCCGATAAAGTGTCCGCAGCTGTTCGCAAAGTCGAAGAAACTTGGGGCCCCATAAGCGTTCTCGTAAACAGCGCCGGCATCGGCGGATTTGGTCCTGCTCATCTGCAGTCGGAAGCCGACTGGGATCGCGTCCTCGACACCAATCTCAAAAGCGTCTTTCTGCTTTCGCGCGCCGTAGCTCCTTCCATGATTCAGCGCGGCGCGGGCGACATCATCAACATCAGTTCACTTGCCGGGCATAGTGCCTTTGCCGGCGGCGGACTTTACTGCGCTTCGAAATGGGGACTGCAAGGTCTCAGCGCCTGCATGGCCGAAGACCTGCGTGAACATGGAGTTCGCGTCAGCGTCATCGCGCCGGGCAGCGTGGCAACCGGATTCTCTGGCCGCGGCCCGAAAGATCCCCGAAAGACACTGGCGGCCGAGGACGTGGCCCACGCGGTTGCCGCGATCGTCACGCAAAGCCCGCAAAGTTTTATCAGCGAAATCCAGTTAAGACCCCTGCGAAAGTAGGCGGTTTTCCCGGTCTGGCAATTTTCCTCTTGACAACTGTTGTTATAACGACTATTGTGTGTGCATGCTTTCACGAACCAGAAGCGCCGCTCCCCCGCTTGAGGACCGCATTTTCGTCACCCTGCTCAAGGTTGCCGATATCTTCGCCCTGGAGTCTGAACAATTTCTTAAATCCGTTGGACTGACCGGCGCGCAATACAACGTTTTGCGCATTTTGCGCGGCGCCGAGCCCGAAGGCTTGCCTTGTCGCGGCATTGGCGATCGCATGATCTCGCATGATCCGGACATCACCCGCTTGCTGGACCGCATGGAAAAACGCGGGCTCATTACCAGGGAACGGCAAACCGATGATCGTCGGGTTGTGAAGACCCGCATCACACCGGAAGGATTGGCGATTCTGAAACCTTTGGACGAACCTGTGCACGCACTTCATAGGCAGCAGTTTCAGCACATGCCGGCGTCGCGGCTCAAGGCGCTCGGCGAACTGCTCGATGAGGTACTCGCGCGCGAGAAAAAGTAGTCTGTTTTTTGAGTGCAAGTAAAATAAATGAAGTGAAACGAGGAGAAAATCATGGCTAAGCACCTTGCAAAAGCTGTCTTCGCGGCGATACTGGCCGCGATGCTGACGATGTCCGCATCGGCGGCGACTTCCACCTGGCAGATTGACCCGCTGCATACGGCTGCCGCATTTACCGTAAAGCACATGGCCATTTCCACTGTGCGTGGACAATTCAAAAACGTCACCGGCACCGTGATTCTTGATGAATCCGACATCACCAAGTCCACAGTCAACGTAACCATTGACACTACCACCGTCGACACCGGCGAACCCAAGCGTGACGCCGACCTGAAGAGCGACAATTTCTTTGACGTTGCAAAATTTCCCACCATGACTTTCAAATCCAAAAAAGTGGAACAAGTCAGCCCCGGAAAACTCAAAGTGACCGGCGACCTCACCCTGCACGGCACAACGCGAGAGGTGGTCCTCGATGTGGAAGGCCCTACCGCCGCGATCAAAGACCCTTGGGGCATGCAGCGCTCTGCCGCCGGCGTTTCCACAAAAATCAATCGCCAGGATTTTGGCGTGAAATGGAACAAGACTCTCGATAACGGAGGCATGGTGGTCAGCGATGATGTCAACATCACCATCGATGTTGAAATGACCAAAAAGTGAGCCGCTCGGAGGAAGCAAACGCACTGCTTGGCCGGGCGGCAATGCTGTATGCCGCCCGCGCCAAGCGATTCATCTAATCCGCAGCACCAGCTTGAAAGGAAAAGTTCATGCACAATCCTGCACCCACGGAACATCCCGTTCACGAAGTTATCCAGAATCGCTGGAGTCCCCGCGCATTTGGCGACCAGTCCATTCCGGGCAGCGTCCTGCGCAGTCTGTTTGAAGCCGCCCGCTGGGCCCCTTCAAGCAGTAACCAGCAACCTTGGGCCTATATCGTCGCCACCAAGGATGACCGGGAGAATTTCGACAAGATCTTAAGTGTGCTTGTGCCGTTCAACGCAGGATGGGCCAAAGAGGCTTCAGCGCTGGCGATTGCTGTTGCTGAGCTGAAGTTTACCAACGGCAACCCCAATCGCAATGCCTACTACGATGTCGGCGCCGCCTCTTTACAGCTGTCCATCGAGGCCACCGCGCGGGGTTTGGTTGTCCATCAAATGGCCGGGTACGATCCTGAAAAAGCCCGCCAGGTTTTCGACATTCCCGCCGACTGGGACGCGATTGCCGCCATGGCGATCGGGTATCCTGGCGATCCGACGTCTCTTCCAGCCCCTCTCAAGGAACGCGAGGTTGCTCCCCGCTCACGCAAACCACTCAGCTCATTTGTCATGACAGGCAAGTGGGGTCATACTGCTCCATTCATCAGCAAATAACCATTTTCAGGGGACCCAGTTCGGCGCCATGCACAAGACCATCGAATTTATTCTCGTACATGGCTACGTGGTACTGCTGGTATGGGTCTTTGCTGAACAAATCGGCCTTCCCATTCCCAGTCTTCCGCTCCTGCTGGCTGCCGGAGCGCTCGCTGGCACCGGGCATCTCAGTTTCTTTCTTTCACTTTTCATTTGTATTTTCGCAGCCGTTGCTGCGGACTCGATCTGGTATCAGCTCGGCCGCATCAAGGGCATTCGAATCCTGCAGATTCTTTGCAAAATATCCCTGGAACCCGATTCCTGTGTCCGCCGCACGGAAGGTGTTTTTTCCACCCAGGGTGCTCGGTCTTTGCTGGTCGCCAAATTTTTCCCGGGGCTCGGCACCGTTGCGCCGCCACTTGCCGGAATTTTCCATTTGCCACTCGGCAAGTTCCTGCTTTTCGACGCCGTCGGTTCCCTGCTGTGGGCGGGCGCGTTTCTCGGAATTGGCTACTTATTCAGTGACCAGATCGAAAAGGTTGCCGAGCACGCTGAATCGCTTGGCAGCGGCCTGCTTGTGCTGCTCGTCGCCGCACTCGTCAGCTATGTTTCCTGGAAATATATTGCCCGCCAGCGGTTTATCCGGGAGCTTCGCGGCTCACGCATGACGGTGGACGAGCTTAAAGAGAAAATTGATGCTGGCGAAGAACTCGCCATTGTCGATCTACGGCATGCGTTGGATTTTGCCGCCGACCCAGAAACCATCCCCGGCGCATTTCGCATGGATACAAAAGAATTGCAGGACAAGAACGATACCCTGCCGCGCGATCGAGAAATCGTTTTGTACTGCACTTGCCCGAACGAAGCAACCAGCGCCCGCATGGCCATCTTACTGCGCAAGCAAGGAATCAAGACCATCCGTCCGCTGCAAGGCGGGCTGGACGCGTGGCGCGATCGCGGCTACCCCATCACCCGCCACGAACCGCTAAAACAGCTTCCTTAAACAAAAAGGCCGGGAAAATTCCCCGGCCGGCCATTGTTGGAACGGCTGTGTTCCTACAAACGCGGCAACACAATTCCGCTTTGTGCCTGATATTTCCCCTTCTTATCCTTGTAGCTCACTTCGCAGACCTCGTCGGACTCGAAAAACAGCACCTGGCACAATCCTTCGTTCGCATAAATCTTCGCAGGCAGCGGCGTCGTGTTGCTGATTTCCAGCGTCACGTACCCTTCCCACTCGGGCTCAAACGGCGTGACGTTCACAATAATTCCGCACCGGGCATAGGTCGATTTGCCCAGGCAAATGGTCAAAACATTTCGCGGGACCCGGAAATACTCTATCGAGCGGGCCAGCGCGAACGAATTGGGAGGGACCAGGCAGACCTCGCCCTTATATTCCACCAGCGAGCGCGGGTCGAAATTCTTCGGATCGACAATCGTGGAATTTACATTGGTGAAAATACGGAATTCGTCCGCCACTCGGATGTCGTAACCATAGGATGACAATCCATAACTGATTACGCCTTCGCGCACCTGCCGGTCCGTGAACGGCTCAATCATTTTATGCTCCAGCGACATGCGCCGGATCCAATGGTCTGGCTTGACGGACATCCATTCCTCCTTGATTCCTGCTCGCTAAAATTTGCCTAGCAGTTATTGCAAAATTGCGTGCTAAAAAGAGGTTCAGTGTAGATTACTCAACACGTCTTGACAACCCGCTGCGCACCCTCTAGCATCGGGCCACTGATGCGAGGAGGCTCGCGTGATTAAGTTGGACATCGTAAACGCTGTGGTGACCGCAACGAACATCAGCCGTACCAAAGCGGAACAGGCCGTTGAAACCATTTTCGAGTCTCTTAAACAGGCTCTGGGCCGTGGTCAGCGCATCGAACTTCGCCGCTTTGGCGTCTTCAGTGTGAAACCTCGCAAGACCGGCATCGGCCGCAATCCCCGCACCGGCGAAGAAGTCAGCATTCCGCCTGGAAAAGCGGTCCGCTTCAAGCCTGGCAAAGAGCTCCAGGGCCTGGAAGACGCCAAACCCGCGGAATAGTTGCGCCTAATCGCCGTTTTTATTGGCCACGCGAATTCCTGTATCCATCGAGGCAAACTGGCGCAACTCCTCCGTTTCATGCTGTACTAGAGGTGTTGGGGGAATTGCGTCGCGCTCTCGTCTTGCCTGCAAATCGGGAGGACTGGCTCAGCTGGAAAGGCCCGAGTTTCAAGCGCACCATATGAGTTCAAATTAGCCGTCAGTCGTATTCCAGAAAACCAAGTCCCGCATGACGACCCCGCCTTCAGACCAGGAACTCCATCTTGCTTCCCTTCGAGCGGACTGGCGCGCGCATTGGTCTCAGTTTTCCCGGGTCGACCGTCGGCACCCTCCACAGAAGTCTCTGGTCCTCGCCATCGTGCTGTTTCTGCTGACGCTTGGCACTTGCCTTGCCGCGGGCACGCAATTCGCCCGCGCCTTCGCGCAAGACCAAGCGGCCTCGACCGAAGAATTCACGCGGGCTTTTACCCTGTTCTATAAAAACCCCGCCGCCCTCGTGGAAGGCCTCCCGTTTGCTCTAACCCTGCTGGCCATTCTTCTGGCCCATGAACTCGGCCACTATTTCGCCTGCCGGCACCACCACATTCACTCCAGTTATCCGTTTTTCATTCCCTTCCCGTCTCTCATCGGCACTTTTGGCGCTTTCATCTTAATCCGCTCACCTATCCGCACGACTCGCGCGCTGTTCGACGTGGGCGCCTCCGGACCACTCGTTGGCTTTGCGTTTGCGATCCCCGCCCTGATCTACGGAGTACTCCACGCCAAGATTGTTCCCGGCATTGCCCATTCCGAGTCCGCCGAATTCATTTTCGGTTCGCCGCTCATCGTCCGCCTGGTTTCCGCACTTCTCCATCCTGGTGTTTCGTCCAGTTTTCTCCTGCTACATCCCGTCGGGCGGGCCGCCTGGGTTGGTCTCTTCGCCACCTCCCTCAACCTACTGCCGACGGCCCAACTCGACGGCGGCCACATCGTTCGCTCGCTCAATCCAAATCTCCATCGCTACCTAACTCTTCTGGTTCCCTTCGCGCTGCTGCCCCTCGGCCGTTTTTTCTGGCCTAGCTGGTACATTTGGGCCGCCCTACTGTTCGGAATCCGGTTTCTGCGCATCGCTCCGGTCCACGATCCAGTCCCGCTCGACCCGCGTCGCCGCTTCGCCGCGTTTCTCTGCCTCATTGTCTTTCTTCTCTCCTTCATGCTGGCCCCCATTTCCGGCATGTAATAGTCCTTTCGGGGGATTCCACGTCATGGCCACCTGGCGCGGAGAAGGTGGGCGGTCCGTGAAAACCCC
>Ga0193716_1000103_pt1 | contig 50291 bp, 35 predicted proteins | sample U2c1metaG_FD_145901 | JGI IMG/M metagenome (GOLD analysis project Ga0193716, IMG submission 145901) | Soil microbial communities from a riparian zone of the East river system, Colorado, United States - U2c1 | ecosystem: Environmental > Terrestrial > Soil > Riparian zone | place: USA: East River...
CGAGGGGATCGATCCTTAGCGACTGCTGGAGGGCGTGGACGTCTATGTCCTGGATGGCGCAGCGGCGGGCGATGGCCTGGCAGGCGGCGTATGCGGCAGATTGGGCGAGGACCATGAATACCGGTTCCATGCGAATGGAGCCATAGGCCATGTGGCTGGCCGAGAGACAGACGGGGACCAGCAGGTTGTTGCACTGTCCTGTCTTTGGAATGATCGACCGGTAAGCGATGGGATAGGGGTTGATGTCGTGGAGCTGGACGTCGCCTTCGTTCTTCACCATGCCGTTGACGACGAGGCGTTCGGCATTGTGGGAGTCCATGTTGTAGGCGCCCTGGCCAACGCCGTCGGGGACGATGGTCTTACCCTGGCAGTTGTCCTGTGTCATGATGTATGCACCGGTCATGCGGCGGGCTTCGCGGATATAAAGTTGCTTTGTCCAATGACCGGTGGAGATGTATTCGTCTTTCGGGTATCCCCAGCCGAGCATCTGGGTTCGCAGGTGTTCCGGCATGCGGGGGTCGTGACCGATGAAAAAGAGCAGGCCCTTTGTATAATCGACGTGCGCCTGAATGATGCGTTCGCGGGTAGCGTAGTCGCCGTCGGGGTAGTCGTAGTTCATACCGATCATATCGGTGGAGAAGGGGCCGTTGTTGTTGATGTCGGTCTTGTGGTTGGGCATCAGGTCCATCTTGAGGAAGGCGTCGAGGGTCTTTGGCGGGTGGGTGGCGAGGACGCGCAACAGCAACTCGTAGCGGGTCGAGTCATAGCGTTCGGGACGGGTGATGTCGATGCGGTTGGCCGGGTCATTGGTCAGGCAGATGCGGAAGTTGTAGGCCTGGATCCTTTTGTCACCTGTGCCTCCCGGCAGCAGGCTGTCGGTGCCGATGCCCCAGAGGAGGCCGCTTTCCGGGTGACCGGCGATCCAGTATGGATCGATGCCATCGGGGAACTGGTGTTTTTCTTTTAGCTGTACGCCGTCGACGGTCTCGTGATAGGTATTGTTGTCTTCGCGCCCCGTCGTATAGCTGACGCCGGCTTTTGCCATCAGGTCGCCTTCGTAGGAGCAGTCGATATATTGTTTGGCGGTGATTGTGAGCGCAGGAGCGCCGGTGGCGGAAGACTCGAGCTGGATCGCGGCAATAGAGGCGCCTGCACGGCGGACGGCGTGCAGGCGCTGGTCGTAAATTACGGCGATCTTTCCTCTTTTTATATAATCGCGGAAGATGGAGTCGGCGACTTTTGGCTCGAAGATCCACTGTTCGAACCTGCCGTAGTGTCGGCCGATGCGGCGATAGAAATCGCGGGCCAGGCCTGTGACGACGTATTTATTACCGATGTCTGTGAAGCCGAGACCGCCCGAGGAAAGGCCGCCGAGGCGATGGCCGGGTTCGACGAGGATGACGGATCTGTGAAGGCTGGCTGCGGCGTAGGCAGCGATGACTCCGGCGGAGGTGCCGCCGTAGACACAGAGATCGGGATTATTGGTCTGTGATTGCGGCATCGTGCGGCCGGGCAGTATCAGACAGAAAGCCAGGAAGGATATAAGCTTGCTCAATTGGTGAGTGTATAAGTGAACGTATTATATGTTTTCGCAGCGCCGAGGCCCATCTGCATGTTTGGGTCGGACGCCGAATCCAAGGTAAGGATTATCATTTTATTCCCGCCGGTGAGGGGGGTATTGATAACCGGGATGTTGATCGCCGTGGTCCAGGAGCCGGCCTTGATGGTGGCGTTGGCAGGATTGGGCGGAGTGTAGTTGACGCCAGCCTGGGCCGTACCGGAGAGATGATAGCTGATCGTCACGTCCTGTGACTGCGGCGTGTTGACGTAGAGTTTTATTATGGCCGGGCCGGCGGAGACCTTGCTGCTGGCGGAATTGGTCGTAGTCGTGATGGCCGTGGGGCCGGGTCCGGTGACGGTGTTGGCGATGAGGTATGCGGCCGGGGGGATGGATGCGCCCTGTTGGTCCTTGCGGCAGGCGGCGAAGAGGATCGTCAGAATGAGTATGGTGATGAATGTTTTCATAATCGATGTTTTAATAACCTGGATTTTGGGTGAGGTTGGGGTTAACGACGAGCTCGTTGGAGGGGATGGGCCAGCGCAGCCAGTTGGGGTCGGTATGGCCGGTGACGGCGGCATAACGGCCGGTGCGGACGAGGTCGAAGTATCGTTTGCCTTCGTAAGCGAGTTCGACAAAGCGTTCGTTCTCTATGGCGAGCCTCGTATCGGCTTGGCTGGTAGCCGTGGTTGGTGCGAGGCCTGCGCGGCTGCGGACCTGGTTTAGCAGGGTGATGGCATCGGTGGTCTGTCCCAGTTCGTTGAGCGCTTCGGCGCGGAAGAGGATGACCTCTGCGAGCCGATACAGGATGAAGTCATTGTCCCAGTAAAGGACTGTGCCGACGAAGGTCCCGGGATATTTGGCGATGTATTCGAGATTGGGGTCGCGGAAGGGGGCGGGGGAAGGTCCGGTGTTCTTATAGGTGATGGATGAACGGAGGTCTGTCGTCGGCATGGCGTTGAGCAGGGCTGTGGAAGGCTGGAAGTGCCAGTCGCCTTCGGAGACGGAGCCGCCGAGGGGTAGAAAGATATATGTATTCGAATTGCTCTGCTGGCTGCCGGTGCCTTCGAGGTTGGCATAATTGTACTGGATCTCCATGATGGACTCGGCGGTATTCTTTGTCGTGAAGATAGTGCCGAAGCTGGCGCCGGGGACTAGGCTGTATTTGGCGGGGCTGTTGATCACGGTCAGTGCGGTGTCAGCGGCCTGCTGGTATTTCTTTTCCCAGAGATAGAGATCGGTCATGGCGGCGTGGATGACGCCCTTTGTCGTCTTGCCTTTGTTCTCGACTGTCGTCGTGAAGGGCAGATCGGGGACGCGGGCGGCGGCCATCTTAAAGTCAGACTCTACCTGTGCGAAGATCGAATCGCGGCTGCTGTTATGGGGATAGAAGTCGGCGCTGAGGTCGGTATAGGGTTGAAGGATCAGCGGGGGCCGTTCGTAGATCCGTGCCAGGTAAAAATAGAGCAGGCCGCGGAGGAAATAGGCTTCGCCGAGGATGCGGTCGCGGCGGCTATCGAGGGAGGGGTCGGTGATCAGGGGGACGTTCTTCAGGACATTGTTACAGCGGTTGATACCTGAGTAGAAGGCGTCCCATCCGGTGTAGCTGCTGGAGACATTTCCGTTGACGACCTGCAGGTCCGAGCTGCCCGAGCGGCTGGTAGATGCCAGGATATCGGCGCGGCCGTCTCCCCAGAGCTCAAGATTGGAAGGCAGGTTTTGCAGGGCGTCGTAGCAGCCGTTGATGGCGTTGTCGGCGTCGGAGGCCGTCTTGTAAAAGTTGGTGGGGGTGATGATGCTGTCGGGCACCTGGTTGGTGACCTTGTTGCACGAGAGAATGATTGTGCACCCGATGATGAATAAGCTATATGGTAATCGTTTCATTTTTTTCAGTTTTTAGAAGCCAACATTGATGCCGAAGGTGAAGGAGCGGTATTGCGGGTATGTACCCTGGTCCACGCCTATATTGGTGCCTGCGTAGAAGGAACTCTCTTCGGGGTCGTAACCGGTGTATTTTGTGAGGGTCAGCAGGTTCTGCGAGCTGGCATAGACGCGCAGGCTTTGCAGGTGATAACGGCTGATGAGCGTGAGGGGCAGCTTGTAGCCAAGCGTGACCGTCTTGAGCCGGGCATAGGAGCCGTCCTCGATCCACCGGTTGGAGAAGCGTTTGTTACCTGCAGGATCAGCGTAGTCCACCCTTGGTATGTCGGTGAGATCGCCTTCTTTGCGCCAGCGCCGCAGGAGATTGATATCGTCGCTAAATCCGGTGGCTGCCTCTACGGTATAACGGGTACCGTTGACGATGTGGTTGCCGTAGCTGAAGGTGATGAGGATACCGAGGTCGAAACCTTTATAGGTGAATGTATTGTTGAAGCCGCCGGTGAATTTTGGCTGCGGGTTACCGAGGATGATGCGGTCGTTGATATCGATGGTGCCGTTCTTATTCATATCCCGGAATTTGAGGTCTCCTCCTTTGAAGACATAGCCGTTGGTGCCGATACTGGTGCTGGTGAGGTTGCTGCTGTTGTCTTTGGAGTATTGATATACGCCATCCTCTTTCCATCCGTAGAAGCTGCCGATCGGCTGGCCGACCTGCAGGATCGAATATGAGACGAGGGAGCCGGAAAGACCCTGGCCGATGTTGCCGAGGATGATATTGTTGACGTTGTTGTAGAGCTGGGTCACCTTGTTCCGGTTGAGAGAGATGTTCAGATTGCTGTTCCAGCTGAAGCTCTTTGAGGTGACGTTGACTGTATTGAGGTTGAACTCGATCCCCTTGTTCTGTGTAGCACCCACATTCTTCAGGATACTGGGGAAGCTGGAGGTGGAGGGCAGGGGAACATTGAGCAGCAGGTTGGAAGTCTTTTTCACGTATGCGTCTACGTTGAAAATGATACGGGATTTCAGCAGCGCGATGTCGAGGCCGGCGTCGTACTGCCAGGTCGTTTCCCAGGTGAGATCGGGATTGGGCAGGGTTGTGAGGGCGATGCCGCTCTGACCGACATAGCTGGCCCCGGTGGAATACTGGCCCTGGGCGATATAGTCGCCGATCGTCTGGTTGCCGGTACGGCCGATGCTGCCGCGGAGCTTGAGGTCGTTGATGACGTTGCGGATATTCCAGAAATCTTCGTTGGAAATGCGCCAGCCTGCGGAGACTGCGGGGAAGATAGCATAGCGTTTGTTGGCGCCAAAGCGGGACGAGCCGTCGCGGCGTGCGCTGGCTTCGAGGAGATATTTGTCACCATAAGCATATCCTACCCTTCCGAAAGCGGAGCTGAGGCCGTATGCACTGTTGTTGGTAGATGCCTGTGTAGGCATGACCGCCGCGTTCAGTGTATAGATGTTATTGGTGGCGTACTGGGTTCCGGCGGCATTGACGCCGAAGGCGCTGCGTTCCTGCTGACTGTAGCCGAGCAGGCCGGTGAGTTTGTGTTGTCCGAAGGTCTTTGTGTAGTTGAGGGTGTTCTCGTTGATCCAGCCGAGGACATCGGAGGTAAAGACGGAACCCTTTGCGACGCCGTTGCGTTCGGCTGTGGAGGGCTCGAAGAAGTTCTCGAGCACGCCGGCATAATTCATACCCCAGGTCATTCGAAAGTTGAGACCGGGGAGGATACTATAATCGCCATAAACGTTGCCGATCAACGAGGTGACCTGGTTAGTGCTGCGGACGAGGTTGGCATAGGCGACGGGGTTGAGGAAGCCGGAGACGTCGCCGTTATAAAAGGAACCGTCGGGATTGTAGACGGGCATGGAGGGCGATTTCTTCAGGGCCACCTGGATAAGGGAGAGACCTCCGTCTTCGGTCGGTTGCTGGTAGTTGATATATCTCGAAACGGCGAGGTTGCTGCCGAGCTTGAAGTGGCGGCTGGCGTCGTAGTCGAGGTTGAGGCGGGCAGAGGCGCGTTTGAAAGCGGACTTGATGATGACCCCGTCCTGGTCGAGATAGCTGCCGCTGAGTGCGAAGCGTAGCTTGTCCTCGCCGCCACGGATGGCCAGTTCGTAGTCAGAAACGGGGGCGGTGCGGAAGATAGCTTTTTGCCAGTTGGTATTGTAGAGCTTGCCGGTGGAATCGGGGAGGATCCAGCCGTAGACGGAGGTGACGCCGTCGGCGAGCGCGTTGGCTCTGCCTTCCTGTACTACTTCTATGGCCTGTGTGCTGTTCATCATCGGGATGACGCGATCAACTTTCTGCAGGCCGTGATAATAGTTGAGGTTATAAGAGGTGGCGCCTTTCTTTCCGTGTTTGGTGGTGATGAGGACGACGCCGTTGGCGGCGCGGGAACCATAGATGGCGAGGGCGCCAGCGTCTTTGAGGACGTCCATGGACTCGATGTCATCGGGGTCGATGGCTGCGAGTGCGGAGGGGGTGCTGCCGGAGACGCCGATGCTGCTGAGGCTGCCGCTCTCTACCGGTACGCCGTCGACTATATAGAGGGGATCGTTGCCGGCATTGATGGATGTTGTTCCGCGGATGCGTACGGTTACGGCGCTGCCGGGCTGTCCGGAGTTCTGTACTACCTGTACCCCTGAGGCGCGGCCCTGGATAAAGGACTGTGGAGTCGCGACGGGCAGGTGTTCAAAGTCAGAACCCTTCACGGTGGAGACGGCGGAGAGCAGATCTTTTTTCTGCGAGGTGCCGTAGCCGATGACGACGATCTCGTTGAGGGCCGAGGGTTGAGAATGGAGTGTGATATTGAGCTCGGTGCGATTGCGTACCGGCACTTCCTGGGCGGTATAGCCGACAAAGGAAAATTCCAGGACGGCATTGCCATCGGGAACATTGATGGAAAAGCTGCCGTTGGCATCCGTTTGTGTGCCGCCTGTAGTGCCTCTGACGTGAACGCTGACGCCTGCCAGCGGAACGCCCTTGTCATCGGTGACGACGCCTTTCAGGGGCGGAGGGGCTGGCGGTGGAGTTGTGCTGACGACGGGAGGCTGGGCTGGTCGTTCCTTGATGACGACTGTATTCCCGTTGAGGACGAAGGTAAGGGGTTGGCCTTCAAAACATTTGGAGAGGGCTTCTGCGAGGGGTATGTCGCGGATGGTCAGGTTGACGGGTCTGGCCACTCTCAGCATTTTGGAATTATAAATAAAATTAAAGCCGCTCTGCCGGCTTATGAGGTCGAGGACCTGCTCGAGGCCCGCGTTCTTCACGTTGAGGCTGATCTTTTGCGCGGATACGCCGGCGCTTGCTTGCAAGATCACGGCAAACCATAACACAATGGTTAGTTTCATTACTTTAACAGTAAAGTTTTTGCTCATTGAACAGTAAGTTTAAGATTGATTTGTCAGAAATGATCCTTCTATTGGGGTTGCGACAACGGGGACCTGCAGGCGGTGCGAACGCCTGCGGGTACGGCAACCTGGTCGGATTGGTTATGTCATATGGCAGTCCTCCTATGTTAACTATCAAGAGTATATTTTGATCTGCCACACACTCTCTTAGCATTATTTTTTTTATACTTTTGGAAAGAGCTCCGATGTATTTTTGCCAACGATGGAACAACTGCTGCAGAAAATAGCTTTAGGTGATCCGGATGCGTTCCATCTGCTTTACCGCCAATATAGCAGCACCGTGCAGGCTACTGCCAGGCTTTATCTGAAGGACCCTGCTATTGTAAAAGACATCATCCAGACGGTATTTATGAAGCTGTGGGAGAAGAGACAGCAGTTGCCGGAGATCGACGAGTTCGAGAATTATCTTTTCATCCTGGTGAGAAATACTGTGCTTGATCAACTGCGAAGGGAAGCCAGGGATGCAAAAATGCGTTCGGATATAGTCAGGTCGGAGCCCGTCTACAGGAACGACGACCCTGCCCTATTATCGAAAGAATACCAGGCCCTGCTTCATGCAGCCATTTCCCGCCTTCCTCCCCAGCAGCAGCAAGTCTACCGGATGGCCAGGGAAGAAGAGCTCTCTCATGAAATGATCGCTGCCCGGATGAATTTGTCGAAGCTTACGGTGAAGAAGCATATGGAGTTGGCACTCCGGAGCATCAGGGAATTTTTCCGCCACCATTTTTCCTCTTCTGTTTTTGTGTTATGCATATGTAAGATAATATATTATATATGCGGATAATATTTATTTAAATTCTAATTACGCCCAGCTATCAGCCGCTGCGTCTTTATCACGGAAATATGCGAATCATGACTTACGAACGGTTTTCTTATTTGCTGGAAGGGTATAAATCAGATCATCTTTCAAACGAAGATCGCTCTGAGTTCATGGCAGCGATACGTTCTGGCGAGTTCGACGATTTGCTGGAGGAGGATATCATGGATAGTATCCGGTCGCCAAAGAGCGATCCGGATTGGAAGGATGCTACAGACGCGGCCTGGAAAGACATGAGGATCGGGGTGGGGTCGAGGCATGTGATGCGCCGTTGGTACTGGCCTGCCGCCGCTGCGGTACTACTCGTGATCGGCAGCGTATACTGGTTATCTGATCGTCATCCGGAAAAAAGTGTTGTTGCAGAACCGAGCCACCCTTCGCAGGATCATATACTTCCAGGAAGCGATAAGGCCGTGCTGACTCTTCATGATGGCCGCAGGATCGTACTTGATAGCATGGCCGCTGGTGTATTGACAAGACAGGGTAATGCACAGGTGGTCAAAATGCCGGACGGGCAACTGGCTTACCAGCCTTCAAACTTCAGTGGAAGCGAGGATACCAGCGCGGACGTATACAATACAATGGAGACTCCCAGGGGAGGGGGGTACCGGTTACGTTTACCGGATGGGACAGGAGTCTGGCTTAACTCTGCCTCTTCTATCCGATATCCGGTGGCTTTCAGGGGGACTGACCGGAAGGTTATTGTAACGGGCGAAGCCTATTTTGAGGTTGCGTCCAATACAGGTCTTCCTTTTATTGTGGAATCGCGTGGAATGCAGATCAGGGTACTGGGTACTTCTTTTAATCTCATGGCATACGCCGACGAAGGAGTAATAAAAACTACATTGATCTCAGGATCTGTGCAATTGGTTAGTGGAAGTAAGGTGCAGTTGCTGCGTGTGGGTCAGCAAGGCAGCCTGGCGGATGGGAGTGGGACATTCAGTGTGCAAAAGGCTAATATTAATGAGGCACTGGCCTGGAAAGAAGGAAAATTCAGATTTGTTGCCAGCGGTGTCCAGCCCATTATGCGGCAGATAGCGCGCTGGTACGACGTGGATGTCATCTATAAAGGCACACCACCGGAGGTGACGCTGACCGGCGTCTTCTCAAGGAAAGAAGATGTTGCGCAACTGCTTGAAGTGCTGGAAGACGCGGGCAAGGATGCCGGCGCGAAAACCGGAAAATTACATTTTAGTCTCGAAGGGCATACCATCACGGTATGGCCGGAATCACATTCTCCTCACTAACCAAATAATACAAAGTATGAAAAGAACCTGAAAAATAGCTGCTATTATCCGGTGGTACAAAAAGAACCAGGGACGCTGCGACCTGTCCCTGGTAGTCTGTTTGAGCCTCCGTAGACATTCTATTTTGGACAAACGATTGTAAACTAAAGACCCAAACTTTTCGAAATTATGAAATTGCTTGCACATTGCAAACCCCCTGGTTTAGCCGGGGGCTTGCGGACCAAAGCTTTATTGGTTATGAAACTAACTTCTTTTTTCCTTCTCGTTTTTTCTTTAGAAATAAGCGCTAAATCGTTTTCTCAGACTGTTACGATCGTGGGTAAGGATCTTTCGCTGCTAGAGGTCTTTAGTACGATTGAAAAGCAAACGGGTTATGCATTTGTATTCGATGAAAAAAAGGTTCAGCATACAAAGACTGTGACACTGGACCTGAAAAATATACCGCTCAGGGAGGCATTGGACCGTTGCCTGAAAGACCAGGGACTATCCTATGATCTCAAATACCGGATCGTCGTTGTAAAAAAAGCCGGTGGAGAAAAAAATGACGGCGTCAATGCTCTTCCCGGGGAAATCAATGGCAAGGTGACGGATGAAAAAGGCAACCCGGTTGCGGGAGCTACGATCCAGGTGAAAGGAGGCGGCAGGAGCGTGGTCAGTGGTGCTGATGGCAGCTTTACGCTGCGGCAGGTGGACAATGACGCAATACTGGTCGTGTCCTACATCGGCTACCAGACCCAGGAAATGCGGTCGGGTAAAAGTGGTTCATTGCTGGTGACGCTGGCGCCGAAGGACGGGAAGATGAACGATGTGGTAGTAGTCGCTTATGGTCAGAAACAAAGAAAAATAGAAACTTTGGGTGCGCAGTCCAACCTGAATGTGGACGAGCTGAAGCAGCCTGTGGCTAATATCTCCACCGTTCTGGCCGGCCGCATCTCCGGCCTTGTAGGTGTACAGCGCACCGGTGAGCCCGGGCGGGATAATGCCCAGATCTGGATCCGGGGTGTGGCCACGATGAGCAACAGTACGCCGCTGATATTGGTGGATGGGGTAGAGCGCGAGTTCAATAACCTCGATCCCAACGACATTGAAAGTTTCACGATCCTGAAGGACGCGTCGTCTACAGCCGTATTCGGAGTCCGCGGAGCTAACGGCGTAGTGCTGATAACGACCAAACGCGGGAAGGCGGGAAGGACGGATATCAACCTGGATTTCTATTCGGGCATTACAGATTTTACGAAGGTTCCTTCCACTGCCGATGGGGTCACCTATATGCAAATGGCCAACGAGGCTTCGGTCACCCGTGGCGGAAATCCTGTTTATTCGCAAACGGCGATCCAAAAAACACATGACCAGTCTGATCCTTATCTCTATCCCAATGTCAATTGGTTCCATGAGATCTTTAATCAATTTGGTCACAACCAAAAAGCCAATCTCAGCATTCGCGGCGGTAACGAAAAAAGCAATTTTTATGTGTCCGCAGCCTATTACGATGAAACAGGTCTTTTTAAGGCCGATGGGTTGCAGCAGTATAATTCTTCCACGAAATTCTCGCGTGTCAATTTCAGCAGCGCTGTGACCATCAAGGCCAGCAAAACCACTACCGTGGACCTGGGTATCAAGGGCTGGATCTCCAACGGGAATTATCCTGGTATTCCCACCGGGGTTACGGACCCGGTGACCAATATCTTTACCCAATCGCTGAATACATATCCGATCCTCTATCCAAAAATGTATCCCGATGGAAAAGAACCTTTTATTTCCACCGGCGGCGGTCTGAACAGTCCCTATGCCCTGCTTACCAATCGTGGTTATTCCAATACCTACCAGAGCCAGGTATTGTCCGATCTGTCGGTAAAGCAGGACCTGGGATTCGTACTGCCTGGTCTTTCGGCCCGTGCCCTGTATTCTTTTGACGCCATTGCATCCAATACCCTGAACAGGGTCAAATCGCCTACGGCCTATTATGCCACCGGACGCGACTCTACCGGTAACCTTGTCTACACGCAAACGGGTCAGGGGCAGGATTATCTTTCCTTTAGCAGAACCAATGACGGGAGCCGTCAGTTCTATTTCGAAACGGCGATCAACTATAACCGAACCTTTGGCCGGCATAAGGTCACCGGTATGGTTTTATATGACCAGAGCGATAAGGTCAGCGCTATTGCTGCTGATCTCATCAGCTCTATACCTTATCGGAGCCTGGGTTCTGTCGGGCGTTTTACCTATTCTTATGACGACCGCTACCTGGCAGAAGCTACTTTCGGTTATAATGGGGCCGAGACCTTTGCTCCGAATCATCGTTTCGGCTTCTTCCCTTCCTATGCGCTGGGATGGGTTGTCTCCAACGAAAAATTCTATGGGGTCTTGTCGGACTACGTTCAATTGCTGAAGCTGCGTGCCTCGTACGGAAAGGTGGGCAATAGCCAGATAAATGGACGGCGTTTTGCTTATGTCGGTACGGTGGCCGCTACTAACGGATACAACTATGGCCAGGACAGGGGGAATGCCATCGCCGGGGTCGATATCCAGGACTATCCTGTAGACGCCACCTGGGAAACGGAAAAGGATATCAATCTTGGGCTTGACCTGAAAACCTTAAATAATGCGCTATATATACAGGCCGATGTCTTTTCCCGTCACAGAACGAATATATTTTTGCAAAGGCAGGTGGTCCCGGACTTCCTGGGGATCCGCAGCAACCTGCTTGGCAACCTCGGGATCGTGGACAGCAAGGGCATCGATCTGACGGCAGAATACAACCAGCGTTTCGGGCAGCTGAATATCTCGCTCCGCGGTACTTTTACGTATAATACCAATAAAAGGATCGAGGACGATTCTCCAATCCCTCCATTTCCCTGGCAGTCCACCCGTGGCGTTCATGTCAATTACCGGATGGGTTATGTGGCAGAGGGATACTATACACAGGCAGAGATCGCCGACCCCAAGGTCGCCAGGACCGCAGGCGTCGTACAGGCCGGCGACATCAAATTCAAAGACCTCAATGGGGATGGCGTCATCGATGTCAGTGAAGGATCAGATCCCGCAAGTGCTTTATGGTTTTGGCACGACGCTTAGCTATAAGAACTGGTCCCTGGGAAGTTTCTGGCAAGGCACCGCGCTGGTGAATTTTTATTTTGCCAATAGTTTTATGCCTTTCCGTTATGGTTCTACCAAGGGTGGTCTTTATTCCAATATATTCGATAGATGGACTCCCCAGAACCCCAGCCAGCAGGCTTTTTACCCGCGTCTTTCGTACGGGTCGGATATCAACCAGAATTATACTGTTACCAATACCCATTGGCTGATGAATGGGAGGTTCCTGCGAATGAAGACGCTGGATTTCGGCTACACCTTCACCCGCAATTCCCTGAAACGTTATGGCATTCAGAACATGCGGGTCTATGCAATAGCCTATAACCTGGTTACGATCAGCCCCTTTAAAATGTGGGACCCGGAGCTGGGCGACGGATCGGGTACGGTGTATCCGAATATCAGGACTTTCAGTCTGGGCATTAACGCTACTTTCTAACATGCAATCGCTTAAAATATGAAAATGAAACGGATCCTACTATTCCTCATGGGGGCGACACTCTTTCTCGGCTCCTGCAAGAAATACCTTTCCCAGGTGCCCGATGACAAGGAGACCATTGATGATGTCTTTAAAAAACGATCTACTACGGAACAGTACCTGGCAGGTGTCTATAGCTATATAAGGACCAATGATGACTGGAGTCTTGGCAGTCCGTGGGAAGGTCTTTCCGACGAATTGGACGTTACGTATAACGATTACGCTACCTACGCTATGAACCTGGGGCAGTGGGACAAGAACAGGGGCGATTATAATTTTTGGACCGCCTATTATCAGGCTATTCGCCGGGCGGCTTATTTCATGCAGAGAGTACATGAATGCCCTGAACTGGATGACAATCTCAAGCAGCAGTATAAGGCGGAGGCGCGTGCTCTTCGCGCCTATTTCTACTCTCAGCTGATGGCGCAATATGGGCCGGTCATCATCCTGCCCGATCTGCCGGTGCCTCCCGACGCAGAGATCAAAGATTTCAGCTTTTCACGCAACACCTACGATGAATGCGCACAATATGTATCCAATGAGCTGGATTCGGCGATCAGGGACCTGCCGGTCAGTCAGGGCAGTACGCAGGAGTATGGCCGGATCAAAAAAGGCATGGCGCTTGCGATGAAGTCCAGGATGCTGCTGTATGCCGCCAGCCCTCAGTTCAACGGCAATGCGGATTATGCGGGTTTTAAAAATGGTGATGGCAAGGTGCTGATCAACCAGACCTATGATGGCAATAAGTGGAAGAAGGCTGCGGACTGCGCCAAAGAGATCATTGACATGCCGGACTATGATCTTTACAGGGAATTTGACGCCACGGGAAAAATTAATCCGTATAATTCACTGAAGAATCTCTGGCTGAAGGATTGGAACAAAGAAGTGATCATGGCCAGGGTTGATGCAGACAACATGTATTCCGTCGACAAATGCGGCTTTCCTTATATCCTTGGCGGCTGGTCTGCCTGGGGGCCTACTCAGCAGTCGGTGGATGCATTTTTTATGGCCAATGGGCGCAGTATCGATGACCCTGCTTCGGGTTATACGGAAACGGGTTTTACTACTGCGGCTACCAGCCAGTATGATGTTCATACCTCCAAGATGTACGTCGGAAGGGAGCCCCGGTTTTATGTGAACATTACTTTCGACCAGAGCAAGTGGCTCAATAATGCCAAGAATAATTCGGGCGGAACAGGGACGTCTCCGATCACCGTACAACTTTACAAAGGAGGCAATAGTGGTCAGTATACAGGCAGGAACTGGAGCCGTACCGGCTATGTCGTTCGGAAATGGGTAAACCCCAGCACTGTTGTAGGGTCGTCAGACAAGATCGCCGGCCGTACGGAAGTGATCTTCCGGTTGGGTGAGCAGTATCTTAACTATGCGGAGGCGCTGAATGAATACGATCCGGGGAATGCTGATATCGCGAAATACATAAACCTGATCAGGGAGCGGGCGGGTATTCCGCAATACGGCTCCGGGGTTGGCAACATCCCCCCGCCGGCCGGACAGGACGCGTGGCGGGACGCCATTCACAAGGAAAGGCGGGTAGAGCTGTCCTTTGAATGTCACCGGTATTTTGATACCAAGCGATGGAAGATCTCTGCACAGACTGATGGAGGACCCTTTTATGGTATGGACGTCAATGCCACCAACGGAACCGACTTCATTAAGAGGGTGGTGTTTGAGACGAGGGTATTTCTGCCAAAGAACAATCTCTGGAACATAGTTCAGTCGGAACTCAACAAGGATGTAAACCTGGTGGAGAATCCGGGATGGTAAAACAATCAATAATTCAACGATTCAATGATGAGAAAAAGATGTCTTTCTATACTGGTGGTTGTATTGTGTTTTAGTCAATGCAAAAAAAATAAATGGTCCGACCTGCCTGATACGACGATAAGCTCCTTTGCTTATACCTATCCGGCACGGGATACGGCGATAATGCTGGATACTCTCTCTAATACGGCTATCAGCTTCAGCTGGGCGCCTGCAACGACCGGGAATTATACCCTGGTCTTTTACCGGCTGCTGATCGACAAAGCTGACGGGGATTTTTCGAAACCGTTGTACAGCGGGACTTCCGGCAGTGTGGGTACGGCATTGAGCCTGGCCCTTACGCCGAAGACCCTGAACAATATTGCTGGTATGGCTGGGATCAACAATGCGGCTTCCGGGAAGCTACAATGGAAGGTTGTCGGCAGTAATGGGGTGGTCTCCGATTCTGCTATGACGGAGATCAGGGGTTTTACGGTGCAAAGACCCTGAGAGTTGGAGTGGAGTTTTTTTGTACTTTTAGGAGGTAACTCCGGTTAAGGTATGGCAGACAGTTTTTTTAGCGACGCCGAATTGTGGAAGTCGATCCAGGCTGACGATTGCAGTGCTTTTACGATACTGTTCAAGCGTTATTGGGCTGTATTGTATCGTACGGCGCTGCATTATACGGAGGACAGGCAACTGGCGGAAGAGGTGGTACATGACTTGTTTGTTGCATTGTGGAAGGGGAGGGGGCACCTGGTGATCGACAGTTTTGAAAGCTACCTTAAGGCTGGTGCGCGGTATGAGATCCTGCGGCAGCTGAAGAAGCGCCGATCTTCTGCGGTACGGTATACCGATGCGTTGCCGGAGGGTGCCGCGACCAATGAGGGAGAGAGGCAGATCAGGGACAGGGAGTTGGAGAACGGGCTAAGGGAGAAGCTGAGGCAGCTGCCGGACCGGTGCCGGGAGGTCTTCCTGCTAAGCAGGAAGGAGCATCTCAGCAATGCCGAGATTGCGGTGCAGCTTGGCATATCGAAACGATCGGTGGAGAACCAGATCACGTTCGCCCTGAAGTTCCTTCGCAGCAATCTCAAGAATATTACGGTCCTTCTACTTTGTTATAACATTACGCTTCTGCTTCTCTGATATTTGTATATTTGATAGTTAGGTTAAAGATTGATTTGTCAGAAATGATCGATTATCACCTGACTCCGGCCTTGTGCCGGGCGACCGGGGGCGGTGCGAACGTCTCCGGTTTTTTATTTGGTGGAACTACCGTGTGACTGAGACGGTATTGCCTTCGATACTGAAGTGCACGCTTCCTGTGAGTTCGAGGTTTTTGAGGAGCTCGGAAATATTACTGAAGCGCGAGATCCTTCCGCCGAACTGCATGTCTTCGGTATTTACTTCATATTGGATATTGACGTCGTACCAGCGGCTGGCCTGGCGCATGATGTCGCGGATGCCGGCGTTGTGGAAGATGAAGTAACCGTCTTTCCAGGCGATGGCTTCTTCGATGTTGGCGGGTGCTACGGCGAGGCTTCCCTTTTGGTCGGCGATGCTTTGCTGGCCGGGTTGCAGGACGTGTTCGTTATGACCGCTGGCAACTTTTACCGCTCCGGTGACGAGGGTAGTCGTCGTCGTCGTTTCGTCGGAATAGGCCTTTATATTAAAGCTGGTACCCAGGACGTGAACCTCCGTGTGACTGGTTTCGACCAGGAAAGGGTGGGCCTTGTCGGGAGCGACTTCGAAGTAGGCTTCACCCGTGAGGTGGACCTGTCTTTGCGAACCTGAGTAGGAAAGGGGGAAGCTGAGGCTGGACAGGGCATTGAGCCAGACCTTTGTGCCGTCAGGAAGAGTGACCTCGTATTGGCCGCCGCGTGGTGTGGAGATGGTGTTGGTTGCATTCGGGCTTGTGCTGGAATTGTTGTCGCCCACGACATAGCTCAGCCGGCCATTGCTTTCTTTTTTTATGGTCAAGTTGCCATAATGACGGATGGCGCCGTTGGGCGCGTCGGTCAGGGCGATCTGCTGGCCGTCGGCAAGGGTGAGGATTGCTTTATTGCCACCGGGGGGGATGTCCTGGTGATGGGCTGCGACGGGTGGGGATGCCGGTGTGAGCGGATGGTTTTTTGTGTTCCTGAACAGGAAGAGGCCTGCTGCTGCCAGGAGGAGCACGGCGGCGGCTGCGGGCCGGAGCCATGTGGGAATGCGGCGCAGGCGCGGGCTTTTATTGTCTTTGATGCCGGCGGATGCGCGGATCCGGGCCAGGAGTCGGTCTTCGAGGTCTTTGATTTGATCGGGCTCCTGCTTCAGTTCCTGCCGGAGCCGGAAGTTGTCCTGATAGTCGTGGATACGTCGGATCTCTGCGGGGGTGGCGGTCCCCGCAAGGAATTTTTCGTACATCGCGAGGTAGTCCTCGTTGTTCATTGACTTCGTCTTTAGCTGTATAGAGTGGATTTTGGGGGAGGACACACATGGTGAGGCGGTTTTTTTTGAGTGGGGTAGTCCTCTACCTGTAATCAGCAAACCCGCTTCTCTCCATCCATTCTTTTTTAACGGCAAGTTTTGAATCGGCAAATTGCTGTTCGATGCCCTCCGCTATCCGGCTGACAAGGGTCTGCGGCGGTCTTGTCCCGGGCTTCAGACCTATCACCTTTTTAACCGCGTCTGCGACTTCCTGGTTATCTACCTGGTATTTCATGATCTTACCATACATGATGCCTCCAAACTGCTGCATTTTATTCATTTCCGTTTCACCATAAGCCTCCATGATCTCTGGCCGGTCTGGTCCCAGACTTTTTCCGGCAATTTCAGTGGGGAATGGGCCAGGCATTACCGTCACCGCCTCGATACCGAATTTCTTAATTTCGTATTGAAGGCTTTCGGTCATGCCTTCAATAGCGTATTTGGTTCCCACATAGGACGCCATGTAGGGTACCGATAAGATCCCGAGGCTGCTGGAAACGTTTATGATCAGCCCGGATTTATGCGCACGCATAACCGGCAATACGGCCTGGATACTGCGCACATAGCCCCATAAGTTGACTTCAAAAACGCTTTTCATTTGCTCAATGGAGGAGGCTTCCAGGAATCCAACGGCACCGATACCTGCATTGTTAACCAGTACGTCGATCTGGCCATATTTTTTCACTGTTTTTTCGATTGCGGAGTTGACAGATTCCGTGTTGGTTACATCCATCTCCACGACTTCGATGTTGGGAATGGCATTTAACTCTGCGGCGGCTGCGGCATTTTTAGTGGTACTGTTTCTCATAGCAGCTATTACGCTATGGCCTTCTTGAGCCAGGGTTGTCGTTATGAGTTTTCCGAATCCGGCGCTGGTCCCGGTTACCAAAATTATCTTTGAGATCATAAGTTTGTTGATTTAAAAATTGTTCAGTTGCTTAATCGGCAATCCCTCCAATGCTCATGTTGACAATGGTACCGGTCATTGCGCTCGCACGGTCGCAAGCCATGAATGCGGCGACTTCTGCCATTTCCTGCAACGAAGGCAGTAGTTTTCGATGAGTCCGCCCTTCGATCATGTCATGAAACTGCTGACGAGAGATACCGTTGGCTTTTGCATGAAGGCCGTATACTTCTGTTATTGTGTCGCTATCCGGCATCCCCTGGGGACGAATGCCTACTGCCCGGACGCCGCGAGGACCAAGTTCGGCTGACAAGTTCCTGATCAGCGCCTCCTCGGCTGCCATTGCCACCGCCACGCCTCCCATGTTTGGGATAGCTACACGAGAGGGACTCGAGGTAACAGTCATCAGTACGCCGGAACCTTTTGCAGACATATGCCGTCCTGCCAGGCGTGCGGTTAGAAAGTTTGATTGTACGTGTGATAAAATAGGGGCCATAAACTGGCTGACGTCAAGATCGACGAGTGGAACACCCTGCAGGGTAGTGTTACGCAGACCGACTGCGTTGAAGGAGATATCAATGTTCCCGGCTTTCGCGATGACCATGTTAAGGTGTGTTTTTATCGCCTGCTCGTCGAGCGCATCAACTTCTGCTGCTTCGGCAAATCCACCGGCTGCATTAATCTTTTCGGCCACCAGATCGACTTTTGCTTTGGTGCGCCCGGTTAAAAACACTCTTGCCCCTTCGCGGGCAAAAGTTTCGGCGACCGTACTGCCAACTGCTCCGCCCGCCCCGTAAATAATTGCAATTTTGTTTGCTAAGATCATCGTTCTCATTTTTGCCAATGTTTAATCTTCGAATGTGAATAAGCAAAACTATTGTCTAAATTTCGTATCAAAGGGTTGCGAATTGGACAATCTGGGGTGTTGATTTGGACAAGATATTGCTTTACATTTGTTCAAAATGAGATTCAATGAAGCAAGTGACCATACTCATTCCGGCAGGAAATGTCAACGTGAGCAGTGTAATGGGTACGTTGGAGATACTGACCGAAGCCAATGAATATTGGCAAAAACTGGGAAACAGGTCCAGGATCGAGGTCCATATAGCGGGGGTCCTTGCAGAACTGAAGCAGAGTACCCGCTTTTATTCGCTTTATCCCGTAGATCTCGGCGAAATCAAAAAACACGACCTGGTGATCATCCCTTCTGTTTCCGACCCCAATGGTTTTGACAGGCTGATCAGGAACAACAAAACGTTGATCGAGTGGATGAGGGCACAATACAAGAATGATGCTGAGATTGCCAGTATTTGTACCGGCGCATTTTTGCTGGCTGCAACCGGGTTACTGGAGGGAAAGACCTGTTCCACTCACTGGCATGCCGAGAATGATTTCAGGCGTCTGTTTCCAGGGATCGACCTTCATATCGATAAGCTGCTTATTGCAGGACAAGGGATATATACCAACGGCGGCGCATTCTCATTCTTGAACTTGGTTTTGCTATTAGTAGAGAAATATTTTGACAGGCAAACGGCTATTTACTGCTCGAAAGTTTTTCAAATTGATTTCGACCGAACTTCACAGTCCCCTTTTGCCATTTTTCAACCGCAAAAGAACCACGGTGACGAATTAATTTGCAAAGCGCAAACCTATATGGAAGAAAATATGAGGGAAAAGGTCTCCTTCGGGAAACTGTCCTCCAAACTTGCCGTCAGCAGGAGAAACTTTGACAGACGTTTTATTAAAGCAACCGGCAATACCCCTGTTGAATATCTGCAGCGAGTAAAAGTGGAAGTTGCAAAAAGCAGTTTGGAAAAAGGCAGGAAAAGCGTTTTTGAGGTAATGGACGAAGTTGGCTATACGGACGACAGGGCATTCCGGGAGGTCTTTAAAAAAATAACAGGCTTATCTCCTTTAGATTACAGAGCGAAGTATAATAAGGAAAATATATAGGCATTTGTTCACTAAACAGCGCACCACAGCGCGTCTACGAACCATCCGCGGTAATCAAAAAATCGCTGCTCTGGTCTGAAAAATGCTTCCCCGGCCAGATGATCTAACTGGTCGATGGTGTACTTCTGGGAGATCTCCATAAAAATTTCCTCGTTGCGCACGAACGGGATGCGTTGCGTATCGCCGTCGAACCACAGCGTGACTTCCTGATCGGTCAGGCTGATCAGATAGCTTTTGCAGGCGCCCGAGGCCGGATCATACACCGGAAAATGCTGGAATTGCCCGAGGTCGAAATCCGCGTTCAGTTCGCGGTTGACCCGTTCCAGGAGATTGAGGTTAAATCTTTTTGTGATCCCCGCCTTATCGTTGTATGCAGCAAGTATGATATCGGGGCGTTTTTTTAAGTCCAGGCCGATGAGGGCAAGGTCTCCGGGCAGTCTTTGTTGCTTCTGTGATCATGGGCAAATATTCTCCGTTGAATCCCCTGACCTTTAATCCCGGTATTTTCGCAGGAAGATCTGTATGCAGATGGTTGATGATGTTTGATGAGATATCTATGGGGATATAGGTGAATCCGGCGCCGGCCCGGACCAGGTATCGCAGCAGGTAAGCCGATTTTTTGCAGTCGCCTGCTCCGAGCTCGATCAGGTCAAACGGGCTGCCAGGGTGCATTATCGCAGCCGCAAGTTCCGCGGTTCGCGTCCGGAAGATCTCCAGTTCGCATCCGAATGGGTAATACTCATCACAGTTGGTGATCCGTTGCAAATTGCGTCGTTTGTACGTTTTCCGTGATAGTGCTGGTTGTCAGAATGCAGGCAGTGCTTCGTAAAACAACGATATTTAGTAATATTACGAACATTGCTGATTGTGGCGGGACATCGCTTACATTTATAAAAAAATAGGATATGCTCCCAGGAAAAAGTTCACTCCTTCTTTTGACCGCCGTATGGACCATTTCAGTGGCTTCTGCACAGCCCCGAATCGGCAGCGAGACTCTCCAGCATAAAGAACAACGGATGAAATGGTGGACCGACGCCCGCTTCGGCATGTTCATCCACTGGGGTATCTACTCACAGGCTGCCCGCCACGAATGGGTAAAGCACAACGAGCATATGGACAATGCGCAGTATCAAAAATACTTCGACCAGTTCGACCCCGATCATTTCGAACCGGCGAAATGGGCTGCGCAGGCAAAAGCTTCCGGTATGAGATATGCCGTGCTGACCACCAAGCATCACGACGGCTTCTGTCTCTTCGATTCGAAATATACCGATTACAAAGCCACGAATACAGCTGCCAGGCGCGACCTCGTGAGGGAATATGTCAACGCATTCCGGGCCAAAGGATTGAAGATCGGCTTCTACTATTCTTTACTCGACTGGCACCATCCCGACTATACCATGGACAACGTTCATCCCCTTGTGCAGGTCGACAAGAGCGATTCGGCCTATGCGCGTCTGAACAAAGGCCGCGATATGGCGAAATACCGGCAATATTTGCGCAACCAGATCACCGAGCTGCTGACGAATTATGGGAAGATCGACGTCCTGTGGCTCGACTGGTCCTGGGATAACAAAAAAGACCTGGAGGACCATCACGGAAAAGGTAAGGATGACTGGGGTGCTGTCGAGCTGCTGAAGCTGGTCCGGAAATTACAGCCCGGCATCATCGTCAATGACCGGTTGGGACTGAAGGAATATGCCGATGGAGCGGACTTTGTCTCTCCCGAACAGGTCAGCCCGAAAGAGCTGGAGAAGTTCCGTGGCAGAACATGGGAGACCTGTCAGACGTTCTCGGGCTCATGGGGGTATTATCGCGACGAGAACACCTGGAAGACGAACCGGCAGCTGCTGGATCTGTTGATCACCTCGGTCGGCAATGGCGGGAACCTGATCCTGAATGTTGGTCCTACCGCCCGCGGAGAATTTGATTACAGGGCCACCAGGGCGTTGGACAGCCTCGCCGGATGGATGTATGCCAATGACTCTTCCATTTATCATTGTACCTATGCACCTGCTGACTTCCAGGTACCCGAAGGGACCAAGCTCACCTATAACAAGACAAGCCGCCGTCTATATATACATCTCTTCAACTATGCCGGAGGTAAGCTGATCCTGCCGGGATATAGTGGTAAAGTAAAATACGCGCAGCTCCTCAACGATCATTCCGAACTTTTATATAAGCCTTCGGGGACGGACGATCTGGAACTGACGCTTCCTGCGGTAAAGCCCGCTTATGAGGTGCCGGTCATCGAGCTGATATTGAGCTGATCCCGCCGGCAGCTCAATAGGTTATTGGTGAAGGCGCTGCGGTACATTTATTCCATCTTCAAGCTATAAATCGGGTTGGAGATAGCGGCTTTAATTGCCCGGAAGCAGATTGTCAGCATAGCGATTAGCGCTGCCAAAGCGATCGACAACAGGAAGACCCACCAGTCGATGGTTGTCCTGTAGGCGAAATCCTGAAGCCAGGTATTCATGCCCCACCACGCAACCGGGCAAGCGATCGCCGATGAGAGGATCAGCAATTTGAAGAGATCCGCTGACAGTAATACCACGATCTGGCTAACCGTCGCACCCAGCACCTTCCTGATGCCGATCTCTTTTGTCCGCACTTCTGCGGCATAACTTACTAATCCAAAAAGACCCAGGCAGGCGATAAAAATGGCAAAGAGTGAAAAGGAAATGAAAATCCGGCCGGTGCGCTGATCGGACTCATATTGCTTGTTAAAATCGTCGTCCATAAAAGAGTATACAAACGGCTGCCCTGCTGACCTGTCCATGGACCGGTAACAATCCCGTATGGCCGCGATCAAGGCTGGGATATTGTCCGTGCGGGTGCGGAAAGAAACTGCATGTCTGTCGGGGTGGAGCTGGAAAACCACGGGTTCGATCCTGTCATGGAGAGTTCCTCCATTGAAATCCTTTACGACGCCTAAGATGTGAAAAGCATCTTCGGAGTTTGATCCCCGATAGAGCGGCTTATTTATCGGATCTGAATACCCTAATAAGCGGGCGGCTGTCTCATTTATCAGTACTCCTGAGGAATCGGTTGATAAGTTGGAGGAAAAATTTCGTCCGCTTACCATCTTCATGCCAAGAAGTGGAATATACTGAGCGTCGATCATCCATCTTTGCAGCAAAAATGCTTCGTTGCCTTTCGCCGAGGCGTCTTTATAGTACGTGATTGAACCATCATGTACCCTGTTGGGTAAATAACCTGTCATTGTGCTGCCAATAATACCGGGTAGTTTGCCCGCTTTCTCCTGGAATATGGTGGCCTGATCACCGAGGTTATTAGTGTTAAAAACTGTTATAACATGGTCGCGGTTGTAACCGACATCATGATGGCGTATATAATTCAACTGGCTATAGATCACAAGTGTTCCGATCACCAGGGCTATTGCAATGGCGAACTGGAAAATAACCAGGCTGTTTCGAAGCCAGTTGCTTTTGAAACCAAGGACCAAACGACCCTTTAAGACGTTGATGGGGTTAAAGGCGGATAAATAAAGAGCAGGATAACTGCCAGCCAATAATCCTAAAATGATGGGTGTCGACAACAAAGCGATCAGGAGCCATTTTTTGCCAAATACGTCGATATGGAAATTTTTTCCCGATAGTTGATTAAAATAAGGTAACAGGAGCGCTGTGATCAGGACGGCCAGCAGCAGGGCAATGGTGCTGGTAAGGGTGGCTTCAGAAAGAAAGCCGGCAATCAGATCATTACGGGATGCTCCCAGGACCTTTTTGACCCCCACTTCACGCGCGCGGTCGGCACTACGCGCCGTAGAAAGATTCATGAAATTCACGCATGCGATCAGCAATATTAGAAAGGCAATGAGCATGAATATGCGGACTGTCCTAATGCTGCCGTTGGCCTCGAACTCTCCCAGGACATTCGAATACAAATGAATACGGGATAGTGGAATAGAATATTCCCTGAAATAGTCGCCGTGTAATTTCATTTCCTCCAGGTTGTTATTTGTCTGCTGCGCTAATTGAGGCAGGACATGCTTTGCAACAGCAGAATTCAGGATCCGATCTACTTCTTTGTCTGTCACTCCGGGCTTTGCCAGAATATAGGTAGCACAATTGGGATTGACCCAATTCCGGGGGAGTTTCATATGCTTTTCCGTGATCGACCGGATGATATCAAAATGGAAGTGTGAAGCAGCAGGAATGTCCTTTATGACTCCGGTTATCTTGTAGGTGGTGGTATCGGAATTGTTTTGGATGACCAGCGTTTGTCCTAGAATTGCTGTGTTGTTGAAATATTTTTTTGCGATATGCTCGGAGATAACCACTGAGTAGGGCCCTGAAAGGGACTTATGCGGGTCTCCTGCAATCATGGGCAAAGTGAAAACGTCGAAGATCGTCGAATCGGCAAATACGCCGCGTGATTCGATCACCTTGTCATTCCCTTTGCTGACCTGTATATCCCCCTGGTAGCGGATGCGTACCGTTTTTTCGATCTGGGGGTATTCTGCCGCCAGCGCGGCGCCCATCGGGAAGGGGGCAAAATTGCCGACGAAGGCATTGCCGTTCAGGTGGGCATCGTAGAACGGCAGCCTTGAAGGTATTTCCCGGCATGGTTGAGATCTTTGGTTAAATCCCTGAAGATGCGTTCCGGACTTTATTCCATACGAATCTAATAAATACCTGATATCAGGAAGGGAATCCGTTTCTACAGAATGTCCTTAGAATTCTAGTCTAGCATTGCGGTCTAAATAGCCGTAAATGACTCTTGCTGGCCGATCTTTTCTGTTCTTTCTTTTATTTCTGGGATCCACGGCGCTTGGCCAGAACGCATCAAAGCTGTCCGGTACAGTCACCAATGCGGTAAACAAAGCACCCGTAGAATACGCCACCGTCTCTCTGCTCGATCCGGGCGGAAAGACCATCAGCGAAACCATCACCGATGCGAAGGGAAATTTCACGTTTAAAAACCTTTCTCCCGGTGTCTATCTTCTGAAAGCAGGGTCCGTCGGATTCACGCCCGCAGCCCGCAGCTTTTCCGTTCCGGCAAAGTCTGGTGCGATCAATATCCCCCTCACGCCCACATCGGCCAGCCTCGCGAGCGTCACTGTCACCGGCAGCAGACCGCTGGTGGAAAACCATCTTGATAAAATAGTCTATAATGCTACCAACGATATTACCTCCCAAAGCGGTGTCGCACTCGACGTACTGAAGAAAGTTCCTTCCGTTTCGGTGGACATCGACGGGAATGTAGAACTTGAAGGCAATTCGAATATCCGTTTTCTTATCAATGGCAAACCAAGCACTATCTTCGGCGCCAGTCTGGCCGACGCCCTCCAATCCATCCCTGCCAGCCAGATAAAAAGCATCGAGGTGATCGCCAGCCCCGGCGCAAAATACGATGGATCGGGCACGGGCGGCATCATCAACATCATCCTGAAAGATAGTAAGGTAAAAGGCATCAACGGTACTGCGAACCTGTCTGCCGGAACCAGGCTCGAGAACGGCTCCTTCAATCTCAACGTCAAACAGAATAATTTCGGGATCAACGCCTTTTTCAGCGGCAACGCCCAACTGAATACGACAACCATCAACACCGTCGATCGCGGGTCCTTTAATCCCACGAAGGACAGCCTTACGGAGTTGCACCAGGACGGCAGTTCCGCATTTAGAAGAAGCGGCTGCCAGACCGGGATCAGCGCGCAATGGGATGTCACGAACAAAGACAAGCTAACCGCATCCTTTAACTGGAATCACTTTGGAAACCACACCAGCGGCCTCACGAATCAGCAGCAAAACCTCACTGACGGCGGCGGTAACGAGCTATCCACCGTCTCGAGTGTGCGCAACGCGGGCAGCACCCTCCATTCAAATACCGGCGACTGGAGCCTGGATTATAAGAGGGATTTTAAAAGAAAGGGGCAGGAGCTGGACTTCCTCGTTACCACAAGCCTGGGAAAAAACTTTAACGACTACTATCAACAACAAACTTATCCGGGCAACACGATTGCTCCTTCGGGATCCACAGGCAGCAGCCCGGGCACCGACAAGGAAACAGACATCTCCGCAGACTATCGTCAGCCGATAAGCAAAGACATTACCATCGAAACCGGTCTGAAGGCTGTTTTGGAGAGACTAAACAACACGGTAACGACAGATACTTTGCTACCCGATGGCTCTTACGGGACCGACGCCGACCAAACTTATTCATTTGCCTACAAGCGACAGGTCTATGCGGGCTACATCTCCGGGGAATTTACCCTGTTTCACCAATTCCTCGATGTCCAGGCAGGAGCCCGCTACGAATATACCCACACCGCTGCGGATTTCAAGGGAGCCCGGATCCCGTCTTATGGCACCTTCTTTCCGTCCATTACGTTGTCACACAAGTTGGACGAGACCCAATCCATAAAGGTCGCCTATAGCTATCGGATCGAACGACCTGACTACGGTGACCTGAATCCGTTCTATAATATTTCCGATCCGCACAACATCACGACCGGTAATCCCACTCTTCGTCCGGAAGTAGGTCGCCGGTATGAGATCGGCTATAACAAGACCTTTGGCAAAGGGAACAGCGTTTATATCGGCGCGCTTTATCGATACAATACGGATGATATTCAAGCTTTGTCTACTTATTACCCTGTTCTTGATATAAACGGATCGAGCTATACCGACGTCTCGCTCACGCAACGCTACAATATCGGCTGGCAGAACAGTTGGGGCGGCAATATTTTTGGCGCGGTCTCCGTTACCCCGGCTTTCTCGCTGCGGTCGAATATCCAGCTGGGCACAAGGACGAATTCAAGCCCGGGGCTGGGTACCGTGAGTGGATTCGCCTTTCGCGGCAACCTCAATGCATCCTGGAAGCTGGGCAACGACTGGATGGCTGAACTCTTTGGTAACTATAATTCCACTCAGAAGACTATCCAGGGTACCCGTCCGGCGTTTGGGTTCTATACGCTGGCTCTCCGCAAGGAGCTATTTCACCGCAACGGAAGCATCGGCTTCACCGGCACCAATCCGTTCAATAAGTATATCGACCAGCAGAGTACGCTCTATGGCAGCAACTTCAATCAAACGACCGGCAGAAAAGTTCCTTACCAGTCGTTTGGTATCACGCTGAGCTATAAATTCGGAAAACTCGAATTTAAAGGGAAGGAACGTGAGAGCAATGCTGAACCCGCGCCCATAGATTGATCCCTATTGGGTGATTTTGGAGTCGAAGATCTCCGGCACAAGGTTATAAAGATCGTGCGCTCCCGGATAGGGTCCGGTATTATGAAGCGCCCATTGGCTATAAAAAACACGCAACCTTGAGTTGAGACTGTCGGAGCCGATCTTTTTCGATAATTCCCAAAGCCGGCGTGCTGCATCTGCATCCCACTGATATCCTTTGTTGGCGTTGATCAGCGGGCGTTCGCCATCGAAATTGGTACGATGCCCCCAGGCGTAATCCCAGCCGAGAAATTCCAGCGCGTGGTGGAGGTTGCCAGTGTCGGGCTGCCGGGCGAGAAGGGCGAGTGCCGAATAACGGGAGATGCCGACATCGATGATACGGGACGCAAGTGTGTTGTTGGGTGCAAGTGTATTTCCCCACCATTGGCGGGCAAGCTGGTGGGCTGTTCTATAATACAGGTAATCAAAAGTTCCTGGTGAACGAAGATCGGCTACCCAGCCTTGTGGCTCTCCGAAATAGATCACACCGGGAGCGGCGTTTTCCCGACGGCCGTATGCAGGGGATTCTACCAGGCAAAGGCGATCGTAGGGATAGGGGCCAAACGCGGAGGAGTAATAGCGCAGGCCATCCCGCATGGCCTGCTGGTAATGGATGAGATTGATGGAATGATCCGTATGATAATCGATCTCCAGCCGGATGACGCGGCCGTCGCTGAGGTGGACGGTGTCTGTCCACTTTGCAAAGCGGGAAGAAAGAATTCCTGCGGGCGGATACAGTCCCGGACTACCCTGGACAAAATGATAGTAGTGACGATTGGCTTCGGTCCATTCCTTTTCAAGACGCCCGGAGGCTGAGACGCGCTGATCGCTGCTGGTGCTGACGGTTAGGTCATAGCTGATCAGATCTGCATTGACACCGGAGAAAAGCGTGCGCTGGCCTACGGAATCATTCCATGGAATGTCTTTCTCTTTTTTTTCAGGAAGTCCGTGGTTCCTGCGGGTCTCGTTGTTCCTGATCTCATCGCCTTCGTCATAGCCGAGGGCGGGCAGATTGCCGGTGCTGAACATGCCGTTGTTGAGCGCATTTGCCGCATAGAGGCCGTTCTGAAAGCCCCGATATGCGAGCGTCGAGTGAACCTCGAATTGCATCGTATCACCCGGCTGCATTGGGGCCGGCAGGACATAGAGCCGGTAATCGGAGGGCTCTTCTACCGGCCGGAAAAGGTTGAATTTCCCCCGGGGAAGATAAAGCGGAGTAGTATAAGTAAGGGAGGTTCCGTTTTGTTTGAGCTCGAAGCTGAGTCCGTCGCCATCGACAAGAAAAGTGTCGATGACCCTATCGCCATTGTTCCTGAGCGTTACCCACGCAGTGGTTTCTTCTTTTTGTTCCCCGGGAAAGAGCGCAACGTTGATCTTCAGCCGGGTCAGCCGTGGCAGTGGCAGAGTTGCATAATGCTTGATCGACTTTTCCACCAGCGCCTTTCGCTCATTGGATTCCCAGGGGGTGGTGAATTCGTTAAGATTGCTGACATTATAGTAGATGTAACCACCGATTACGAGAAAGACGATGGTAAGCGATATCGCTGCAAGACGTGCGGTGCCGTGGAAACGTTGACGGGCCAGGCGAAGTCGTTCGCCTGCGGAACGAGAAACGCCGCGGGCGAAGAAAAGGGTGCCGAGAATGACGAGCAGGAGGCCGGCCAGGGTCCAGTAGGATTGAAACCAAAGGATGGGTTTCACCATATGACCGATGCCATCCATATCGGATGCCCATATCGGCGGGGAATAGGAATAGAGCAGGAGAAAATAGTTGAAGTAATTGAAGGAGATCAGGCAGAACATCGCGATCCAGATGGTGATGGCAATGCCGTGAGCGGCGAACTTGTTGTTGACGATGAGATGGATCGCATAACAGAAGAGAACCATCAGGATCAGCCTGGGAAGGATACTGACGAAAATAGAAGAAATGTATAAGGCGACGTTGACATGATGGTATCCTTTCAGGAGCTGTATGGGCAGTCCGACGATGAGGGGTGTCAGCGCGAGGAAGGCTGCAAGGATACAGAGGCTGATCAGCTTTGCGGAGTTGAGCACCCAGTCGGGAGGAGGCAGGGCGTCATTGATAAAGGCATATCGGGTCAGTTTTTCGCGGTGGACGGTCTCGCCGGTGTAAAATACGATGATCAGGAAGATGAAGAAGATAAAGACATCGGTAAAAGCGTCGACGAAAAAGACGGTGCGCGGGTAGTCGAGGACATCGTACTGGCCTGGGCCATGCCAGAAGACCAAAATGAGAAAAATATAACCGCCGGACAGGATGATCCAGAAATAATTATCCCGGATAATGTTGAGCAGCTCGATGCGGATAAGGCTGGCGAGGGTGCGGCGATGGTAGGGACCCTGCAGCTGAATATGCGGGGGGTGGCCGGTGACGACCGGAAGGGGAGCGGATTGCGTTGAGCTTTTATCTTTCGAAGCTTTGCCGCTGAAGAACCTTTCAAAACTGAAACGCCACCAGGTGAAAGCCAGTACGACCGCTCCAAGGCCTGCCCAGAGCAGCCGATTGGAAAGGATCAGCCCGGTAAGCCGCAGGGTATCGTGGTTTAGCTGATCAGCAGAGAGGCCGGCGCCGGACATCCGCATGGCATTCTGCAGGAAAGGATCGGAAAGGAAAATGACTGTGTCGCTGTGGACGTTGTGCATCGCAAAATTGGACAGGATGTAGCCGAGGAAGAAAAAGAGTCCGCTGCTATAGATGACCTTTACATTGCGGAAAATGGCTACTAATCCAAAGAATAATGCGGAGGTAAAGAAAAGGGTAGGGACGATAAGGATGAGAAAAGGATTGAGGTAATAGCTGAGGTTGTTGGGTCCATAATGGCTTGCCGGCTTCCAGCCCAGGACGGGGGCCAGTGTTGTTCCCAGCCTGGCGCCGGCGACCACTCCCAAACCTACAAGCAGAACGAACACAAAGGAACCCAGGAACCGGCCCCAGAAATAACCGGCCTTTGTGATGGGGTAGGCGAGGTAATATTCTTTTGTGTTGTGTTCGAGATCGCGATAAAGCGGGGTGCCCATGATGGCTGAGCTGACCAGCATCAGGAAGATGGTCATGGTCGCGCAGAATCCGGCAAGCATATGCGGGGAATTGAAAACCTCTTTTTCTGCTACACCGAAATTGCCCTGGGCAAAAGAAAGGGTGGAAAAACCGAAAACAACTACGAAATATATATAGAAGGCCGGCCGGCGCAGACGGTACCGGATCTCGAACAGAAAGATCTGTGAGAACATAATACAAGTTTTTATGGTGAGTTGTGCTAGACTGTCAGGACATCCATTTTTGTGGCGATATGGGAGAAATAAACGTCTTTCAGGTTAGGTGCAACGGACTGAAAGCCGCTGCCAGGATCGTAGTCGGCGAGGATGCGGATATGAAGCGCGCCGGCTTTCAGTTGGGTAGAGATGATCGGATAGACGGCACGGTATTCATCGATCGTGTCACGGGGGATCTGTTTGCTGTAGACCTTGCCGTCGAGTTCCGTTACGGCGGCATCCGGCTCACCGCTGTAGAGAACCTCGCCGAGGCAGATGATGGCGAAGCGGGAGCAAAGCGTGCTGACGTCTTCGACGATATGGGTAGAGAGGATGACAATGGTCTGCTCTCCCAGATGACTGAGCAGATTGTAAAAACGGTTGCGTTCAGCGGGGTCGAGACCGGCGGTAGGTTCGTCGACGATGATGAGTTTCGGATCGCCGATGAGGGCCTGGGCAATGCCCCAGCGTTGTTTCATCCCACCGGAATAGGTGCCAAGCCTTTTTTTGCGATCTTTATAAAGGTTGACCTTGTTGAGAAGTGCCCCGACCAGGTCTTTACGTTCTCCGGTCTGGTCAATTCCTTTCAGACGGGCGACGTGGTCGAGCATTTGTTCGGCGGAGATCCGGGGATAGACGCCGAATTCCTGGGGCAGATAGCCGAGCAGCTGCCGGACGCGGGTCTTGTTCTGCAGGACATCGATATCGTCGAGGGTAATGCTGCCGCTGTCGGCTTCCTGCAGGGTGGCAATGGTACGCATGAGCGAGGACTTGCCTGCGCCGTTGGGCCCAAGCAAACCGAACATCCCGTTGTTGAGGGTAAGCGAGACGTTGTGGATGGCGCGGACGCCTGTAGGATAGGTTTTTGACAAGGCATTAATACTTAATATCATTGATGTTGATTTTAGTGTGCAGCCAATACCGCCTTTTTTAGATTGATACCGGTGAGACCTATGCGGGAATCATGATCATAGCCGATCCGCACACTGTCGATCAGGGCCTTCTGGTCTATGAGTTCCGAACGGTCGTCCAGGTCTGCCTGGAGATGTTGAATACTCGCGGATGCATTCAGCAGGACCACACTATTGACAGACCGGATCCCGATATGATTAAAAAACTCTTTTTCAACGGTTTGGTCATCGTGCAGCTCCCGATCGCCAATCCATACTGTGCTGCTGTCGACGGAAAGGGTAGTGACAGAACCCCCGGATGGCCATGCTGCGCCTCGGAAATCAAGCTGACTGTTCACCAGGGATATTCCTTTCAGGTTCCTGCCATATATATTCACCTGCTTCTGGTTCATCTGGTAAAACCGATCGGCATAGGGTCGATGGATCGCTATTTTGATATTGCCGGTGATGAACAATGTGTCACCGGATTGCCGGTAGGAAAATTCATTCTCTTCAGCGGCAAACCGCGGCGGAATGGACTTGATCCTCTCTTTGACCTTGTTCTCTTTCGGGAATTCGATGCTGAATGTATCCGAAGGGATGAGATTCACCCATTGCACACCGCTGATCGAAAGATAGGTAGGAGCAGGCGGAGTATATTTTACATAATTTTCTGCATGCAGCGTCCCGGCTGAAACGATCTTCCCGCTTTTCCAGCTGGAATACAGGGCCAGCTGGATCGCTCCGATGAGCAATAGAACGCCTGCTGCCAGTGCTATCAATAATTTGTTACTTGTTTTCATCAACTGTTATTTTGAGATCTCCCGGGAGATCTGTTTTTTAAATTTTTCGTATCCCGCCTTCAGCTCATCCAGGCCCATGTCTAACAAAAAAAGACTCCGGAACACCTGCGGAAGATCTTTTTCTATAAAGAGCTCTTTCCGGTAACGTGTGGCCTGGGCTAGCGCATCTTTTGCCGCAAAAAAGCCGATGCCACGCTGGTTGAAGATGATGCTCTTTTGCTCGAGGAATTCGTAGGTGCGTAAGATGGTATTCGCGTTCACCTCCAGCAAGACGGCCAGTTCCCGCACCGACGGGATCCGTTCCCCGGGTGGCCATTCTTTTAAGAGGATCTTCTCGCACACAAATTCGGCGATCTGCAGATATATAGGTTGTGAGTCTCTGAATTGCATAAGGGGAATTTTACAGCTCTTTTTCTTTAAGCCGATAGTAAGCGATCACCCAAAAGATCGGGGGCAGACTGAAAAAAGCCAGGTATATAAATAATTTCTCGGTCAGGGAAGATAGTCTTACGATCTGTTCTTCCCCTGCCAGAAAATCCCCTTTATGCCAGAAAGTAAGATCGGTATGCCAGCCATCGGGCAGCATATATTGCAGGATCTGGGATTGAAACACTACAAAGACCAGCATAAATAAAAGAGCATATACCACCGTCTTTATAAAGGAGTATCGCGTGAAATAGACCGAACCCAGGAGGAAAGCGGACTGAACAGCAAAATACCCCAGTAGAAAGGTGTGAAAGTTCTTCTCGGGAATCATACCCCCTTCTGCCGTAAAAATATTATAAACCTTTACGGGCTGTATCAGCTGATTGGTATCGGGAATGAATCGGGGATATTTTACGATCAGGTGGTTGGCGAACTGCACCATCGGAATATCGACAAGATAAAAGAGCAGCGTAAAACTAATAAAAAAGAACACTACTCCGAAAAGTACCGTACATAAAAGCTTTTCCAGCTGCGAGGCCGGAAGGGCGAGATACCCAAGGCCTTCTTTTCTGGAGCTGAGGGCGGTAAACAGGGAATTGGCATAGAGGCAGCCGACGAGGTAAAGACCAACGAAGTAGGCGCTGTATTGAAAAAAAGTGTCCAGCGGATCATACTTATCCATTGCGAGGATGAAGGAATACCAGGCGATCTGCAGGCCGGCGATGGCCAGAAGGGACAAAAGATATCGTCTGCTATTTTCCGCCCAGTGTTTTTTTATGAGCAGGATCCACCGGCTAAACCGGAATGAACTATGGTGATAACGAGCCTTTATTTGTTGGGGAGCAGTTGGTGTCATTTGAAAAGTGCGTTGATGTTCCGGGGTTGCAGCAATATCGCCTTGTATAATAGTTCCAGATCGGGCCGGCTTTCTTCCTGTGACTGGTTGGGCAGGATGATCGCGTTGCCGCGAAAGGAGGTCTCGCTGTAAAGTGCTGCGGCTGTTTCTTCAGGACTATCTGAAAATTTGAACAGCAGCTTTTCTGAAATGGTTTCCATGGTCTGATCGAACAGGATCCTGCCTTCTTCGATAATGGTCACACGGTCGACCAGCTGTTCGAGGTCTTTGACCTGGTGCGTGCTGATGAGGATACAGCGGTTCTCGTCGACTGCGCCGGCAATGATCTTGCGGAACTGGCTTTTACTGGGGATGTCCAGGCCATTGGTCGGTTCGTCCATCAGCAGGACCGGGGCATTGGTGGCCAGCGCGAAACTGATAAAGACCTTTTTTTGCTGGCCATAGCTGAGTTCCGTCAAACGGGTAGCAGGAGGGATGTCGAATTCCCTGATATAATGTTCGAACTGCTGCTGATCGAAAAGAGAATAAAAAGGAGAAAGGCTCCGGACCCATCGGTCAAGTGTGGTGGCCGGCAGATCGAATTCCTCGGGGACGAGAAATACTCTTTCCAGGAAGGCGGGTCGTCTCAGCGACGGCGAGAACCCCAATGCGTCGATGCTGCCTTGTTGGGGAAACAGAAAACCCGCGATATTGCGCAGTAGGGTCGATTTCCCGGTGCCGTTGCGACCCAGCAGGCCATAGATCTGGTTGGGCTGCAATTGGAGGTCCAGTCCGGACAAAACAGGTTTGCGCCGGTAAGAATAATGCAGATCACGAATGGTGACCATAGATGGTTATTTAGTGTACTAGTTAGATAGAGCACTAAGGTGGTGAAAATATTTCAAGCTGGCAAGTCTTTGCAATAATTTTTTTTCGTTTAGTCTCCACAGGATATCGTCAGGTTTTCGTCAGAATCTATATTTCTGGGGAGTGTCATGCTTTATTGCATAAGATTATAATGGATTTTGGACAGTTATCACAGGTTTCTACAGAATGCAGAGGGAGCTTTGACGATCAGTTAAATCCTTCTGCAATGTTGCGTAACCTTGAAACGCTTGATGAAAAGCTATTTTTGTTTTTGAACGGGAAACATAACGCCTTTTTTGATGTTATTATGTTTTGGGCCAGCGATCAGTTTATTTGGATACTCCTATATGTCGGGCTTTTTTTCTTTTTTTACAAGCGCTTCCGGCTGACAGCCTGGTATTACCTGTTCTGGGTAATTTTACTTGAGGTGGCTAGTGATCAGCTTTCTTCCAATGTCATAAAAAATTGGGTGTGCCGACCGCGTCCTTCCCATGTCGGTTCGTTGATCCCTTATATTCACCTAAGCGCGGCGGGGCCGGGTGGGCTTTATGGTTTTGTATCAGGACATGCGTGTAATTCGTGGGCGCTGGCAGTCTTTGTCTGGGTGACCCTTTCGCCGGGTTATCGGCGTTTGAGGCAGGCGCTGTTACTTTGGGCAGGCCTCATTTCCTATAGCCGTATATACAATGGAGTTCATTATCCGGGAGATGTTCTGGGAGGAGCGCTCCTGGGTGGTTTCCTTGGATATGGGTTCGCCCGATTGTTCGGATATTTTTTTGGCACATGGCTCCTGTTCGTCGCAAAGCTTGCTGAAAGGCGGCGCCAGTAAGTGATTCGTTTAGTCTTTCTTTATGAAATTGCCTGTCTCGTCGAAGATGAAATCTTTTCCCTTTACTTCAGCTTCGTACATGGTCTTTCCATTTGCATCGGTGACCTTGCCGGCTTCGGTGATCTTCGCACCGTTGTAGTTCTTTTTTACGTACAATGGGATTGCGATGGGCAGATCGGTCACTGGAATGGCTTTGACCATTTCCACAAATTTACCTTCGGGTGTGAAGACGACGGAGTTGTCCTCTTTGGATTTGCCGCCCCAGTTGGCTTCGTAATTGCCTTTTTCTTTTTCCCAGGTGACGTTGGTCGCACCGGGATATTTTTGGGTGAGGGCCGACTGTACAGCCCTGGGAATGTCCGTGCTTTTTAGTTTTTGGGCAAAGCTGTGGTTGGCGGCGAAGAGGAGGCCGAGGAGCCCCGGGAGAAACAATTTTGTCATGGTGAGGTGTTTTTAAAATGAAGACGGTGAAGGATCATCCTTCACCGTCTATCAGGAAAGACTTCGAAGATTACGCAGGTTTATAAACATAGACAGCAAACGTCCCCGGCACAATTTTCTTAGTGTCAGGCTGAAACTGTGGCGCACTCAGATATAGCTTTTTCGTTTTCTTGTCGAAGGCCATCGTCTTGGCGCGTGGTTGGGTAGCCAGGGTCTGTACGACCGAATATTTATCGGCCGATTCCTGTTTGATGATGGTCGTTGTCGCGTCGCCATTGCTGACAAAGATCAGCTTTTGGGAAGGGTCATAAACGACGGCATCGACGCCGGCGCCGATGGGCAGGGTGGTGATGACTTTTCCGGTCTTTGCGTCCAGCACGCTAAGACCCTTGTTTCCCCGGCAGCCTGTGAACAGGCGCTGATTTGGGATGTCCATGGCAATACCGGTGGGGCCGCCGCAGGGAGCCAGGGGCCAGGTTTTGGTCACGCTTAGCGCTTTGGTGTCGATCACTTTCAGGACGCTGAGGTCTTCAATGTTATTGTATAGAAGACCGCTCCCATTGGATACGGCGAATTCGGGGCCGCCGCCAAGGTCGATGGTCTTTACCAGCCCGAGGGTGTTGATATCAATGACACAGGTATTCTTACTGTCGCCGTTGAACACGAAGACCTTTTTGGAAGAAGGATCATATACGATGCCATCTTCATCGGAGGAAGGCAGTGCAATGGTCTTGATGATCTTAAGACTGGAAAGATCGACAACGACGACGGCGTTGGCTTTGCCGTCGCTGATGAAGCCTTTGTTGACCTCATTGACGATGGCGATGCCGTGAACGCCTTGCATGCCACTGATGGTCCCGATTGGTTGTTCGGTGGCGAGGTCAATGACATTGAACTCGGTGCCGTGGGAGACGAAGAGGTGGTTGTTCGCTTCGTCGATAGCCATATAGTCATAGCCACCATCGCCAGGCAGAGCGATCTTTTTGTCAAAGGCGTATTGCTGCGCGGTCGACCGCTGGCAGGTAAAGGCCAGGCAAAGGCTGATGGAAAGCGGAATAAGTTTTTTCATAATGTTGCGATACTAGAACATGAATCTGTAGAGATTTAGTGTTTGTTTCCTTTTCCATCGCCGGCATATCATTTGGTCAGTCGGAGATTGTATTTTACCGCAAAGGGAACAATGGTCTGAAACATTCTCGCATGTTTGGTGGTATCGCCCTGGCCGAGATTCGGGACATAGATCGACGTTGGCAATTCAAAGCGGGAATGTAAAAGAGGAACGAGCTGCAGGGAGCGATTGAGGCCCTGACAAGTGAGGTTATATCCTTTCGCGGGTTTCTCCGCATGCCGGATCAAAACGATTTTCAAATCGCTGTTCTGCGCTGAAACGTGCAATATAAAAAGCAAGCTGCCCAGGAGGGCAGCCGCTTTGTAGATAGATCTTTTAAACATATTAGTGATGATTTCCTGTGATTCCATTTGATTGATAACAGCCCAGATCCGCACCGGGGGGTGTTACTTCTGTCGCGCCGTATGTCGGATCGATCGGCACCACGGTCAGTGGCTGTACCGTTGTATTTCCTTTTCCGATGAGCGGTGATTTTGTCTGCAGGTGAAAATCATAGTTGCCGATGGAAGTGATGGAGAACAGGGGGAGGCCTCCGGGTACCGGCAAAGGGTAATTGACGAACAGCGGGTTATCATACTGCACCACCGGAGTGCCATCATATGCATTTGCTGGCGGATCGGGGAAGTAGAAATTAGCCGGCAGATATAACGAAGGGTTGGGGATATCCGTTGGCTGTGGTTTTGTACAGACTCCGCCAAATGTAAAGAACTGGTTGGCGATGACCAGCGAGTCTGCCCATTGGTAATTGTTACCATAGGTGAGATTGGCGGTGTCGGCGACGGGGTTGTTGACCACACGATAACCTACACGGCAATTGATGAACACATTGTTATAGAACGCCCCCCTGGCTCCCTGTTCGTAGTCGATCCCTCCCGCACGGGCGCCGGCTTCGATCTGCGTTCCTCCGTTGACGAACGTACTGTTGTACATGACGATGTTCGTCTGTGGCGCGCCGATACCCTGCCCCTTATTGGAAGCCTTCTGGCCGTTGTATGCCGTGCCGATAAAGAAATTGTATCCCATCGTTCCGATCGTACCACCCTTACAGTTGAGGATATCGCCGCCGGAGCCACCGCACTTCTCAAAAGTATTGCGGAACAGGTGGATCCTGCCGTTGGAAATACGAATACCGTCATCGGTCCCGCCGTACACCCAGGAATCCTCCATCACAAAGATCCCGTTGGGGTTCTGGAAAAGCACATTAAAAGAGGTTCCCGCCGTTTCTTCCACCGCAGGTCCGTCGACATTACCATAGGAAGCGCCGGCGAAATCGAGATGGGTCCATTTCAGGACGAGCATGGGGCAGGAAGTATCACACATGATCCCGCGCCAAAGACCGATATGAGCGGAGTCCTTTGATAAGGAAAGACCCGGTGTGTTGTTCTTTGTCACACCCTGGACGGTAAAGGTATTCGGCGCCGTCTGCGTCCCAAGACTGATAAAGCTCCCGTGGACGACAATTCCCGCGCTGTTGGTTGCATAGATCGTTACGCCGGGTTGCACGATCAGCGTATCGCCGGCGGGCACGTTGATATCACAACCCAACACATAGGTCTGGCCTGCCGCCATCGTTCCGCGGACGGACCCGCAAAGGGGAGTCGCATTGCTGACTATCGAACCGGGTGGGGGAGGAGGCGCCACATATTTATAGATATCCTGTTTGTCTTCTGCCCATTTTTTACACCCGGGAAAGGCTGCCGCTACAACAAAGAGGGCCAATACTATTCTATTATAAAGTAACATGATCGTCGATTTTGTGATAATGGGAATAATTAGAATTTATAACGGAAACCGGCAAGGAAATTCAGCTTATAGATGTCCCTTTGTACGGTCGTATAGCTGCTCTTCGCATCCTGGAAGGGGATGGCATAGCTATTGAAATTGCCGTTGACGACTTTGAAAGGAACTTTTATGTACTGCTTCGGCTTTGAATTGGTCAGGTTGCTGATCTTTGCAAAAAAGGACAACCGGCGAACGATCCTTTTCTCGAATGACAGGTCAAGCTGCTCGATCGGCTTCTGCCAGATGTCGAGATTGTAATACTGCGACACCTGTACGATCCGGTTGCCGATGTAGGAAAACGCCAGCTGAACATCCAATCCAAAGATAGGGTCCTTGTACAATAACGACAGGTTGCCCACGTGATCCGCCTGCCCCTGTAATGGCCGGCTCTGAGTCGTGGAATACGTGGTGTCGGTGGACTGTGTCCCGTGCTGCACAAATTCGTACACCACCTTTGGTGTCGTGATCCGGGAATGCGTATAAGTGTAGTTGGCCGAGACCCCAAACTTCCCAAAGTATTTCGTCACGACGGCTTCGGCGCCGAAATTGGTAGCCCGGTTCGCATTTTGCGGCTTGATATACAAGGCGCTCGGGCTGGCGTCCCGAACTACAAAATACTCTATCGGATTTTGCAGCTGCTTATAGAAGGTACCTACGAGGATCTGGTCGGCGACACCCGGGAACAGTTCATACCGGAGATCCAGGTTGTCGGCCCTGACATGCTTGAGATAAGGATTCCCGATCTCTTCGAATTGTTCACCCGTTGGCAGATCGTAGGGCACCACTTCGCCAAATCCGGGCCGGCTGATGGATTTGAAATAGGATAGCCGCAGGTTCTGATTGGCTGACAGCAAATATTTCAAATGCACGCTGGGTAACACATCGGTATAATGGATCTTTCCAAACGCGCCGGTAAAGGTCAGCGGCATCACCGTCGTATAGTCCTGTTGTGTATTCTCGACCCGCACGCCACCAAGGACCTGGAGGGCGTTTAAGAGCATCAACTTCGCCTGGATATAACCGGCGGCGATCTTTTCATGTGCGGTATAGGTATTAGCGTTCACTGCCGTGATATTCCCGGTGGCATAGTCGGCAGGAGAGAAATATCGTGGAACAGCGCCAATCGTATGAAAGGTTCCGGCGGTATCGGATTGCAGATCGTATTTATTGTAATAATTGTCACGGGTCTTGTACCGGTACAGCCCGCCTGCTGCAAACTCTACTTCGCGATGAAACAAGGTGGGCTTATAGCTGATATTGCCATAGCCGGCCAGGTCCTGGTCCTTATTGTGTTGCCAAAGTGCGCTGATCAGCCCCTTGTCCTGTTTGATCGTTGAATCGATGGATGTGATCTTGCCATTGGTTTTGGAAACCGTGGCGTCGAAGCTGTACCAGCTTTGATCGGGCAGCTCCTTTTTCGCAACGGAATAGACCCCGCTCCAGTCGACTTTTACCTTGCTGCTCAGCTCATGGGTGCCCTGTAATGTGGCATTGTAGATATTCTGGACCTGCCATGTGCTGCGATTCTCGACGCTCAGCTGCTGTTGGCTGGGCGAAGAGTTCAGACCGACGGTCGTGTCGGGCGTATAGCGGACCTCGTTGTCGGTCTGGTGCAGGTACATATTAAACAGGGAGATCTTGTTGCGGGAGTTGAAGATATAATCGATCTTCCCCTGCAAGCCCAGTCGCTGAGTCTGCGTGCTGTACTGCCGGACATACGCGTCGGAGAACGACGGCGTATTGGGTGCAGGCTGGGGGTAAGGCTGGGCGTCGGGCACGAGCCGGTCCGAGGTCGACCCCTTGTAAAAATCCTGGTAGCTCGCGGATACGATCACTCCAAGCTTTTTATCAAGAAAGCGATTCCCCACGGTCAGCCCGAACTGGGTATTTACCGGCCGCTTATAGCTGTAGTTGAAATTTTTGGTGGTGAAGTCGGTATAAGGATTGGCCGCATAATTGTTGCCATGCAATTCGGCCGGTGATCTTCTGTTGATCCCGGAATGCGAAAAAGAGGTAAACCGCTGGTCTCCGAAGATCGTATTATAGCCACCTGCTGCATTGGCTGTCAGCACCAAATGATCGGGGGCGCTCTTCATCACGAGGTTCATGGTTCCGCCGATGGCATCCCCCTCCATATTTGGCGTGAGAGCCTTGATCACCTCGATCCGTTCGACCATGTCAGAAGGAAAGATATCCATCGGCACAAAACGGAATTTGTCATCGGGACTCGGGATCTTGATCCCGTTGACAAGGGTATTGTTATACCGCTGATCCATCCCCCGGATGATGGCATAACGGCCTTCTCCGGTATTGTCTCGCTGAATGACGACCCCGCTGACGCGTTGCAGCGCGTTGGCTACTGTAACATCGGGTGAGATCTCGATCGTACGGGCAGAAAGGATATTTTGGACCATATCCGCCCGCTGTTCTGCCCGCCTCGCCTCCCGGTCCGTACCGGGTCCCAGCACCGTCGAGACATACGCTTCGTGCATGACTGTAGCGCTGGATTGCATAGGAAGATCTACAACCGTTTCATTCCTGTCCTTTACTTCTACCGTGATCCCTTTTCCGCTGAGATAGCCGACGGTAGACACCGTGACATGGTATTTACCTGCGCCAGGGACCCGGATGATAAAACTGCCGTCCAGCCTGACTACAGTTCTGTAGGTATAAGGGGTATTTTCGACGGTGACGCTGGCTCCGTCGAGCGGCTCACCTGTCTTGCTATCGTATACCTTTCCTTTTATGGTCTGAGCAAAGACCGATGAAAAAGATAACAGGAAGAATAACAAATAGCTGATCTTGTACAACCACAAGGGAAATCTCATTTGCATGTGTTTTGATTTTTTCAGGCAGCAAAGAAATCCCTAAATGGTGCAATTCGATCATGCGTTAACGGGCGTTAACAAGGCTTAGCAATTGCGTAACGGTAAGGTAATAGATAGTTCACAGCGAATCCAGGCTGAAGCCAAACTCTGTTCAGTCTTTCTACAGCATTGCTTATTACGTGGATTGTTAAAGACTTGTTATAGGCTCTGTCGTTCACTCACGTTTGAGTAAGGTTACCGGATTCGCCCTTGCGGCGCGTAGCGCCAAAGATCCAACAGTAAGCAGTGCGATGGCAATAGCGGTAAAACCTGCCTCCAGAAGCATCCCTAAGCTGACATTGATGCGGTAAGCGAAATCACTCAGCCACTTGTCTGCAAAGAACCAGGCTACCGGCGAGGCTATAAGGAGAGAAATAATAACGAGCAGGAGGAAATCCCGGCTCAGCAGCAGGGAAATATTTCTTACAGATGCACCCAAAACCTTTCGGATGCCGATCTCTCGTTCCCGACGGCGGACCGTGAACAGCGCAAGTCCGAACAATCCAAGGCAGGAGATACAAATGGTAATGATCATTGCCGTCTCCATCAGAAAGGCCGTATTGGATTCCTGCTGATAGAGCTGAGTGATCGATTCGTTCAGAAAAGTGAAGCTAAAGGGTGTTTTGGGAAAGACTCCCTTCCATGCTTTTTCCACGCCGGCAATAATGGTCTTCGCTTCGACGGCGTTTTTGTTAAGGGTCGCCAGCTTGATACCGATGCTCTGTTCTCCCTGCGCAAAGTTCCAGATGGCCAACGGCTTTATCGTCTCATGGAAGGAGTTCTGGTGAAAATCGGCCACGACGCCAACGATGGCGTAAGCAAGGGAATCCTTATACAATAATTTGCCTACAGCTCCGGCAGGATCGGCAAAGCCCAGGGTTTTCGAATAGGTATCATTGATGACCATCTCCCGGGCGCTGTCGTTTGCGGAGATATCTCTCCCGGCCAAAAGCTTCATGCCGTAAAATGGGATGAAGTCAGCCCCACCAAACTGGAACATTACCTCCAGCGATTGTGGTTCTGACTTGTATCCAATGTAAACCAGTGAACCCCCCGCGTGAGCCCAGCCCATTGGTGCGTTCCCTTGCCGGATTACTTCTTTTACTCCGGCGACCTGGCTGACCTGTTGCGCCAGCAGCTTCATTTGTTCCGGTCTGGCCCGCCAGGAGTTGAGGGTCATGATCGCATCGCTGCTGAAGCCTTTATCCGCTTTATGCATGAACCGGATCTGCCGGCCGATGACAAGAGAGCCAGTAATGAAGAACAGGGATATCGTAAACTGAAAGACGATGAGGGCTTTTCGCAAACCCAGGCCGCCCGTGCCTGTTTTCTCAGGGGTTCCTTTGAGGCTAAGGGCAGGAAGATACGATGACAACAGCCGGGCAGGGTAGAGTCCGGCAGCCAATGTCGTAAAGAGAACAATGGCCAGCAGGAACAAAGCCGTACCCACTGTGAAGGTAAACTGCACTCCTGAAGGGATATAGTTTTTGAAAAGCCACATGGCGGGCCGTACCAGCAGGACAGCAAGGACGACGGCAAAGACCGTGACCAGGAAGGTCTCGAGAACGAATTGAATAACCAGCCCTTTCCGGCTGCTGCCCATTACTTTCCGGATGCCGACTTCCTTCATTCTTTGCAGGGATTGTGCCGTCGACAAGTTGATGAAATTGATGATGGCTAGCAGCAGGATAAAGCCGGCCACTCCCATCAGCGCATAAAGAAGGGGAAGGTACGCCTGACGAAAATCGTCCCCGGTGTCAGTTGGATGAAAGTACTGAGTATAGTGCATCTGCCGTAAAGGTTGCAGGTAAAGGTGCAGATTGCTGCTTCCGGGTATGACCTTCGGATCTTCCCGGTGGATAAAATCCGCTAGCGCTGCATTGACCTGTTCCGGCCTTACTCCCCTGGCAAGCTTGACAAAGGCCTGGGACTGGTGTGGCCGGAGACTGGCCCAGTCTGTGGTGGGGAATTGCTTTTTCACCCAGCTGTTTGGTGCGGTACTGATAGAAATAAAGGAGGTATAGGCGAGATCGGATAGGCCGTCCCAATCTTTTACGATGCCGGCGACAGTTACCGGAAGGCTGTCGGCATAGATAACTGTTTTGCCGATAAGCCGGTCGGGTGATCCGGGTCCAAAATATTTCAGGGCCGCGCTTTCGGTCAGAACAACCTTTCCCGGAGAATTGAGTACGGCGGGATTTCCCAGGATCCACTGGTGAGGAAAGATGTCAAAGAACGAGGGGCCGGTGAGGATGACGGAAGTCGCCCAAAGGCCCTCCTGGCTGGAGCTGAAATCGGTGGCAGGTTTCCCTTTCTCTGCGGGGATCGTGACTGTAGGGCCAAATGTGTGAAAACCCACTTGCTTTTCGAAGCCGGGGATCGCGTGTTCGATACTGCTTACCTGTGAGAAAGGGCTGTTTAGGAATATGGTGACCCCGTCTTTGAAATGAACGTCCCCGACGATGCGATAGATCCGGTCTGCATCCGGATGAAAACGGTCAAATCCCAGATCGAAACGGGCGATCAGATAGATGATGATACAGGCGCAAAGGCCGAACGAGAGGCCGAGGATGTTGATGGCGGTATACAGCTTCTTATGACGAATGGCGCGCCAGGCGTTTTGCAGATGGTGGAGGAACATAGTCGAAGGTTTGAAGTGCTGAGATGCGGAAAATATAAATTGCCATAAGGAAATTAGGAATTTTATTGAGAATTCTGCGATCTCTTTTGTTCTTTCCTATGCGGCATGTATGGTGACCATGATTATGACCGTTTTTGAGACTTCAGCTGGTCACTGATGGATCTCATTTTTCAGAAGCGGCAGTTATTTTATTAAATTTGGCCTTTATAATGTCCATTCTACTTTATACTACTGAATACCTGCATCCGATAGCGTCGGGAGAATTTAAGTCTCTGGTTGATCAATTGCCTCGTGATATGCGGTTGAAGGCTGTGCGCTTTTATAGATGGCAGGATTCGTATGGGTATGTGTTTGGGAAGCTTTTGCTTAAAGTTGCTTTGAAGGAGCTGGGTTTCTCTTTTGAGTTGGACCAGCTTCAGTACTCGGCTCACAACAAACCCTTTTTTTCCGGAGGACCTCATTTTAATATTACGCATTCCGGGAACAGGGCAATATGTGCCGTCAGCCAGGATAGAGCGATTGGGGTGGATATTGAATATATTGATGATACCATTTCGATCGGGGATTTTCAGACAGAGCTTACTGCCGCAGAGTGGGAAGCGATTTGCAGCGCGGCTGCGCCGAATGAGCAGTTCTTTCGGTTCTGGACTGCCAAGGAAAGCCTTATTAAAGCGGATGGAAGAGGGCTTAGTATCTCTTTACAGGAAGTGGATGTCAGTAAGGGGCGGATTGTTTTGCTTGGAGATAAATGCTGGGATCTTAAATCGCTGGATGGGTTTATAGGATACACGGGTCATATTGCAGTTGAGCATTTGACTCCGGGGAGTGTGATGAATTCTGCTGCTGCGGATGAGATTGAATTGCAGGTATTTTCGTGCAGTGACCTGGTATTACAGACCACGATTTGAAAGTTTTAATTATATTCTGATGGCGTGTTGAAACTGGGGAAGATCGTGTTCAATTGACATATAGCCATGTAATCCGCAACGTTAGAACGGTAAGGGCTGGGTTGAACCAGCGCACTGTCCACCTCCCGCAGGACCGTTATATAAGGTTCGTGCCGAGGTTTGAAAGGACGAAATGGGTGTTTTGATTGACGAAAGCTTTTTCTTCAGAAAAAATTTACACTTACTTCGTTTAAGAACCTGCAGCGACCAATTCAGATTTGCTCCAAAAATAAAACAGAATTAATCCAGAATGTTTAGGGTATTTAAAAGAGTAGCGAATCGGTCGTTTGTAATAGATGCCATGAGTGGCTTTAATGTTGGCATCGCTGGTTTGGTAGATACCATGGTCATCTTAAGGAGCGCTGGAATTCACTTTTGAAACATTTTTAAAATTGACAAAATGAAAACAAATCGTAAGAATATTTGGTATGAATAATGCTAATTTCAGTGAACTGGAGCGATTGGGTAGCGGCAAATTTGTTTTGCAATAAAAAATGTTTTCCTAAATTAGATAATCAGATCAGCTCGGCTGATCGCTTAATTTCAGATTTCCGTCATCCTGTTTTCTTTGTACCTCAGCTAACCTGGCTCTGATTAGTTCGAAACAATAGATCGATTGTAAACAGACGTCATAGACGTCGGCCTTATAACTATAACATCTATGTCGACGAATCTTATCCGTGTTGGAATTGTTGATGACCATTCCCTTTTTAGAAGAACACTCTATAACTTCCTATCTCAGCAGCCAAACTTATCCGTTGCGGTTCAGGCCCCGGACATGAGAGAGCTGATCGAAAAATGCAGCTCCACCTTTTGCCTCGATGTACTAATCATGGATGTATTTCTTCCCGGCGTCAGCGGCGTTGATGCGGTGCATCTTATAAAGAATATGATGCCGGGGACACGAATACTGGCCGTGTCAATGAGCAAAGATGCTGAGCTGGTAGGGCATCTGCTTGAGGCGGGCATAAATGGATATGTTTCCAAGGCGGACGAGCCGGAGGAGTTGCTGGAGGCGATCTGCACCGTGGCAGGAAATGATGTCTATCGAAATCAGCTTTTCACTGAAGCGTTGTATTGGAATAATCAACGAAAGTTTGCCGAGGCGGCTGCCGACTCCAGGGTTTCGCTAACCGAGCGGGAAAAAAAGATACTTCAGCTGCTCTGGCAGGAGAAGAGCAACAAGGAAATTGCTGATGAACTGTTCCTGGGTGTGCGATCGGTTGAAAAGATACGACTCGAGCTAAAAGATAAGATCGGCGCTAAATCGATCATCGGTATGGTTAAATATGCGATCGACCGACGGATCGTTTATCCGATCTCTGCCATAACACATGCTGCGCAAAATTCTAAAATGCCTAATGGCGTTGTCTAACTGCTATTCTTTTTCGTGAAAAACGAATTATAAAGGGTAGCTCTACTACTAATCGTTCGATTTTTTTTTCGGTTATTTGTTTTTCATTCTGAAGTCCAATCCTAAAGATCTCCCACTCCAAATTATCCGCGTCTACCTACATTTTATAACTCTTTACGAAGTCAGTCTTTGGGACTTGCATTAGCGCTAGCTATGTCCTGCGCTTTTATTATCTGCTTTACCTATTAATACCTCTTTCATGTCAAGTTTTAATTCGGGTTGGTATGTGATGTACACAAGGCCCCGCCACGAAAAGAAAGTCCAGCAACAGTTGTCTGAAAGATCCATTACCACGTTTTTACCTATGAGAAAGTCGGTACGTCAGTGGAGCGACAGAAAGAAGATTGTGATCGAGCCGCTTTTTCCATCCTATCTGTTCGTATATCTAAAGGATATGGATAACTTTTTTGCCGGCAAGGATGCCGACGGTTATCTATATTATGTACGCAGCGGTGAAAAGATCGCAGTGGTTAATGACGAGGTCGTTAACAGCGTCAAGCTGGTGGCCGGCGAAGGAAGGGATGTCGAGGTGACAACTGAACAACGGTTCCCGAGCGGCGTCCGCCTGGTGATCAGCAAAGGACCGCTGACCGGCTTGAGCTGCGAAGTCGTTGAATTTCAGCAGAAGCAGAAATTGCTGGTACGGGTTGATCTGCTACAGCGAAATATTTTGATGTCCTTGCCGGAAGAAAGCCTCACGGAAATATAAGCGATTAGGATATGACTCTGCCAGTCCAAGAAAATATTATCGTCATCCGACTAAAGCATCATGCTGTTCTTCAGGAGGAAAAGCCTGCCCTGGTCTTATTGGAGGAAGGGGAACGGGTCAAAAAGGTTTGGGGCTATAGTGACCTGCTGGGTGCCGTGGTGAAGACGGCAGGGCTACTATGCCAATTCAGGCTGACGGGGAAACGGGTCTTGCTTTTTTATCAGGAGGTACCTGATTTTCTGATCGCTTTTCTCGCATGTAATTTTGTTGGGGCGATCCCAATTCCGATGCCGTTTGCGCGGAGCGGCAAGCAATTGGCGCGTTTGAGAAATATCGTCGATGATGCCAAAGCTTCTGCATTACTTTGCAGCCCGGATTTTATTCCTCAGTGGGAGATCGATGATGGCCGATATCTTCCGGAAATTATACCTGTCTCTCCTGGTGACAAGAATTTGGAGGATCCGGGAGACTCTTGCGCCGCTTATAATGAGATCGCCTTTATTCAATATACTTCGGGATCGACCGGTTTTCCCAAAGGGGTGATCGTAACGAACGAGAATCTTAGAGCGAACCAGGAGATGATCCAGCGGGCCTTTTATTGTAATATCGATTCGGTTATCCTTTCCTGGTTGCCTTTTCACCACGATATGGGGCTTATTGGCAATCTTTTACATTGTTTATACATCGGTTGCACCTGTATCGTCATGTCGCCGTTTGACTTTATCCAGCGACCGCAGCGCTGGGTGGAAGCGATCGCGCGGTACCGGGTAACGCATAGCGGAGGTCCCAATTTTGCCTTTGACCTTTGTGCAGAGAAGACTTCGGATGAATTGGCGGGCACGCTGGACCTGTCCTGCTGGGAGGTTGCATACAATGGATCGGAACCTGTACAGGCTGATACACTTAATCGGTTTTCAGGGCATTTTTTCAATGCAGGTTTCAGGCCTTCTGTCTTTTACCCTTGCTATGGTCTGGCGGAAGCCACCTTATTTGTTACGGGTGCAAAGGTGCAGGGATCGACGCCTGCATTGAGCTTCACCGGGGCTACAGGGAAAGTGCTTGTAAGCAGCGGAATGCCGGTGGATGGTATTGCTGTATCGATCTTGTCTTCCGACGGACAGGTAAGTATGCGGGACGGTGAGGTGGGTGAGATTTGTTTGGAAGGCGCCAGCGTATCGGGTGGATATTTTGATAAGGACGATCCTGATCTGTACCATACTGTTGAAGGCCACCGATTGTTGCGGACCGGCGATCTAGGGTTTGTCAGAGAAAAGCAGCTCTTTGTCAATGGAAGAATGAAGGAGGTGATTATCGTAAGGGGGAAAAATCTGTACCCGGCCGATATCGAACAGGTTATAACGCGTTGTCATCCGGCGCTGGAGCTTAACGGGGCTGTCATCTTTCGGCTTGACCGGGCTGATGGTGAGCTGGTCATTGTCGCAGAGCTGAAACGGGAGCAGGTTCGGAAAGCAGATATGCGGGCTGTAATCAGCGCTATCGAAGCAATTGTTAAAGGTGAGTTTGCCGTAGTTCCAATTGATATCGTGCTGACGACTCCCCTGGGAATTCCGCGTACGACGAGCGGGAAGCTGCAGCGGCTTCGATGCCGTGACCTGTACCGCCAGGATCAGATACAGACAGTTGCCCGAAAAGGCAAATCCGATATTGATACGGATGCGAGCTCCGGAGACGGGCATGCGGAGATGCTGGCCCGTGAAGTGATAGCGGCACCGGGATATGAATGCATAAGGAAATATTTGGTATATCAGATCCTTGCGAGAACGGGTGTCGTCCCGGACCTGCGGAAAGGCGGGCGCCTCGAGCTGACCGATCTTGGTCTGGACTCGCTGCGGGGGATGGAACTGATCAATACGATAAATAAACAGCTTCAGATAAATCTTGACGTTGCTACGGTTTTGCGGGATAATTCCTTTGAGGGATTGATCACGTTACTGGAGAACGTGTTATGGTTAAAAACGGGAGATAGTTCCGGCAGGGAGATCGTTATATGAATGCATTATCTATCATCGCTGAATTGAGGAGGAATAATGTGGTGCCGAGGATCGTCGGCGACCAGCTGAAGCTGGTCGGTGACACCCGGAGGCTATCGGAGGAATTCATCCGGGAGGTGCGTGAGAACAAGCTGGCCCTGACGGATCTGCTCCGCCATTCGATGGAGCAGGCGGAATATGATCCTATTGTTCCGGTGGCGTGGCAGGCAGATTATCCGGCTTCCAACTCCCAGGAGCGGATATGGGTGCTGAGTCAGTTCCTTGGCGGAAATGCGGCATACAATATCATCCGGAGCTTTTACCTGCAGGGGCAGGTCGATATCCGGCAACTGGAAGAAGCTTTCCGGCTGGTGATCCGGCGACATGAAAGCCTGCGAACGGTGTTTCGGGAGTTGGATGGTTATGTGCGACAAGTGATTCGCGAAGAAATGCCTTTTCAGCTGGATTTTGTGGATATTACCGGAAGGCCGGATCAACGGGATTATCTGAAAAATGAGATCCGGACTGCGGCGCGCCGGGAGTTCGATCTTCAGCAAGGGCCGCTGATCGATGTTCGGCTGTTCCGATTGTCTGCGGATGATTTTGGGATGATCTTTTGCATTCATCATATTATTAGTGACGGCTGGTCGATCGGGGTGCTCGTGAAGGAGGTGATGCAGGCATATAAGATATTATGTGAGGGCGGGCGATGGGAGCCTGTGCCGTTGAAAATACATTATAAAGATTATTCCGACTGGTTTATGGGACGGATGACTGCGGGAAAGGGCGAACAGGCACGCCGCTTCTGGCTGGAGAAGTTCTCGCAAATGCCATCGCCCTTGAATTTGCCGACGGATTTTGCAAGGCCCGGTATCCGCACTTATGAAGGTGCCGTGTACCGGTGGTATCCTAAGCATGGGTTGTATGCCGGAATTCAGCAGTTCTGTCGCGAGCGGCATGTAACACCTTTTAATTTTTTACGGTCGGCGCTGACCTGGCTTTTGTCCGGCCTTTCCGGGGAGCGAAGGGTTACGATCGGTACGCCGGTGTCCGGCCGGAATCATTTTGATCTGCAGGATCAGATCGGTATTTATGTAAATACGCTGCCGCTAGCTGCTGCCATTGTTCCGGATGAGTCCTTTGCTGATTTGCTGAGGCGTGTGTCAGATGACTCTTTCAGCGCGTTCGAGCATCAGGAATACCCTTTTGACCGGATCATCGATGATCTTTCGCTGACGAGGGATACTTCGAGGAATCCGTTGTTCGATGTGATGATGGTATTGCAAGATAACCCGGGAGGGGAGCAGAATGGGATGCATCGGCAGTATGGCTTCACCATGGGTTTGATGGATAAATATTTATATCCATCGGGTCGTGATGAAGATGATTTTATCGCGGCAAAGCTTGATCTGACGTTCAATTTCGATCATGAGCCGGACAAGACCTTTTATCTGGAACTGGAATATGATACAAGATTATTTACCCGGAGGCGGGTTGCGGGATTTTGCTGGCTGTTCTGGCGGATCGTAGAGCAGGTGATCCTGAACCCGGCGGTTCGGTTTCGGGAGCTGGAGTGGGTGGATGCGGGTGAGCGGGCGATTATCCTGGAGGAATATAATCGACCTGTCGGTGTGGTGGAGGACAGGAGCTTGCCGGGACTGCTGGCGGGTCCGATGCGG
>Ga0193716_1000104_pt1 | contig 49898 bp, 37 predicted proteins | sample U2c1metaG_FD_145901 | JGI IMG/M metagenome (GOLD analysis project Ga0193716, IMG submission 145901) | Soil microbial communities from a riparian zone of the East river system, Colorado, United States - U2c1 | ecosystem: Environmental > Terrestrial > Soil > Riparian zone | place: USA: East River...
TGAGCCCGGAAGTAACCGCGGCGCATCTCGACGCGATTCCCGCCCAGCAAAAAAAGCGCGGCTACGACACCGGGTTTATCGTCACCAATCCCAACTGCTCAACGGCCGGCTTGGTTCTGGTCTTGAAACCACTGGCGGATGCGTTTGGTCTGGAAAAAATTTTCGTGGTCACCATGCAAGCCATCTCCGGCGCCGGGTACCCCGGCGTCCCGGCAATGGACATCCAGGCCAACGTCATCCCGTTCATCAGCGGCGAAGAAGAAAAGATGGAAGAGGAACCCCAGAAGCTGCTTGGCAAATGGGACGGCTCGCGTTTCGTTGAAGCCGGTCTGGGCATCAGCGCGCACTGCAACCGGGTCCCGGTCCTCAACGGTCACCTGGAGTGCGTCTCGCTCAGCCTGAAGAAAATTGCCTCGCTCAACGAAGTTCGCGAAGCCCTCAGCAGGTTCGAGGTCAGCGCCGAACTCGCTTCTCTCCCCACCGCCGTCCGCCACCCGGTGGTGGTTCTTGAGGAAGACAATCGCCCGCAACCCCGCCGCGATGTTGACGCTGGCAAGGGCATGGCCGCCGTGGTGGGCCGCGTTCGCGAATGCTCGCTGCTGGACGTAAAACTAACCCTGCTCTCCCACAACTTGATCCGTGGAGCAGCCGGCGCAGCCTTGCTCAACGCCGAACTCCTGGCCGCCCGCGGCTTCCTGAAGCTGCGCAACTACAAATCGGCGGCACCGAGCGCCACCGCCGAAACCGTCAACTCCTGAGCCGCCCGGCCGCCACCTTCGCTTGCGACAGTGTATGGCCCACGGTTGTGTATGGTATGTTGGCAAACGGAGCTGCGAACCATGAGCATGGATGTACCGGTGAAAGTGCAGATCTTTGGGCAGCCGTACGCGATTCGCGGCGAACTGGATCAGGCTTACGTGGAGAAGCTGGCAGCCTATGTGGATGAAAAGATGCGCGCCATTGCGGATGTAACGGCGACCGTGGATACGCAGAAAGTGGCCGTGCTGGCGGCGCTGGCGATTGCCGATGAACTGCACGGTACGCAACGCGATAAAGGCGAGCGCGAAGAATTGCTGCGCGAACAAGCCGAGCGCTGTCTGACGCTTGTCGAACGCGCCTTAAAACAGACGGCCTAGTTTCCCCCGCATTGATCAGAAAAAAAGGAACGTGAAGTTTTTCGCTGCGCGCCGCGTGCCGCGCGCGAATGTCGTTTTGCTTCTTTATTGGCTCCAGCTGGTGGGGTTGCGATCCCAGCGGTGGGCCCGCAGCCGTGTGTGCAAGTCCCGGGGCAGCGGACCGCGATCGCTGGCGGCGGCGTTCGCTTCCACATTGCGGCGTTTGCGCATGCCGGGAATGATGGTGGCGATGTCGGGATTGTTGAGGATGAAGCGGAGCGCCATCTGGGCCATGGAGTTGTCGGCGGGGACCAGCGGGCGGAGGGCTTCGGCGCGGGCGACGCTCGCTTTCAGATTTTCCGGAACGAAATAGGTGTTGCGCCAATCGCCCTCGGGCCACTTGCTGTCGACGGTTAACGTGCCGGTGAGGGTGCCTTCATCGAACGGGACGCGGGCGATGACCGCCACGTCTTTCATTTTGCAGATGGGGAGAAGAGCGTCTTCCGGATTCTGGTCAAAGATATTGTAAATGACTTGCACCGCATCGACGGCGCCTTCAAGCACGGCGCGAATCCCGTTGGTGGGCTCCCAGCGATTGACGCTGATGCCGACGGCTCGGACTTTGCCGCTCGCGCGCATGTTTTCAATGGCCCGGGGGAGCCGCTCGTCCGTGAGCCAGCGGTCCTCCCAGGTGTGGAACTGCATCAGGTCGAGCTTTTCCACGCCGAGGTTTTTCAAGCTTTTTTCGACGTATTCCTCGATGTAGTCCGGCGGGTAGGAAACATCGAGGGCGAAGTCGCGCTGGCTGGGCCAGCGGCGGTTCTTCGGTGGGATTTTTGTGGCGATGTAAAGCTTCTTGCCGGAATTCGCGCGCAGGATCTTCCCAAGAATTTCTTCGCTGCGGCCGTCGCCATAGGCGTACGCGGTGTCGAAAAAATTCACGCCGAGTTCGACAGCCCGCTGCAGGGCGTCGAGCGACTCCTGGTCGTCGGATTCGGTCCAGCCGGCGAGTCCCCACATTCCATAACCAATTTCGCTGACATTCCAGTCGGTGCGGCCAAAGCGGCGGTAGTTCATCGGCGAAGAGTCCTCTCCTGCGGTTTGCAGGGAACAGTATAAAGGAAAGTCCGCGGCCGGCAGCTGCGGCAGAGAGTGCCCGTCGGGTTGCCGCAGGCGGAGGGGGAATCAATATTCGGCGCGAGCCGATTGTAGAGTGTTTCCGGGCAAGGTATGCTTCGCACTGGACGTCGGGAGGACGCGCGTGAAAACAAAACTTTGCTGGGCAGTGGGTGTGCTGGTGGCTGGAGCCTGGTTGACGACGGAGGCTGTTGCGGTCCGAGCGCAAGACACGGCTCCGGTGGCGAATCCGGTCAGTGCGACGGTGAAGGGGCAGCTCGCCAGGTATGAAAAGAATATGGTGGCCGCTGCCGAACTCATGCCAGCGGAAAAATATAACTTCAAGCCCACGCCGGAGATGAACACGTTCGGGCACGTCGTGATGCACATCATGCAGTCGAATAACAATTTGTGCGCAAAGATTTCCGGGACGACGGCGCCGGACGCAAAACTCGTCGAAGTCGACGGGAAAGACAAGTTGCTGTTGGGATTGAAAAAGTCCTTTGAATTCTGCACGACGGCGCTGGCCAATGAGAATGATACAAAACTAGGAGAGCAGATTGCCTTGTTTGGCGGGAAGCTGATGCCGCGGGCGGTCGCCTGGATTGCTCTAAGTGACGGGTGGAACGATCACTACGGGCAGCTGGCGATTTATTTGCGGTTGAACGGGATTTTGCCGCCAACGGCACAGCCGGAAAAGAAATAACGGCGCGGGTGGCGGCCCCCCGGTTTCCGCGCGGGTTAGCGTGAAACGGCGACCGCCTCGATTTCTATGTGACAATCCTCGCGGAACAGGGCCGCGACCCCGGCCAGGGTGCTGGCCGGCGCGTGGTCCTTGGCGATGAACGCGTCTCGTGCTTCCCGCAAAACGACCAGCTTTTCGTGATTTAGCCCCACCACGTAGTAGTTGAGTTTCACCACGTCGGCCGGCGTGGCGCCAGCCGCTGCCAGGACGGTGCGCAGATTCTGGAACGCCTGCGCCACTTCGGCGCGAAAATCGGAAGGCACTTCCCCTTTGGCGTTGAGTGCCACCTGTCCTGAGACATACACGAGTTTCCCGCGCTCTACGGCGACGGCGTGGCTGTAGCCCGGAGGAGTTGAAAGTCCGGCAGCGTTTACGTAGCGTAGCGCGTCCCGCGGCTGGTCCGCTGGGGGCTTTGCTGAACGTACATTTCCTGCCGCCAGGACCAACAGCGCGAAGCAAACCGCGATCGTGGGCTTTTTCATGGAAGAAGTCTCCCGCTGGACGTCTAAAATGCATCCACCGAATTCGGGCATTCTACCCGATTTCCCGTCGCAGCAAGCCCGGCTAGTCCTGGTATCGGGAGTTGGCTGTATGGGAAGGGGCCGGGAAAGAAAGTTACACTTCCTTTTGACGCAAGAACCGGGTCCCACGGAACTGAATCTGGAGTGCGGTGAACGGGACACGCAGCACCAGCTGCTTGGTAGTCGAGGAGGTAGAAATGCGAGCGCAGCGAATCATTTTGCTCTTGGCACTGTCGTCAGGGTTGGCAGGATGTGGTTCGTGGTTTGAGTATGACAAGCCGACGGCGGAAAAACAGCAGGAACAGGCCGAGCGCGACCAGAAGACGCGAGACGAGGTGGCGCGCGCCACCGAGAATGCCAAGCCGAAATTGCAGGAGGCGGGACGAAAAGTTGGCGAAGCGGCGCGGTCGGCAGCAGAAACGGCACGCGCTACGGCAGAAGGAGTGCGCGAGGGTTGGAATCGCGGCAAGGCCGGAACACTGGACCTGAATTCGGCCAATCGGGCCGAGCTCGCGAGCCTGCCGGGACTCTCGACCCTGGACGCGAGGAATATCATCGCCGGGCGGCCGTACAAGAGCGCCCATGATTTGGTGAGCCGAGGAGTCTTGACCGAAGAGCAGTACCGGAAGATTGAAGATTCGGTCGTGGCGCGTTAGGACGCGATACAAGAAACAGGCGATGGCAGCAGAAAGCCTTCTTCCCTGGGAGAAGGCTTTTTTCGTTTCGGGGCATAGCGAAGAAAAGCGAACTGCGATCGCATGAGCGAGGAGTTGTCGCGGGCCCAGTCCGGAAAACAGATCAGACTTGCAGGACGTCGCCGTCGCGGGCGACCATTTCATAGAGAACGGGGTTGACGAAAAAGCCGATCAGGAGGCGCGAGAGCAGGCCCGCGACGACCACAATGGCGAACGGTTTTTGCGTGTCGCTGCCAACGCCGGTCGACATGGCGGCCGGCAGGAGGCCGAGGCAGGCCACCAGCGCGGTCATCATGATGGGACGGAGGCGGAGAAGCGAAGCGCCGAGAGTGGCTTCGCGGACGGTTTTTCCTTCCAGACGGAGTTTGTTGATGTAGCTGACGAGGATGACCGCGGTTTCCACCGAAACGCCGAGCAACGCGAGCAGTCCGAGGATGCTCGAGACGCTGAGCGGGGTGTGCGTCAGTTTCAGGGCCACGAGCGCGCCGACCGGTTCGGTGAGAACGACTCCCAGCGCGATGGTGATGGGAAACTTGAAATTTCCGTAAAGCGCAAACAGAATCAGGAATATCAGCAGTAAGGCGAGCGGGCCGATAATGATGAACTGGGATTTGGCCTCGAGCAGTTCGCTGTACTCGCCTCCCCAATCCAGGCTGTAGCCTTCCGGCAGCTTTACATTCTTGGCCACGGCCGCCTGGCCCGCGTTGACCACACCTTCCAGGTTGCGTCCCCGGATGGAAAATTGAATGCCGATGTAGCGGGAATTATTTTCGCGATAGATGAACGATGCTCCGGTGCTTTCCTTGATGGTTGCCAGTTCCGACAGCGGTATCTGCTGGCCGCCGGGGGCGGGGACGAGGAGCCTGCTGATCGCTTGGGCGTCGGAACGGTATTGCGGCTCCATGCGGACCACCAGATCGAAAAGCTTTTCGCCCTGGATGACTTGCGTGGCGGCTTGGCCGCCAACGGCTGCCTGGACCACGGCTTCCACGTCGGCAACGTTGATCCCGTAGCGCGCGATCTTTTGCCGGTCGGCATCGATCAGGAGACTGGGTTGGCCGAGTTCGCGGACGACGGTCAGTTCGGTGAAGCCGGGAGTTTTGTCGAGGGTGTTTTTGATTTCCACCGCTTTTCGCTCGAGAACGTCGAGATCGGGACCGAAGATTTTTACCGCCAAGGCGCTTTTCAGGCCGGTGAGCGCTTCATCAACGGCGTCTTCAGCGGGCTGCGTGTAGTTGAAGATGACACCGGGATAGGCTTCGAGCTTGTGTTCGAGGTCGGCCGTGAGCTCGGCTTTGTTGTGAATCGCGCCTTTCGTCCAGGAAGTGTCGCCGTACGGTTTCAGGCCAACGTAAAATTCGCAATTGAAAAAGCCGGTGGAATCGGTGCCGTCATCGGGACGCCCAAGCTCGGAACCAACGACGGTAACCTGCGGATATTTCGCCAGAATGGTGCGGATCTGCGGAGCGAACTTGCTGGCGTCCTCAAAGGAGACGGTATAGGGCATGGTGGCGCGGACCCAAAGTGCGCCTTCATCGAGGTGCGGAAGAAATTCTCCTCCGATAAAAGGGAGCAGCAAAAGGGTAGAGGCAAAAATGGCCAGTGTCACAACAACGGTCACGCGGGGATGATCGAGGCACCAGCCGAGACGTCTGCCGTAGCCGTCGCGGATCCAGTCGAAGATGCGATTGGGTTTTTCCTGCACGCCTTTTTTGAACCAGTAGGAAGCCAAAACGGGAACCACGGTGAGCGTGAGGAGCAGAGCTCCGACGAGGGACCAGGCCATGGTGTCGGCCATGGGATGGAAAAGCTTTCCGGCAGGGCCGGTCAGCGCATAAATGGGGAGATAGCCGGCGATGATGACGGCGACGGAATAAAAAATGGGGCGGTCGACGTCGCGCGCCGCGGCCAGGATGACTTCCTGGAGATTGTAGCTGGTGCCGTGCCGCTCGCTGAGTTCGCGGTAGATGTTTTCCACCATGACGATGGTGCCGTCGATGATGATGCCGAAGTCGATGGCGCCGATCGAGAGCAGGTTGGCGGCTTCTCCGGTGGCATGCAGGAAGATAAAAGCAAACAAGAGAGCCAGAGGAACGGTGAGCGCGGTAATGACGGCCGCTCTGACGCTGACCAGGAAGAAAATCAGAACGATCAGCACCAGCGCCAGGCCGCGAATCAGATTCCATTCAACCGTGTCGGTGGTTATTTTTACCAGATCGCTGCGGTCATAGTACGGGTGGATTTTCACGTCGGGCGGAAGAACGCTGCGATTCAGTTCCGCGGTCTTCTTCTTTACGCCTTCAAGAACGGTCTGGGTTTGTTCGCCGCGGCGCATGAGGATGACGCCTTCTACGGCGTCGTCCGTATTTTTCCCGGTGTCGGCGTACTGGAAGCCGAAAATGCCCAGGCGCGGGGCGTGACCAATTTCTACCCGGCCGATATCTTTTACGCGAATGGGCACGCCGCCTGAACTGCCGACAACGATTTCGCCGATATCGCCCGTATTTTTTATGAGGCCGAGACCGCGAACGTAATAAAACTGGCTGCCCTGGGTGTAGAATCCGCCGCCGGTGTTGGCGTTGTTGGCGCTCAGCGCGCTGATAACATTCACGACGGGCAGGTGATAGTTGTACAAGCGGGCGGGATCCAGCAGGACGTGATACTCCATGGTCGGGCCGCCAAAGCCGGAGTCGTCGGCGACACCGGGAACGCTGCGATAGGCGCGTTCGATGATCCAATCCTCCATGGTGTGAAGTTCCATCGGGGAGCGGTCCGGACTTTCAATGACGTAGCGGTAGACCAGGCCGCTCGGACTGAAAAGCGGAGCGACGCTCGGGGTGACGCCGGAAGGCACGGTCGCGTCGTTGAGGCGTTCAAAGACCAGCTGACGGGCGAAATAGGAATCGACGCCTTCATCGAAGGTGAGAGTTACATCGCTCAGGCCGTAAAGAGAGATCGAGCGCATTACTTTGAGGCGGGGAGTGCCGTTCATGGCCAGTTCGAGCGGAAGCGTGGTCAGGCGCTCCACTTCTTCGGCAGCGTGTCCCGGCCACTGCGTGACGATTTCAACCATCGGTGGCGAAAGATCAGGATAGGCGTCAACGGGCATGCGTTGAAAGGAAGCGGCACCGGCAATGACGATGAGCACGGTGACCATCAGCACGAGGAAACGCTGTTGCAGGGCAAATTGAACGATGCGATGGATCATCTATTTTTTCCGGTCATTTTCTGTGGCCATGGTTCCATTTAGTGCTGCAGTTGATTTTTGAATTGCAAGAAAAGACTGCCGTCGGCGACCACTTTTTCGCCTTCCCGTACGCCGCTGGTCACCTGCGTGCGCCCTTGCTGGCTTGCGGCAACGGCCACGTCGCGACGGGCGAACTGGCTCGTGCCGGTCTGCACATAGACAAAGGGTTCGTTTTCGGCGTCGCGAAGAATGGCGGAGTCGGGAACGCTGAGTGCGTCGGCGACCACCCCGGCCTGCACCGTGGCATTGACGTACATGTCCTTCTTCAGCTTGTTGCCGCGATTTTCGGTGACGATGCGGGCTTGCAGCGTGCGGGTATTCGGATCGAGCGTTTCGGCGAGGTAGGAAATTTTCCCGTGAAATGTTTCCGGGTAGGCATCGGTCGTGATTTCAACGGCGTCTCCATTGCGGACGTAGGCCAGGTCGCTCTGGTAGACATTGACGAGAACCCAGACTGTCGACGTGTCGGAGATGGTGAAGGCCTGGGTGGAGCCGGCTTGCAGGAGTTGCCCGGGGCCCACGAGGCGCTCGACGATCTGGCCGCCCGCCGGAGCGCGGACCGGGATCTGCGAAGTGGCCGCGGCGGATTCGGTCAGCGTGGATTCTGGATTTTTGATGCCCACCGCGCGCAGCGCGTCTTCGCTCGATTGCAGATCGGCTGCGGCTTGCGCCCGATCCGATTCCGCTTGCTGCAGGTCGCGTTCGGCAATGGCTTTGTGGTCGAGCAGATCGCGGGCCCGCTGGTAATTCTTGTCCGAGAGCTGGAACGCGCTGCGGGCCTTGAGGTAAGCCGAGCGGGCGGCCGAATAGTCCGGACTCGCGACCGTGAGAAGGGTTTGCCCGGAGCGGACCAGCTGCCCGGGAGCCACCAGAATTTCCTGGACCGGACCACCGATGGGCGAAAATACCGGGGTGGTCTTGAACGCATTGAAGGCCACCGTGCCGGTGAGCCGGAGAACGCGGGGAAGCCCGGATTTTTCCACGGCGACGATTTTAAGATGCCCCATCTGTTCCTGCGGCACGTTGAACAGATCGGCCGAATCCGCTTTGTTTTCGCCGTTGGAGTACGACGTCATTTTGGACTCGGCTTTGTCGGCCGCCGAGTTGCAGCCGGACGTGGCGGCGAGCAAAAATGCGGCGGCCGCCGGAACCGTCAGCGTATGTGCGGCTCTTCGGATGAAGCGTCTCATGGCAAAGTCCTCGTTCCTGTGGCTTGGCGCAATTGTTCGAGCGCGGCCATGTAACTGGCCAGCGCTTGGCGATAGGCGACCTGATTGGAGCGGTACGTGCGTTCGGCGTCGAGAAAATCGAGCAGGCTCGCGGCGCCGCGTTTATAGGCGTATTCGCTGATGTCGCGCGACTGTCTGGCCTGTTCGACATAACCGCCGCGGTAGAGCTGGATGATTTCGTCGTTGGAGTGCAGGGCGGCATAGGCATCGACAACGTCCGAGATGACTTGTTCCGAGGCTTCGCTGGCCAGTTCTTCCGATTGGGTGATGGCGTACCTGGTACGGGCGATTTCTCCCTGATTGCGGTCGAAAATCGGGAGATCCATGTTGAAGAAAAATGCGCCGGAATTTATGCCTGCGGTGTGCGTGTAGGCAAAGCTGGCGCCGAGATCCTTCTTGCCATTGGCCTCGGCCAGACCCAGCTGGCTGCGCGCGGCGGTAATGCCTTGTTGCGCAGCGATTAAGTCGGGGCGAGAACGCAAAGCCAGCGCTTTGAGATCGTCCAGGCCGGCATGCACGGCCTCGTAGTCGAGATCGCCTGAAACGTCATAGCCGTCCGGGACCGATTCAAAGCCGAGAAACTGGCGAAGCGCGGCAAGGGCCTGGACTTTGGCCAGCTTCGCGGCGTTGACGTCGGACTGAAATTGCAGAAGCTGGAGTTTGATCTTGAGGAGATCGCTTTCGCTCATGTCCCCGGCCTGGTAGCGCGAACTGCTGATATCGACGGTTTTCTGGAAGCCGTCGAGATCCTGCCGGGCAAAATCGAGCGTGGACTGTGCAAGCAGGGCGGCGATGAATTGCGCAGAGACATTGAAGGTGAGCTGGCGTTCGTTGTCAGTCACCTGCGAGCGGGTGACGGCCGTCTGGTCTTTGGCGGCTTGCAGACGATGCTGGCGTTTTTTCCCGCGTTCAAACGTGTAGCCGATGCCCAGATCAAACTGAGCATTGTTTTCCAGATAGTCCGCGTTGAACTGGCTGGGATTGAAAAGCGGGAAGAATTGCGAATCCCAGGAAATGGTGGGATTGGGGCGGAGGTTGGCGGTGGTTTCCTGGGCTTGATTCTGCAGGATGGTCGAACGCGCGGCGAGCAGAGCGTGATTGTGCTGGAGCGCGAGACGCAGCGCTTCTTCAAGCGAAATGCGCGTGGCGGCTTGCTGCTCGGCGGTGGGTCGCGGCGGCTCGCCGGGAGCGGGCGGCGCCTGCTGGGCAGCCAAGAACGCTGGTGCCGCGAACAGGGCAAATACCCCTACGATTCCTTTCTTCATGTGAAAACCTCTGACGCGTCTCGTTGCGAGACGGGTTCGGGCAGTGATTAGAGAGAAATAACGATGGGGGGAGAAAAACTATACGGCGGCAGGCGGAGCCCGGGGTGACGTGGAACGCAGAAGCTCGACCGACACCGGCAGCAGGAGAGGAGCCTCTTCGAGACGGTTGGCCAGGGGAATGATGGCGAGAACCGGCGATTGCGCCGCCACAAAAACAGTGGTGGTTGAACACAGCGGACAAATATGCGAGCCGGCCGGAGTCGCCTTCACATCGGCGCAAAAGTGGAACTGCGCCCCTAGAAAGACCACGGCAAGGAGCAAAGCCAGAATCCGCAGAGATGGCGCTTTCGGTGGCATGTGGTACGTAAGACGGAGCTTAGGCCGTAAAGGTTGCGGGGTCAAGCAGTCTATTGCAATAAACCCTTTATTTATAACCTTTTTTGCGCAACGATAGCTCCTGGACGAGCGTCTAAAGTGTTACGGGTTCTCGGCAGCGCAATGAAAATGCTTGGTCTTCAATTCGACCGGACGTCGGCGCGACGCGCTCTAGCCCTGGTGGCTTGCGCGGCGATTTTGTATTTTGCCGTTGGCGGTTCGCTCCTGCACCAGCACACCAGCGGCGCCGATAACGCCTGCCATATTTGCCAGGCGCTGCATATGCCGGCGCTGGCGGCCTGCTCGGTCCATCTTCTTCCCGCCCCGGAACTGGTCATCCGGTACGCCTCGCTTCCCGACCGAGTCTCTCCCAACAGCAGCTTTTCCCTGCACCGCGCAGGGCGCGCACCGCCTTGTGTTTAGCTCCCGCAACCTGACGTCCCTCTAGTTAACGCGCCCTGACCGTCACTTGACGGCAGAGCCTCCGCCTTTGCTCCCGTTCGGCGAGGCGGCTCTATTCACGCACCTAGCGAGAGCTCCCTTGAAAGGGATGGAGGAAAAATGTTGAAGCATTTGCGCCTGCGGGCGCTATGGGTAGCGGTTTTTGGAATTCTATTTTCGGGCGTTTCGGTGTGGGCCCAATCGTCCGGGTCGCTTGAAGGAGTGGTGACGGATCCGTCCGGCGCAGCCATTGCCGGCGCCACGGTAGAAATTTCCTATCCGGTCAGCGGACTTCGCCGCGCAACAACGACCGGGGCAGACGGAAGCTTCCGCTTTACCAACGTGCCGTTCAATCCATATCACCTGGTCGTGACGGCAGCCGGGTTTGCCTCGGCCACCCAGGACGTGGAGCTGCGTTCGAGTGTGCCGACAACACTCGGAATCCACCTGAAGATCGGAACGGCGAGCAGCAGTGTCACGGTCGAGGCCAGTGGCGGCGATCTGGTGGAAAACGACACGACTTTCCACACCGATGTGGATCGCGATTTGTTCACCAAGGTGCCGCTCGAGAGTCCCTCGTCTTCGGTCAGTTCGCTCGTGACGTTGACCACGCCGGGAGTTGCAGCGGACTCCAATGGACTGTTTCACGGGCTTGGCGATCATGCGTCCAATTCGTTTTCCGTGGATGGACAGCCCATTACCGATCAACAGAGCAAGGTGTTCTCCAACCAGATACCGATGGATTCGATTCAGTCCCTCGAAGTTATTTCCGGCGCGCCCCCGGCGGAATTTGGCGACAAGACGAGCCTGGTGATCAAGGTGACGACGCGTTCCGGGCTGGGGGTAAATCGTCCGACCGGCAGCATCAACGCGTCGTACGGAAGTTTTGGGACGAGCGATGTTTCCTTTGACCTGGCCTATGGCGGGGAAAAGTGGGGAAATTTCATCGCTGTAAGCGGACTCCAGTCGGGACGTTTCCTCGATCCACCGGAATTTGCGGTGATGCACGATAAAGGAAACCTGGAAAATATTTTTGACCGCGTCGATTACCAGGTGTCCGGCCGCGACACGCTGCATCTGAATCTTGCTTATACGCGTTCCTGGTTCCAGACGCCGAATTCGTTTGACGCGCAAAATGCGACGGCCTGGTCCGGACTGGTCGCCGATAACGGCGGACTGGGGCCCGACGGTCGTCCGGTAGGCGCCCAGGATCAGCGGTCGAAAATCGGCACGTTCAACATTGCACCGACCTGGACGCGGCTGGTCAATACAAATGCCGTGCTCAATGTGGGCGCTTTCCTGCGGCAGGACCAGTACAACTACTATCCGAGCGACAATCCGTTCGCCGATTTCACTCCGGACCTCCAGAGCCAGAGCATCGCGCAAAACCGCAGACTGACAAATGCCGGAGTGCGGTCCGACGTTTCCTACGTCCGCGGAATGCACAACATCAAAGCCGGCGTGACCTACCAGCAGACGTTCCTGACCGAAAACGACCACTTTGCGATTGTCGACCCCACATTTCTCGGATCCCTCTCGGACGCGGACGGAAATCCCTGCCAGGCTCCGCTGGCGCCGCCGTGTTCGACGCTCGCCCCGTACGACCTGACGCAGGCGGGCGGCGGAAGCTATTACTTCTTTCGCGGGCACACCGATGTCAAAGAGCTTTCCCTGTATTTGCAGGACACCATCACGAAAAACAATTGGTCGTTCAATCTGGGATTGCGCGGCGACATCTACCGCGGGCTCACGCGCGCTACCCAAGCAGAACCGCGCCTGGGCGTGGCCTACAACATCAAACCGACAAATACGGTGCTGCGGGTTTCCTATGCGCGGACGCTGGAGACCCCGTTCAATGAAAATCTGGTGCTGGCGAGTGAAGGCTGCAGCGATGCCGTGGTGAATGCACTGGAGTCCGCTTTGCAGGGCTATCCGTGTATCAATGCGCCGCTCAGCCCGGGCTGGAGAAATGAATTTCACGCGGGATTTCAGCAGGCTTTCGGGAAATATTTGGTGGTGGACGCCGAATACATCTGGAAGTACACGCACAACGCGTATGACTTCAGCGTACTCGGCAGCACCCCGGTTACGTTTCCGATTGAATGGGCCAGCTCGAAAATTCCCGGATACGCCATACGCGTAAGCGTGCCGCAGTTCCGCGGATTTTCCGCTTATGTCGTAATGTCCAGCGTTGCGGCGCGGTTCTTTAGCCCGCAGGTCAGCGGTATCGGAGCGACGCCAGGTGGCACGGGCGTGTTCCGCATCGATCACGATGAAGTCTTCAACCAGTCGACCCACCTGCAATACCAGCCGTGGAAGCGCGGTCCGTGGTTTGGCTTTAACTGGCGCTACGACAGCGGACTGGTGGCCGGGGCGGTCCCCTTTGGCGATGGCACGGGTCCGGTGGACGTGTCCGGGCTGACGCCGGACCAGCAGTTCCAGGCAGGACTGTTCTGCGGAACCGTTCGCGCGACGCCGACGATGGGGATTAGTCCAAACGGATTGTGCGACCCTACCCAATTTGGTTCCTCCCTCGTCGAGATTCCCGGAGCAGGAACGGAAAATGATGACAAAAATCCGCCGCGCATCGCTCCCCGGAATCTTTTCGATGTCTCGGTAGGGCACGACAATCTGTTCCACGGAGATCGCTACAAATGGAGCTTGCGCTTTACGGCGATCAACGTGACGAACAAAGTGGCGCTGTACAACTTCCTGTCCACCTTTAGCGGAACGCACTACGTGACGCCGCGCAGCGAGAGCGTGGAACTGGGATTCCACTTCTAGGGCTGGCGCGGACCACTTTCTTTCTTTTTTTTCAGCAGACACGGAAAGCGCCAGGGCGGTTGGCAGAATTTTTCCGGCGGAAATACGAGCGCTAGAAGATTCGGATGGTGTCGTGCGGCAACCGGACGGAGACAGTAAAGGTTTCGCTTCAGAAACGCCCAGTGGTTCGGCAGAATGGCCACGGGAGCTGCTGCTATCGCTGCTGGTCCGCCTGAACATCCGGCTGCAAAGGGCGCTCGACTTGCGCTTCAAACCCCTGGGCCTTACGGCGCAGGAGGCGGCTTTGTTGCTGTATTGCGCTGAAGCCGGCGAGACGTCGCCGGGACGGATTGCGGTTTCCATGGGGCGCGACAAAGGAAAAATCACGCGGTTCGTCGATCGGCTGGAATCGGCAAAGCTGTTAAGCCGGAGGCGAAGCGCCCGCGACCGCAGAGCTTTTGTCATTAAGGTAACCAGGCGGGGGGAGATTCTTGCGCCGCAACTGAAAATAATTTTCAACGAGACGCAGGCTGAATTGTTTGAGGAAATTCCCGACGGGGAGCTCGCGCGGCTGGGAGCGGCCGTCTCGCAGATGTATTCCAATGCGGGGCAATTGCGGCCGCGAACGAAATCCCAAGTTCCCGAGCGCTAGCGGTCTACTTGGCGGCCAGCAGAGCGCGGGCCTGGGCGAGCTCCGGCCGGTCGGCCGATGCGCTGCAGTTTTCCAGAAGCAAGGAAAAATATTCGCGGGCCGCCGACAGCTCGCCGCTCGCTTCAGCCGCAAGCCCGGCTCCGTAAAGACTGTCAAAGCGATTGGGCGTGCGTGCCAGAGCCGCTTTGTATTCGGCAAGCGCTTCCCTTGGTCGCTTGGCTTCAAAAAGCATGTCGGCCAGCATTTCGCGGGCCGGCGGGCCGAAATAACCCTTGCTGTGGGCTTCCTCGCGAACCGCAGCGGCGCGCATCTCGTCAAGGGCTTGGGCGGTCTTTCCTTGCGCGAAGGCCAGCCAGGCCCCCGTGATCAGCAAATCGTAGGATTCCCCGGCAGGGACTTTGTAGCCTTCCTGCCGTTCGCTGGCGGCGCGCCGGGCGACGATCTTCCGGAGTTCCCGGATATTTTTCTGGGCCCCGCGCAGATCTCCCGTGCGCGCCGCGCCAATCGCGCGCGTGCGGTAGGTCGAGTCCAGCCACAGCGAGCGGATTTTAGGAATGGGCAGGGCCGCCGCTTCACTCCAGCGATGCAGCTCCATCAGGCTGCAAGCCAGAAGCTGTGCCTGTTGATCTAGTTTCTCTTCATCGCTGGCCCCCACGACAGTCAAGGAATCGCCTGCGACCCCGCGGGCTTTGGCTTCCTGGCCCCTTTGCAGATACGCGTAGTTGAGAAAATCCATGGCGTGAGTCTGGTAGTGCGATTCGCCGCGATGCATTTCCGTGGCATGCGCCGCCGAGGCCGAGGCGGCGATATTGGAGTCGATCGTTTCCTGCCAAAGTCCTAAACGCACAAAAATGTGCGAAGGCATGTGGATGGCGTGGGACGAGTCGGGGGCGATTTTCGCGTACGCTCGCGCGGCGGGGAGCCCCTGGGCGGCCAGCTCGGGAACATCGGTGGCGTGAATGAGATAGTGCGCTGCGCCGGGGCTGTTGGGTTGCTCGGCGAAGATCGGATTGAGGATGGCGATGGCCCTCGCCAGATTGTCCATTTTTTCGATGTCTTCTATGGCCCCGAGCGCAATGAGAGAAAGCGCGTAGAACTGGCTGGCTTCGGCGTCGTCCGGGGCCTGCGCATGAAGTTTTGCCAGCGATTCCGAATAGGCCTTGGTTCGATCGGCGTGGGTGAGGACGGAATTGTCCTCGAAGAATGCGGCGGCAGCGGCAATATAGCCGCGTTCTCTTTCTGTGCGGACGCCGATTTTTTGCGCCTGCTCGATGTCAGAACGAGCGGCTTTGAGCGTGTCGGGTTGCGGAAAATCCCAAAGCTGGTGATAGCGCGCCATGGCCATTCCCCAGCGGGCCATCGCGCATCGGGGATCCGCTTTGGCGGCGTCGGCAAAAGTGAGTTCCGCTTCTGTGTACTGGAACGAATGCAGGAGCGCGACGCCTTTTTCAACGGCGGGTTGCGCCGCAGGCGTGCAGCTGGTGGGGAAATGGACTTGGCCGAGTTGACTGACCGGAGCGGGGTGGCCAGTGCCGGAGTGGGCCTGCGGACGCGCGGCAACAGGCGCGAGAACGGGAAGGCAGAGGCCTGCCAGCAGGACGAGTGGTTTTGTTGTGCGCATGGTAGGGACTCCGGGCGAGACTGCTCGGCATTTTAGCCGAGATCGCCGGGGGCGTGAGCATCTTTGTTGGCCTCGTGCGCGTTTTGCACCGCCCGCAGGTCGTCGTGGTTGGACGCCGGTTTGGCCTGCGGCTACAATAGGAGGCGGAGCGGTTCTTCAAAGCAGGTGAGGTCGCGAAAGCTGTTTGAACCAATACGAATCTCTGAGGTGCTGCGGATAGCCAGCTTGTGTGCACGGCCTGCCCCGTTGGCGGCCCAGAACCTGGGTCGCGAATGGGGTGGGAAAGCCTAATGGTTGGCTCGTGGCGCCCACTTTACTCGGAGGTTCACGGCCTAGCGCCCACGGCTGAGCGGTCCGCTCCTTTTTTTGTTTAAAACTCAGTCAGACCACTGAAAGATTTCATGCGCGTGCTTTTTATTGGGGACATTGTAGGTTCGCCGGGGCGCCAGATTGTGCGCGAACGGCTGGCGGATATTGTTGTGCAAAGAAAAATCGATCTGGTGATCGCCAACGGGGAAAATTCCGCCGCGGGCTTTGGAATTACGCCGCGCATTGCCGAAGAGCTGTTGCAGACAGGCATTCAGGTTCTTACGGGCGGGAATCACAGCTGGGACAAGAAAGAGATCCTGGAATTCATGCCTCATGAGCCGCGGCTGCTGCGGCCCGCAAATTTCCCGGAGGGCAGTCCGGGAAGCGGGCTGTATGTGGCCGAGGCCAAAAACGGCGTGAAATTTGCCGTGCTGAATCTGCAGGGGCGGATTTTCTTGCCGGCCATTGATGATCCATTCAAGAAGGCGGATACCGAGCTGGCCAAGATTCCGGGCGACGTGGCGTTGGTGTTTGTGGACATGCACGCAGAAACGACGAGCGAGAAGATTGCTCTTGGTTGGTATCTGGACGGGCGGGTAACCGTGGTGGTGGGCACGCATACGCATGTGGCGACCGCAGACGAGCAGGTGTTGCCGGAGGGAACAGCGTTCATTACCGATGTGGGAATGACCGGGCCGCACGCCGGCGTGATTGGCATGGATCGCGTGGCGATCATCAAGAGATTTCTCGACGGGCTGCCCACGCGCTTTGAAGTGGCGTCGGCTGACGTGCAGATGAATACGGTCCTGGTTGAAACGGATGACGAGGGGCCGCGCAACGCGGCTGGACGACTGCGGGCGAGGTCCATTGAGCGGTTGCGCTTCCGGCTGGACTGATGCAACCCACGAAAAGAATCCTAACTCCTGCCTCTACTGCGCTTTTTTCGGCAGCAGTGAATAGTGAAGCTCGACGATTTTCCAGACCCCCTCGCGTTTGAAGAACACGTCGGTTTCCTGATTGTCTTCCTCCGTGATCCGTCCGTCGGCCAGTTTCGTTTTGACGTGCAGCAGGTAACTGGCTACGGCGGCGTCCTGGCTGGGGCCCACCTGGATGTGCAGGTCGCTGAATTCAGCAGACTGGATCCGGTTGCCGGCGGCGATGTAGCGGGTCCACTCCTGTTTATAGGCAGCCAGGTCCGTGCGGCCTTCCGGGAGCCATTGCGTGAAGTCCGGGGCGTAGGCCGCGAAATAGGCGGTCAGGTCATTGGCGGCATAACTGGCATTTATTTTGACTTCAAGATCTTGAATTTCCTTTTGCGCCGACTCTGGCGGCGAGGGTTGCCGGCTGAGTAGTCCTGAGACGGCCAGCAAGAGCAGAGTTGAGACCAACAAGATCGCTTTCACAGCAGGGCACCTCCGTCAAGCGACGTTGTTACAGGAGCCGGCCAGCTTTGTCAATTGTCGCAAGTCGCGTGGCTTGAACGATTTGGAAACAGAACGAACGGAACCAAGGGCAACCCGGACGCGTCCATAGTAATCTGAGGATTCATGCCATCAGGGGTGGGCGTTCGGTGAAACTTATTGCGGCGATGTGTCTTTTGGCATTTGCGCTGTGCTCGGCACAGGGGCAAGTAGAAGACGATTTAACGGCGAAAACCAGGCTGTTTCCTGGAATTGGCGCCGGATTGCGCGCCGTGAAGCGCGGCGCCGACGGCAAGGTGTATATTCTGGCTTCTCCGGCGCTGGGCGTGGCGGTTTTCGATACCACCGGAAAGCAAGTGTTGTCCATTGGCGCTGCCGCCGGGGGAATGAGCGCCGGCAAGCCGGAGAAATCACCCATTGTATTTGGGGAAGATTTCGATATCGACGCCCAAGGTGACATTTACGTTGCGGACCGGGGAGCAAACCTGGTTCTGATCTTTTCGCCCACCGGAGCTCTGCTGAAATCGTTCCCGGTCAATTCGCCGCTGTCCATTGCCGCATTGCCGGATGGTGAAATCGCGGTGGCTACCCTCAGGCAGGCTCATTTGGTCGTCGTTTTTGATAAAAATGGGCGGGAGCTGCGGGAATTTGGCGACCCCGAACCTCTCGCCGACCGCCCGGACCTGAATCGTTACCTGAGCCTGGGACAACTGGAGACCGATGCCCAGGGTACGCTCTACTATGGTTTCGGTTTCATGCCGGAGCCCACGGTACGACTCTATGATCGGCATGGGTACGCCGGACAGGACATCGTTTATAGCGGGCTGGATGCCATGCCGGAGGCCCAAGCCGCGCGCAAGGAGATCGCGCGGCTGGAACGCAAGGGGGGAACGCCGTTTTTCAAGCGAATTCTGACGGCGGTGGGGGTCGATCCGGGCAGCGGCGAGGTATGGATGGCCCTCGGCAACACGCTTCTGCATTTTGACAAAGAGGGAAACCGCCGGGCGACCTATAAACTCTACACTCCGGAAGGGGCCCGGCTGGAAGCAAACACGATTGTGGTCGGAGAAGACTGGTTGCTCGTCGGCAGCGACCCTCTGGGCGTCTACCGCTTTGAGCGAACCGACACCAAGGCAAAAAAATAAAGTACGTTTTCCTCAAGCACGGCGGTGGAAGAATTTTTTCGCGGACTTTTTCCGACCGGAAATAATTGCAAAATTAACGGCAAAATGACAATAATTCGCAGCGCAAAGAAAAAATTTGCGCTTGTGGAAAAACTGTGAGTGGGATGTGAAAGCCCTTTGAATACTACCTACACTTTTCCCTTGCCCCATGGGCTTCAATCGGCGACAATCCCGCGCTGACTCATAAAAGCGGTTTGTTAGACAAGAAATTCTGAACGAACCGTACGGAGCGATAGGGGCAAGTTAGGACGTTCCGGGCGGGCATAAATCCCGAACCTGAAGAAAGTGCGAGTGGGCCTGCTTTCCACAGCTTTTTCACATCTGTGGAAATAGCATAGGGCCTTTTATTCTCTACGATGACGACTGCCACTCAAACTGGGCGAGAGTCCGAAGCAGTGAATGCCTGGGACAAATTTCTGGAACATGTAAAGTCGCGCGTCAGTATAAACACGTATACGACTTGGTTTCAGCCGACCCGTCTGAACCGCGCCGAAGGCGAAACTTTGTTTGTGCAGATTCCCAGCACGGTGTTTCGCCAGGTCTTGACGCGCACCTACGGCGAGATTGTGAAGGCTGTGTTTCACGAGCTGGGAACCCCCAACAAAAGAGTGCAGTATGTCTGCACCGAAGAAGAGCCCGTGGCCGCGCCGCCGGTCGTTTCCAGTGTGAAGCAGTCCAAGCTGGACTTTGAGAGCAGCGATCACCAGCTGAATACCCGGTATACCTTTGACAGCTTCGTGGTCGGCAAGTCGAATGAGTTTGCGCATGCGGCTTCGCGTGCGGTGGCCGAACAGCCATCGAAAGCCTACAACCCGCTGTTCCTGTACGGCGGCGTGGGCATGGGCAAGACTCACTTGATGCATGCCATCGGGCATACCATCAAGAAGCGGAACCCGGCGATGCGGTTGAGTTATGTGAGCGCGGAGAAATTCACCATTGAAGTGATCAACTCGCTGCGCTTTGACCGGATGATCAGTTTCCGCGACCGGTTCCACACCGTCGACGTTCTGCTGGTCGATGATATTCAGTTTATTGCCGGCAAAGAACGGACGCAGGAAGAGTTTTTTCACACCTTCAACGCCCTGTACGAACAGCAGAAGCAGATCGTAATTTCTTCCGACTGCTTGCCGAAGGATATCAACTCGATTGAAGAGCGGCTGCGCTCGCGATTTGAATGGGGCTTGATTGCCGATATTCAACCGCCGGACCTGGAGACCAAGATTGCCATTCTGCAGAAAAAAGCGGAGAACGACCGCTTCGGTCTGCCGGACGATGTGGCGGAATACATCGCACGAGCCATCAAGTCCAACGTTCGTGAGCTGGAAGGCGCCCTGACGCGTTTGATGGCCTATGCTTCACTGACCGGGGCTACGGTTTCGCTGGCCACGGCGCAGCAGGTGCTGCGAAATATTATTGCCTCGCAGGAAAAGCGGGTGACCATCGATCTGATTCAGAAACGCGTGAGCGAACATTTTAATTTGCGCGAACAGGATCTGAAAGTACGCAGCAATACGCGGGCGATTGCCTTTCCCCGGCAAGTGGCGATGTACATCGTGAAGCAGTTGACCACGGCTTCGCTGCCGGAAATTGGAAGGCAGTTTGGCGGTAAGCACCACACCACCGTGCTGCACTCCATTCATAAGATTGAAGAGCTGCGGCGTTCGGACAAGGATCTGAACCGGACGATTACGCGGTTAATGGACGCCTTGCAGTAGAAAAATACAAAAACCTTCCGGCGCTGGTGTGAAATTAAATGCGACCCTTGGTGGTCGCATTTTTCTTTACCGCAACACCTGTCCCGGGGAAAATTCCTGACGGCGCCGTCAGACCACCGCGACGGCAGAAAATTCTGCCGGAGGCGCGCGGATTTTTCTGACGCGATTTTTTTCCGCGGGCGCGCGATTGCGCTGTGTGGAAGTTGTGTGGAAAGCGTGGGAAAGCTGCGGAACAAATGTGTATCGCAGCCGAGCGGTGAGCCGGAAATATATTTTGCAAACGATTCAGAGGCGGTTATCCGGCATTTGCACAACCAGGGCACAGGACAGTTGCCTGCAAAATGCGAGTGAATCGAGTTCGCCGTGCAGTTTTCCACGTTTCCACAGCGCTCATCATCATCACAAGGGTTTTAAATTTAAATTCGAATCAAAATTCTTTGCAGCAGTGATGATGGTTGTGCGTTGTGAATATTTTTTGCAGGATGAAGCGGGCAGAAATTCTTGTGCCGCTGGTTGCGTTCCGTCCCGCCGTTTTGCAAGCGGCAACGGCCAGAGGGAGGGAACGGAAGTTCGGCGGTCCCCGGGAAATCCCGGGATTTTGCTACTATTTCCACAGCATTGGCGGCATCAACGGGCTTTATCCTTTTCCTAAAAACGAGTACAGTACAGCAGCGGTAAAAGCGGTACGAGGCAGCCCATGACCGCAACTGGAACGGCACGCGAGGAACATCAAGCGATGGAATTCAGCGTTACAAAATCCGCGCTGTTGAACGAACTCACCACCACGCAGGGTGTGGTCGAGCGCAAGACGACAATTCCCATCCTGTCGAACTTGCTGGTGGAAGCCAAGGGCACGCGTCTCACGATTACGGCGACCGACCTGGAGTTGAGCATCCGCACGTCCTGCGAAGCCAAGATCAAAAAAGAAGGCGCGGGAACCATCCCGGCCAAAAAACTGCTGGAACTCGTGCGCCTGCTTCCGGAAGGCGAAATCAAGGTTAAGTTACTGGAAAACCATTGGGTTGAGATTGTCAGCGAAAAGAAGAAGTACAAGCTGGTGGGAATGGCCAAGGAGAATTTTCCGGCTTTGCCGGCCATGCCGCACACTCTAGTGAAAATCCCCGCCGCCGTGCTGGAAAGCCTGATTGCCAAAACCAAGTTTGCCATTTCACTTGAAGAATCGCGCTACACGCTCAACGGCGGCTTGTTGATTTTGAAGCCGGACACCCTCGCCATGGTGGCCACCGATGGCCACCGCCTGGCACTGGCGGAGACCGACCAGAAACTTGCCGGACTCAACGGCGAAGTAAAAGTACTCATCCCCAAAAAGGCCATGGATGAGGTGGAAAAGCTGTCGAGCGCGGCGGGCTCTGACGCGCAACTGGATTTTGCAAAAGACGAGAGCCATTTGTTTTTCCAGGTGGGACACCGCTTGCTGATTTCACGCATTCTCACCGGGCAGTTTCCGAATTACGAAGCGGTCCTGCCGCGCGACAACAACAAGAGCGTAGTGATCGAGCGTTCAGAATTGAGCGACGCGGTGCGCCGGGTTTCGCAACTTGCCGATCAGCGTTCGCACGCGGTAAAGCTCGCGGTCTCGACAGAAGGAATTGAAATTTCCGCTTCGAGCCCGGAATACGGCGAAGCCAAAGAAAATATTGAGAAAGACTACAAGGGCGAGCCCATTGCGATTGGTTTTAACTCCAGCTACATGCTGGACTTTCTGGCCGCCGCCGCCGACGGGCCAATCAGCATTGAACTAAAAGACGAACAATCGGCAGGACAGATGCGGCCGCTGGCCGATGAATCCTACCGCTACCGCTACATCATCATGCCCATGCGCATCTGAGGCCCCGGGAAAAGTGGCAGGATTTGACGGGGAAAAGGCGCCGTTCCGGGCGCCTTTTTTTTGCCACCCGGGGTTGTCCTCTGCCTTATAAATTTATGTAAATAAAGGTGTTATTCAGCCAATAACCAATTTTTGGACTTGAGAAAGCTTCGCCGATCGGGTACACTACCCGTGCTGTCGATTTCTTGTGGTTTTCTGCAAGAATTGGCACGTCGGCCAAGTGAATGGCGCTGCAGTTTGGCTCCGCGCCAGGAGCCAATGAGCTGGAATCATTTGGAAGAAAGAAGTCTTCGCCACGGCGCGCTGCGCGCGACGGGATGAAGCAGGAACTCTACGAGTCCCGAGGAAAAATCGGGATCAAAGAGTAAGGCGACGTAAATGACTTGCCGCAAGCACGCCTTTCCTGGCTTCAAAAAAATTTACTGAGAAATGTCGAGCGCCGGCGCTCGCTGTGTGGATCGCGGTCCGTTTTGCGAATGCGATTGCGGCTGGCAATAAAAGATCATGTCTGGAATGCCTTCTGGGGAGAGTTCATGGCTGACAAAGTAGAAGCAAAAGCGGGACACCATTACGACGCAGGCTCCATCAAGGTTTTAGAAGGCTTGGAAGCGGTGCGCTTGCGGCCCGCGATGTACATCGGCGGAACGGGCGAAGTGGGCTTGCATCACCTGGTGTGGGAGCTGGTCGACAACTCGGTGGACGAAGCCATGGCCGGATTTGCCGACGATGTCAGCGTGATCGTGCACACCGACAATTCGGTGACGGTAGAAGACAACGGGCGCGGCATCCCCGTGGACATGCACAAGACCGAGAAGCGACCGGCGGCCGAAGTGGTGATGACGGTGCTGCATGCCGGAGGAAAGTTTGACAGCGATACCTACAAAGTTTCCGGCGGTTTGCACGGAGTGGGCGCTTCGGTGGTCAATGCGCTTTCCGACTGGCTGGAACTGGAAATTTCGCGCGACGGCGGCGTTTGGGAACAAACCTATGAAAAAGGAAAACCCACTTCCAAGCTGAAGCAGACAGGGAAAACACGCAAAACCGGAACAAAAACCACCTTTCATCCTGACCCCAGCATCTTCGACAAGACCGTATTCAGCTACGATACGCTGGCGCAGCGTTTGCGCGAGATGGCTTTTCTGAATAAGGGATTGAAGATCACTCTGACCGATGAGCGCACCGAAAAGACGACCGAATTCAAATTCAGCGGCGGCATCGCGGAGTTTGTCAAGCATCTGAACCGCGGCAAAGAAGTACTGCACGATTCACCGATCTATATGGAAGGCAAGCGCGGGACTGTGGAGATCGAAATTGCTCTGCAGTATAACGACACCTACGGCGAAAACGTATTTGCCTATGCCAATGCCATCAACACGGTCGATGGCGGGACGCATCTTTCCGGGTTTCGTTCTTCCCTCACCCGCTCGATCAACAGTTTTGCTTCTGCGGCGGGAATGCTGAAAGGCCAGAAAGATGAAATCAGCATCAGCGGAGACGACGTACGCGAAGGACTGGTCGCGGTGGTCAGCGTGCGCTTGCCGCAGCCGCAGTTTGAAGGGCAGACCAAGGGCAAGCTGAACAGCGACATCAAGGGCGACGTCGAGCAGATCGTCAACGAGAAGCTTGGCGAATGGTTTGACAAGCATTCCACAGTGGCTCGCCGCATTATTACCAAGTGCATCGAAGCGGCGCGCGCGCGCGAAGCGGCCCGCAAGGCGCGCGAACTGACGCGGCGCAAATCGGCGATGGATTCGAGCGGATTGCCGGGAAAATTGGCGGATTGCCAGGAGCGGGATCCGGCGCGCTGCGAATTGTTTGTGGTTGAGGGCGAGTCCGCAGGCGGCTCGGCAAAAATGGGCCGCGACCGGAAATTTCAGGCCATCTTGCCGCTCAAGGGCAAAATTCTCAACGTCGAAAAGGCGCGCTACGACAAGATGCTGGGACACGAAGAAATTCGCGCCATCATCACGGCGCTGGGATGCGGCATCGGCAAGGATGATTTTGATGCCAGCAAGCTGCGCTATCACAAATTGATTTTGATGACCGACGCCGATGTCGACGGCAGCCACATCCGCACGCTGCTGCTGACGTTTTTCTTCCGCCACATGAAGGAATTGATCGAGCGCGGGCACGTGTACATCGCGCAGCCGCCGCTGTATCGCGTGAAGCGGGGCAAGACGGAAAAGTACATTCGCGACGAGCGCGACTTTGCGCGGGAATTGATGAAGCGCGCGACCGAAGATCACGTGGTGAAGGCCAAAGAAGGCGTGAACCTGGAAGGTGCGAAGCTGACAACTTTCCTGCTGAACGTGCAGGAATATGAAGCGGCGGCGGCTAAATTGGGCCGTCGGCTGCGCGAACCCGGTTTGGTGGAGTTGCTGGCCGAGAGCGGGCTGGAAAAGAAAACCGACTTCGAAGACAAAAAGGCCCTGGATAAATTGTTGAAGGAAGTGGACAAAGCCAAGCTGAAGATCGAAGGCAAGGTGGTATTTGACGAAGCCCATAGCTTGTATGAGATCCAGTTTGGACCGCCGCACAGCCAAAAAATCAACTGGGCGGTGGCGTCGACCGCGGAATACAAGAAATTGCGGGGACTCGCAAAACAGATTGAAGAGTTCAACCATCCGCCGTTTACCGTGGCGCGCAACGGCGACAAGGTGACGAAGGAAAAAGCGACCGACGTGCTGAACTACGTTGTGGAAGACGCCAAGAAAGACTTCACCATCACGCGTTTTAAGGGTTTGGGCGAAATGAACGCCGAGCAACTTTGGGACACGACGATGAATGCGGAAACGCGGACACTTTTGCAGGTGAAGCTGGATGACGCGGTGGCGGCCGAAGATATTTTCACAACGCTCATGGGCGAAAATGTGGTGGCGCGCCGGAAGTTCATCGAAGAGAACGCACTCGAAGTTGTGAACCTCGATATTTAGTTTTTCAAGATGCTTTATCAATTGGGTTGGACAACTTTGCCCGGGCTGCGCGGACTGAGTTGCAGCGGGTTTCGCGCTACGCCGACCGACGCCCCGGATCATTTGGGTGGCGTGGCGGTCGAGGTCGCTGGCGACGCTGAACTCCAAGCGTTGTTGCGGCGGCTGGAAGAATATTTCGCGGCGCGGCGGTTTACAAACGCAGCGGACGCTTTCGACACGGTGAAGGCCTACGTTCACGAGATTACGGCAGAAGGCTAGCCGGCGGTTTTCTGCGCCGCGGGCCAAGCGGGCGGCTGCGGCGCGAACGTAGTACGAGAACTAAACGCGAGGACACATGGCGGACGAGACCAATACATCAGTACTGCTTCCGATTGATATCGAAGCGGAGATGCGCAAGTCGTACCTCGACTATGCGATGAGCGTAATCATCGCGCGCGCCCTGCCGGACGTGCGCGACGGGCTGAAACCGGTGCAGCGCCGCATCCTGGTGGCGATGAACGACCTGGGGCTGGCGTCCAACCGCGGCTACCGCAAATGCGCGAAGATTTGCGGCGACACCTCGGGCAACTATCACCCGCACGGCGAAGCGGTCATTTATCCGGCGATGGTGCGCCTCGCGCAAGACTTCAACCTGCGCTACATGCTGGTCGACGGGCAGGGAAATTTTGGTTCCGTCGACGGCGACCCTCCGGCGGCCATGCGGTACACCGAAGCCCGACTAGCGAAAATTACCGAAGATATCCTCGCCGACCTGGAAAAAGAGACCGTCGATTTCATTCCGAACTTCGACCAGACGCGCGAGGAACCGACGGTTTTGCCGTCTCGTATTCCCAATTTGCTGGTCAACGGCGCCAGTGGTATCGCCGTCGGCATGGCCACGAACATCCCCCCGCACAACTTGCGGGAGATTGTAGACGCGGCGATCCTGCTGATTGAAAAGCCGGATTCCTCGCTGAAAGAAGTGATGAAGCTCGTGCCCGGACCAGACTTTCCGACCGGTGCCTACATTGCGGGACGCGAAGGAATCGAAGCAGCGTATAAAACCGGGCGCGGCAGCTTCACCATGCGCGCGAAGGCCGCGATTGAAGAAACCAGCAAGGACCGCGAGAGCATCATCATCACCGAAATCCCGTATCAGGTGAACAAAGCGCGGCTCATTGAAAAGATTGCCGAGCTGGTGCAGAACAAGAAGCTCGAAGGCATTTCCGATGTGCGCGACGAATCATCGCGCGAGGGCATGCGCATCGCCATCGAGCTGAAGCGCGGCGAAGAATCACAGCTCATCCTGAACAATCTGTTCAAGTACACCCAGATGCAGGAATCGTTCCATATGATCCTGCTGTCGATCGTCGCCGGCCAGCCGCGCGAACTGGGCTTGATCCCGATGATCAAGCTGTTTATCGAACACCGCATTGACGTGGTGCGGCGCCGCACCATTTTTGAACTGAAGAAGGCCGAACAGCGCGAGCACATCTTGCTGGGCTACCAGATCGCCCTGGATCACCTGGACAATGTGATTCGCATCATCCGCGGCTCCACGAGCCGGGCGGAAGCCAAAGAAAACCTGTTCAAATATTTCAGCGAACAGGACGTTACGATCCTGGAGAACGGCAAAAACAAAAAGATCGAAGGCATCAAACTCGACGGGCGCAAGTATCGTTCGCAGGGAGCGCCGGAAATTGAAGCAGCGGGTCGCGGCGGATTTGGACTCAGCTACGCGCAGATTGATGCAATCCTTGAACTGCAATTGCACCGTCTCACGCAACTTTCCATCGACGAGATCTTGAAGGAGTTGAAGTCCATCCGCGAATTGATCGCCGAACTGCGTGAAATACTTTCCAGCGATCGCAAGTTGAAACAGGTCATCACCGCGGAGCTGAAGGAAGTTCACAAAGCGTATGGCGACGATCGCCGGACGCAGATTGTGGACAAAGTGGACGAGATCAAGCTGGAAGATCTGATCGCGGACACCGAGATGCTGATTACCGTGAGCCATGCGGGCTACATCAAGCGTACGGCGACCGATACCTATCGCCATCAGTCGCGCGGTGGCAAGGGACGGATCGGTGCCAAGACCAAGGAAGAGGATTTCGTCGAGCACCTTTTTGTGGCATCGGCGCACAGCTACATCCTGCTGTTCACTTCAAAAGGCCGCGTTTACTGGCTGAAGGTGTATGAACTGCCCGAAGCAGCGGCAGCCACGCGCGGCAAGGCGATTTCGAGCTTGGTGAAATTGCAGGAAGACGAAACGCTGACGGCCGTGGTGGCGGCGCGCGATCTGGATAAAGCCGACACGTTTGTGTTCATGGCTACGAAAAGCGGCACGGTGAAAAAATCGGCATTGACGGAATTTTCCAATCCGCGTTCAACCGGCATCATCGCCATCAATCTGGACGGGAAAGACGAGCTCATCGGCGCGAAGCTGACGGACGGAAAGCAGATGATTTTCCTGGCCAGCCACGAAGGCCAGGCGATTCTTTTCCGCGAGACCGATGTGCGGGCCATGGGACGCAATGCCGGCGGCGTGAACGGCATGGATCTGGACAAGGACGATTACGTCGTAAGCATGGACGCCGTCCAGCCGGACTTCGAAATCATCAAGAAGGAACACAAACAAGACACGCAGGATCTCGATCAGCTTGAAAACGAGCACATCAAGGACTCGCTGGTGACGCTCATGCTGACCGTGGCCGAAAAAGGCTTTGGCAAGCGCACCCCGCTGGCGGATTACCGCATTACTTCGCGCGGCGGCAAAGGCGTCGTAAATATGAAGACCACCGACCGCAACGGCTCGGTGGTGGCCACGCTGCAGGTAACCGAAGAGTCCGACGTGATGATCATCACCCACAACGGAAAAGTGATTCGTGTGCATTCCGGAGAAATTCGCGAAGCGGGACGCTCGACGCAGGGCGTGCGGCTGCTGCGCCTGGATGACGACGACTCGGTGGCGGCAGCGGCCGTCTTGCAGGAAGAAGACTCAGAAGAAAAGAAATAGCCCGGACGCGGGACGCGCCAGGGGTGCCGCACGGCGGCACCCTTGGTTTTTGTCTGGTGAAAAGTCCCGCAGGAGTATTTTCGGGCACAAGGCTAGTGATAGAATTTGGAACCATGAAAATTACCCGACGAATCCTGGCAGTTCTAGTCTTGCTTCTGGCGCCTCTCACTCTTCTTCTTGCCGCGCAGAAACCACACAAAATGCATTCCAAAACAACAAAATATATCGCTTACGTTGGAACCTACACCTCCAAAACGGGAAGCAAGGGAATTTACAGTTATCGATTTGACACGACGACCGGACGACTCACGGACGGCGCGGTGGCGGCGGAAACGGCCGATCCCTCCTTTGTTGCCGCCGACGCGAGCGGAAAATTTCTCTACGCCGTGAATGAAGTCGGTGAATTTCAGGGCCAAAAAAGTGGCGCGGTAAGCGCCTTTTCCATCGACCAGACGACCGCCAAGCTCACCTTGCTGAACCAGGTCGCTTCGAAGGGAGCCGGAACGTGTTACGTGTCGCTCGACAAGACCGGCAAGTTCGTTCTGGTGGCGAGCTACGACAGCGGGAACGTCGCGGTCTTCCCGGTGCAGAAGGACGGAAGCCTGGGAGCGGCAACCGCCCTGGTACAGCACACCGGCACCGGAGCGGATAAAGAACGCCAGGAAGGGCCGCACGCACACTGGATTGAAGTGTCGCCCGACAATCGCTTCGCTTTGGCAGTGGACTTGGGGCTGGACGAAATACTGGTCTACAAGTTCGATGCCAGCAAAGGAACGCTCACGCCCAATGACCCGCCCTTTATCAAGCTCGCTCCGCGGTCGGGTCCCCGCCACATTACCTTCCACCCCAACGGCAAATTTGTATTTTTGACGAGCGAGCTGAACTCGACGGTGACGGCACTTTCCTACGATGCAAAAAAGGGCGTGCTGCGAGCGCTCGGGACGCTGTCCACGCTTCCCAAAGAGGCCAGTGGCCACAATGACACGGCCGAAATCGCGGTTTCACCATCGGGAAAATTTCTATATGTGTCCAACCGCGGTCATGACAGCATCGCGTTGTTCGCCATCGACCCCGCTCAAGGCACCCTTACCTGGACGGGTGATTTCTCGACAAGGGGCCGGACGCCGCGGCACTTTACAATTGACCCGAGCGGCGAGTTTCTTCTCGCTGAAAACCACGAATCGAATACCATCGTGATTTTCAAAATCGACCCCACGACCGGCGGCCTTACCCCCACCGGCCAAACAGTTGAAAATCCGGCACCAGTCGACATAACATTCGTCGCCGCTCGATAGACCTGAGCTACAATCGCGGCGGGGAGAATCCATGCACTGGACACGCTTTCTGCTGGCCGTAGTCGTCTCCGGCGTCCTTTCGTCGATTACCGACATGATTTTCATGGGCGCGCTGTTCCGCAGCAAGTATAAGGAAGCTCCGGAAATGTTCCGTTTGCGGGAAGGGGAAAGCATCGGGTCCAGCGTCCTTGCGTCTTCGGTGATCGGGCTCGTGGGCTCGGCTGCGTTCATTTATTTGTGCCTGTGGACGGGCGCCCTGACGGTGCCACGCGCCGAGCTGCGCATGGCCGCCATCGTATGGCTGGCCGCTCCGGTGCCGGTGATTTTGAGCAATGTGGTCTGGACGAAATTGCATCCCCTGCTGGGGCTCTCGCATTCTTTGGGATGGCTGGCGCGATTCGTGATTTCTTCGCTGGTGGCCGTCAAGCTCCTGCACTAGCCCTGGTCCGTTATAAAAATTTCCACCTAGCGACGGCATTCCCGTTTTCCTCAGGGCCAGAGCAAGCGATTGCTTTTGGCTTACGGACGGCCTCAATTGAGATACAATCCCGCCTTTGCTGTGGTTACCGCCTGGGAGAAATAAATGATGGAGACAAAAGGTAGGCGCGCGATTTTTTTCCGCCTCGTAGCGATGCTGTTCGTGCTGGGTCTTGCCTGGACCGCGTCGCGGGCCAAGGACGGCGAAACCACACCGGCGCGCGGCCCCCAACAGGCGGTTGACGAAGGCTATACAGCGAAGATCAGGAAGTACACCACGAATCCTTCGTTCATCTCGCCGCTTGTTGAATATCTTCCCGCCTCGCGGAACGTTCCCACGCCGGAAGCAGTGCTCGGAGATGTCTCGGGAGCTCCCGGCATCCTGCCGTACGCCGAAGATGTTTACAAATACATGCGGCTACTTGAAAAAGCCAGCCCGCGTGTGAAGGTTTTCTCCATTGGCACAACCGAAGAAGGCCGCGAAATGATTGCGGTCGCGGTTTCTTCGGAAGAAAATCTGAAGAACCTGGAAGAAAACCGGGCGCGCCTCGGAAAACTGGCCGACCCCCGCACGATTAAACTCGATGATGCCGAAGCCGATCGCCTGGTGGCGGCAGCGGTGCCGGTGTATTACATCACGGGAACGATTCACTCCCCGGAAACCGGCGCACCCACCGCGCTGATGGAGCTGGCTTACCGGCTCGCCGTCGACGAAAGCCCCTATATCCGTGAAATTCGCGATGGCATGATCACGCTGATCACCCCAGTCGTTGAAGTGGACGGCCGCGACCGCATGGTCGATATTTACAAATGGCATTTGGCGCACCCCAAGGATTTTTATCCGCCGCTCATTTATTGGGGCAAGTATGTGGCGCACGACAACAATCGTGACGCGATGGGCATGACCCTGAAGCTCACCAACAACGTTCTCGGCACCTATCTCCACTGGAATGCGCAGGTGCTACACGATCTTCACGAATCGGTCCCCTATCTCTACGACAACACCATTGGCGACGGGCCCTACAATGCGTGGGTCGATCCCCTTCTCACCGACGAATGGCAGATGATTGGCGCGCGCAACGTGGCCGATATGACCAAATTCGGCATGCCGGGCGTCTTTGCCCACGGCGATTTCGATACCTGGTCACCGGGATATCTGATGTTTCTCGCGGCCATGCACAATGGCATCAGCCGGCTGTATGAAACGTTCGGAAATGGCGGCGCGGATACCGAACTACGAACCCTCGAGCCGGCAGAATTTGCGCGCACCTGGTATCGGCAGAACCCGCCGCTGCCAAAGACGCTGTGGTCGCAGCGCGACAACAACAACTACGAAGAAACCGGTTTGCTCACGTCCCTGCACTATTTCAATGAAAACAAGCGGCTCTTCCTGAAAAACTACTACTTGAAGAGCAAGCGGTCCATCACCAAGCCGAGCGCTGAAGGACCGGCTGCTTACGTCTTGCCGGCAAATGATCCGCGCGCCAGCTTGCAGGCCGAGCTGCTGCAAGTGCTGCAAAGACAAGCCGTGGAAATTTCGCGGGCCACCGCGGCATTCAGCGTGACGCTGCCCGCGAAGAAAGAATCGAAGGCCGCCAGGAAGGAAGCCAAGCAGACCGAAGCGCCTGCAGCTCCGACCAAGCTGGATTTTCCGGCAGGAAGCTACATCATTCGCATGGATCAGCCCTATTCGCGCGTCGCGGACGCTTTGCTGGACCATCAGTACTGGAGTCCCGAGGATCCGCAAAAAACACCCTACGATGACACCGGTTGGACTTTTGGGGAATTGTTTGGCGTGAAGGTAACGCGCCTGACGGACGCAAAAGTATTGGACGTCCCGGTTGAGCGCGTGAGGCAAGTTCATGCCGCAGGCGGTGTGAAAGGCGAAGGCACGGTATTTGCCATCAATAACAGCGCGGAGCCGGCCCTGGCCACGCTGCGCTATCGGTTGGCCGGCGCCTCGATCGAGGCGGCCGAAGAGGCCTTTGACGGTTCCGGACGGAAATTCAATCGCGGCACATTCCTCATTCGCAACGTAAATCGCGCGGACCTCGAGCACCTCACCGCGGAGCTTGGCCTGCAAGCGGTTGCTTTGACCGTCTCGCCAACCGTGAAAACCCACCCCGTGCGGGCTGCGCGCATTGCGTATGTACATACCTGGCTGAGCACCCAGATGGAAGGCTGGTGGCGGCTGGCGCTCGACAATATCAGCATTCCGTACGATTACATCAGCACGCAAAAGCTCGCGACGATGGACGACCTGAACGCAAAATACGACGTGATCCTGTTTCCGCCGGTGGGGTTCCGCGTTCCTGCAACGCTGGTCATTAACGGGCTCTCGACGGCGTGGGGCAATCCGTTGCCCTGGAAAAACACGCCGGAGACGCCGAACCTGGTCGGCAAGAATGATGCCACCGACGACATGCGTCCGGGACTCGGCTGGGAAGGGCTCGCTCGCCTGCAGGCATTCGTACAAAAAGGGGGAGTGTTGCTGACCGCAACCGATACTTCAAATTTTGCGGCCGAGATTGGACTGGTAGCCGGCGTCAGCTCGCACTATTCCGATCGCATGAAAATTGTCGGCTCGGTATTGAGCACGAAACTCGTCGACGGCGCGAGCCCCATTGCCTACGGTTACGACGAAAAAATCCCGGCGTATTGCGATAACGGGCCGGTTTTCTCGCTGAGCAGCATTGCCGGCTCCCGCGGGCGTCGCCGCCTTGGCGAAGAGACGCATTCACGTCCCACCGGCCGCGGTTCGATAGACGATCCGGATTTCGCCGTCGGCCGGCCCGCAACAGAAGCTCCCGAAGAAGAACCTAAGTCTGAAATCTGGGAAGCTCCGCCGGTGACCGATGAACAAAAACGGAATGGTTACCGGGTGATCCCGGCGGCCATGCGTCCGCGCGTCATCGTGCGCTACGCCGACAAAAAAGAACTGCTGATCTCCGGATTGCTGGAAGGCGGCGATGACATCGCGCAACATGCGGCTGTCGTCGACGCGCCTGCGGGCCAGGGCCACATTGTAATGTTCTCGATCAATCCGATCTATCGCGGCGAAACCCGCGGCACGTATTCGCTGGTGCTGAATACCATCCTGAATTTTGACAATTTGGACGCTGGTCGGGCCGCCCCCGGCAAATAGCCCCGAACTGGCAACATCTTACAAGAGGGGAGCGGGATTCCGCCCACTATGGCGAAACGAAAAACAAAACGTGCCCCGAAACGCGCGGCAAGACGAAAGTCGAAAAAAGTAGATTTATGGAGCGCCGCAAGACTGCCGAAAGAAGCACTGAGCCTAGTGGTCTCGCTGCGCGCCAGGACGGGCCAGCAATTGTTGCTTGAAGCCGAACTGAAGGCGCTCGTGGGACCGACACGCAAGGAAGTCGGCTGCATAACCTACGATTTGCATCGCTCGCTCGATTCAGCCGAAGGATTCTTGCTGCACGAAATCTGGGCTACGCGCGACGCGCACACCGCACACACCAAGACACCACATTTTCTGCGATGGGAAGCGCGCAAGGACTCGCTCCTGGCTTCCCGCGATCTTTCCTTCTGGAAATTCAGCTATTGAGAGCGCCAAGGCCGTAGGCCCCTTTAGCTTTCCGGCGGAGCGATAAAATAGCCGGGGCGGGCCCGCACCTTCAGGTTTTTCTGGTCCACATTCACCTTGATCTCGTGATAGCCCGTGTCGTTTGTGCCGTTTGGCGTGTAGCTGATGTTGTACTGCGCGTGCAGTTCGCCGCCAATTTCGTCGATGGCCTTTTCAATGCTGCGGTCCCGAAACGTAGCCAGGTGCGCGCCTCCGGTGGCGGCAGCGGCAACTTCAAGGGCATGGTCCTTTATCTGATCCTTGGCATGTTCGATGGCCCACACCGCCAGCGCCATCAGATCGAGTCCGGTATTCCGCTGCTGTTCGGTTGTGGGTGTTTGTACCGTACCCGGGGGCCCGGGCATGCCGTAAATGCCAGGCGGTGTTGCGTCGATGTGCGTGTTCCTCGGTTCGGCTTGCAATTCCGCGCGCGTGGTCGAGAGACCGACACTGTAAATTGTGATGTTGGCCAGCTGCGCTTTGCGCAGGACTTCGCCGAGTTTGGCGTTGCTGCCGTTGTCGGCGGCTTCAGAAACAATGAAAAGAACCCGCCGGCGGCCGGGATTTTCCGCCGTGGCTTGCGGGCGGCTGGCCAGCATTTCGACGCCTGCGGCCATTGCGTCATAGAGTTTGGATCCCTCGGTACTGGTGTCGAGGCGCGACACGGTTTTTTCAATCTGATCGCTGTCGCTCGTGAAACTCTGCAACTTATCGATGGAATCGTTAAATCCCAGAATAGCGGCTTCGCCGCTGGCGGCGACGACCGCCTGGGTGAACAAGATTCCCGTCTTGCGGATTTGCGGCATCATGGGTGCTATGCGGGAACTGGTTTCAAACAGAATCACCAGGGACAGCGGCTCGCCGCCCATGTCGAAATGCTCGATCCTTTGCGGTACTCCGTTATCGGTGATGTGGAAGTCGGTCGCTTCCAGAGTGTGTACCATCTCGCCTCTGGAATTGCGCACCGTAACCGGGGTGTTGATCAAGGTGACGCGGACCTGCAATTTCGTCTGCGCCGGAGGCGGCATCTGAATCGTGGCATCGGGACGAGGAGCCAGGGGCCCCTCGGGAGCCTGGGCCAGGGCGAGGGGAGCTGCCAAACTGGCGGCCAGCAGCGGGAAGAGCGGATTGCGACGACGTTTCATGACGACTCCGGTGTCCACGGTAGCCTATCACCCCGAGTGTCTGGTGTATTCAATTCGACGCACTCCCCAGCGTAGACGTTGCCGCCAGAGGCGCCGATTCCTACAATCAGAAGTCACCTATATTGGAGAAGACCATGTCCGCAGGCTCGAAGAAATTGAAGCCGCAGCACGCCCCGAAAGCTCCGCACGAGGATCATGAGTTCCTGGAGAGCGTGCAGGCGCGGCCGCTGCGTATCCTGGCGGAATATCTGCATCCTTTGGCGCAGTTGAAGCGCGAAGGCATTGGCGACACGATTGTGATGTTTGGTTCGGCGCGCATCGAATCACACGAGGTGGCGCAGGCGCGCTTCACGCGTTTGAGCAAAACCCGGGTGGGTAAAATGGCGGCCGAGGTGCGCGTCAAGCACCGCGCCGATTTGCGGCATGCCAAAAACCTTCTGGAAATGTCCCGGTACTACGAAGAAGCGCGGCAACTGGCGCACAAGCTGACGTCCTGGTCTCTGACCCTGGGACCTCGCCCGCGACGCTTTGTGGTCTGCTCCGGAGGTGGTCCGGGCATCATGGAAGCGGCCAATCGCGGGGCCACTGAAGCGGGAGGCAAGTCCATCGGTCTGTCCATAGAGCTCCCGCACGAACAATTTTCAAACGCGTATATCAGCCCGGAGCTCAGTTTCAATTTTCATTACTTCTTTATGCGTAAATTGTGGTTCGCGCAAATTGCCAAAGCCCTGATTGTTTTTCCCGGGGGTTTCGGAACCATGGACGAATTGTGGGAAATGCTGACGCTGCTGCAGACCGGGAAACTTCCAAAGCACAACATCATTTTGATTTACGGCCGCAAGTATTGGGACGAAGTCCTAAACTGGCAAGCGCTGGTCGATCACGGAACGATCAATGAAAGCGAATACAAAATGCTGCAATTCGCGGACAATGTCGATGAAGCGTTTGATCACATTCGTGCCGGCCTGGAAAAGTATCACATGGAAGTCGATCCATTTCTCCAGGTGTACTAGGAACTCGGCTCTCGCGGCCGGTTCTCCTCCCGGCCTATTCCGCTTCCTGACCAGTGCGGGAAAAAACCTTTGTTTATGGGCCTTTTCTGCGTTCCGCGACATTTCTGGTGCGACCGTGTTTCATACCCAGGAGCGCAAATCGGGCAGCAGCCCAAAAAGGCGCTCTTCGGGAGGGTGTTATGGAACTGTCTAAGCGTCTTTTGAAATCTGTCTTGGGAAAAGCAGCTGTCGCCACAATGGCTCTTGGCGGATTTCTTATTTTTGCCGGTGCGCCGGGCGCACAAGCGCGGCCGGTTGGCTACTACAGGCATCCGGTGGTGCGCTACGCCCACCCGATTGGCCGTACAGTTGTGGTCAACCGCTACTACGGGCCGCGTGCGGACTACTGGCGATTTCATCGGCACGAAGTGATCGTGCACGGATGGCGCGACCGCTACGGTTACTGGCACCGCTACTAATCGAGAGCGGCGCACAATACAAAATGAAAAACGGGACGCGATTCTCTAATGAAGTCGCGTCCCGTTTAATTTTTCCGCAAGGGTCAGAATTATTTCGTCGTTTCCGCCAGCTCATCGGAAAACACCGCTTCAAAGCGCCGCGCTTCGTCCTGATCATGCAGCATTACAACCGGAACGACTCGCAGCGACTGCTTGCACGAATGGCATTGCGTCACTTCACCTTGCAAGTCCTGCATAAAACCATCCATGAAGTGGTACAGCGCTCGCTCGCGCCGGGCGTTTTTCTGGTCTTTGGCGCCGCAGTGCGGACAGGTGAATTCCACAGTGTCCTGCTGCGGATCGCGGTCCAGAGCGGCCCAGCCCGTGCGGCGCACACCAATCACTTCTGCATTGCGCCGGTCCATCGGGTTTGCCCTCCTTTGATCCACGTCCACAACGCATGAGATGCGGCGAGGCGATTGGTCGATACAAATTTTTGTAACTGCTCTACTTGCAAAAGGTTAGGCCGTCCGCTTGGGCCTCCCGGGCGGACGCGCCTCCTCGTCCTGGAGCGAACCCGGGCTGGGCCGGGGAACTTGTTTCCGCTGCTGGTGTCCAACGAAGTGAGGACGCGCGCACCTCACATCCCTGCGAGAGCGGCACTGGATTCCTGAGTTTTAGAGCAACCCACAGGAATCCGGTGTCGCAAAATTTCACGATTCGCTCGCAGCATTTTGTGCGGAGGTGTGTGATGTCAGGGGAGCCCAGCAAAGCGGCAAGCGACGTTTCCGATGATGGCATTGGTTCGCTAGGCGGTTGTTTTGTGGAAGGAAATCCGGAGCAACGCTCTCGCGAGCGCGGGCTGCGACGGCGTTCACTGGCAATTTCCATGGTGCTGCAGGCTGCCGTGCTGGCCGCGGTAATTTCCATTCCATTCTTCGGCAAGACCGAACGAGTTACGTACGCCAATGCAGTGCCCATTCCACCGTACTATCATCGCGGCGCAACAAGACCCAGCAATCCAACGACAACTCCGAGTGCCCCAGGCAGGCGATTGACTCCCTGTTTCTTTTGTCCCGCTGCGCCCACCGTTACTCATCGCGCGGATACCGGCGGCGACTCCCCAGTGCAGGAGCAGGCGTTCGGTCCCGGTGATCCCACTCCATGCCCGGGCTGTATTTCGATTGACACTCCGGCAAGTCAACCGCAACCGCCGGTTCCGGCTGTCGAGCAAAGTAGACCCAGAACCCTGCACGTAGCGCGCCTCGATCCGGCCTTGCTGACGCATCGCGTAGAGCCCGTATATCCAACTCTCTCGAGACAAATGCGCCGCGAAGGGCGCGTCGAACTTAATGCCTTGATCGCCACCGACGGCACGATCCAGTCTCTGCATGTTGTCAGCGGTGATCCGATGTTTTATGACTCAGCGCTTACCGCCGTACGACAATGGGTCTACAAACCAACCAGTCTCAATGGCCAGCCAGTGCAGATCGAAACCAACATCACGGTGATTTACACCCTGGCGCACTAAGCGCAAAAGCCAGGAAAACTCTCCCGGCTGCAAGCCAAACGGTGCGAAGGGCCATTTCTGCCTAATACCTAAAATGGCCCTTCTGCCTGCACCGCGGCAACCGACATTTTATTTTTCCGTTAGAACCGGAAAACAACTCCCGTCGAGACGCGCAGATTGTTTTGTGACTGGGCGTCGGAACCTACTTCAGAAAAGCGCGTCAGAAGATAGTCGACTTCGAGCGGCCGGATGGCCAGACGATGCGACAAGCGGTAATCCACGCCGCCGCCAACGGTCATCGCAAACGCATTTTGCGAACCGGTCGTATCAAACGCGCTGGCTCCGGCATGGGCCACACCGAACAAGACTTGTCCAAAGGGCGTGATGCGTCCGAAATGGCGGTAGGAAACACGCGGTCCAAACAAATAGGTCGACACCGTTCCATCCACTCCGGTCCCCAAAATGTCTCCGCTGTGATAGCCGCCAAAATCAGCAACTCCGCTGAGCCAATGATTCACGTTGTATGCGACGTTGGCGCTCCCGCCATTCAAACTGAAACTATCGACGCCGGAAGTAGCGGGATTCGCCCGCACGTAGGAATATCCTGCAAAAATATCCAGCTTCGGAATTTCTTGTTGTGCGCGTGCGCTCGCACCGACGAAGGCAAGCACAGCGAGTAGAGACACCAGTAGCTTCAACTTCATAACATCCTCCTTTGGATTCACTTCTATACGCAGGCCAGCAAGACGGAATTCCGGCCGCGCGCTTTAGCGGTGTGCCTTAGGCAGGAAGGCGACCCCCCGCGTTTTCTCTCTTTTTTGCTGTCTATAGAGATGCTGGGGAACAGCCAAGCGTTGTAACTTTAATGAAATATTTCGCGGGCCGCAGAGTTAGCGTTGAAGTAAGAAAAATTACAAAACAGGTTCACTTATCCCCGCTGCAATGGCCTTACGCGCAGCGTCCCGCAGTCGAACCACTTCATGCCAGTCGGACACCTCGGCGGGATTTTCGCCGTCGCTGGTGGCGCGAGGGAAAATCGGCGCCGACAAAGTGATGGTGACAGTTTGCGGCCGCGGCAGATAGCTGCCATCGCGCAGGAAATCCCGCGTGCCTTGCAGCGAGACGGGAATAATCGGCTTTCCAGTAGCAACCGCGGCCTTAAAAGCGCCGAGTTGAAATGGGCGCAGACCGTCTTCTTTTGTAAAAGTTCCTTCCGGAAAAACAAAAACGGAATCACCTTTCTGTAAAACTTCTTCCATCTGCTCGGCTTGATGCAATCGGGAGTCGGCGCTGGCGCGATCGAATCGCAAATGCCCCATGCGGTCCAAGAAGGTTCCAATAAACGGCATTCGCGCCACTTCCATTTTTGCAACGAAACGATAGGGCACGCCCAATCCGAGCATCAGCGCCAGCACATCAAAATAGCTGGTGTGATTTCCGGCATAAATTTTTGCACCGGGAGTTTCCATGTATTCGCGGCCCACCACGCGAACCCGGCATCCCGTCAGAGCGAAAAGAATCTTCAAGGCCGCTGAAGTGAACCGTCCCGCCGCCCGTTCATCCTGAATGAGCTGTACGAGCAACCACGTCGGCACGATCCAGATCATGAACACGACGCTGAAGTAGATGCCGTAGATAATCTGCCATCCGCGTTTCACACTTGCCGCAATGGTTCGCCCCGCGCGCCGCACCATTCCGACGGCCCCCAGCCGCGCGATCTGCAGCCAAGCCGGAGCTCTGCTGCTGGAAAGCGTACCCGCGAGGAAAAGTTGTTTGGTTTCTTCGCGCCGCAATTTACCGCTCGATGTTTTCGGAATACTCCCGATCGGAATCAATTCCACACGATCGGGTGGCAATCCCAATCCGCGCGAAACCTGATCGCTGACGGCGGAAACGATGGCGGCGCGCCGCGCTGCGTCCAGTTCCCGGGTTTCCGCCACGACGATCATTTTTTCCGTTCCACTCGCTTCATCCCTGATTCCGAACGCCACAATGCAGCCCTTGCGAATTCCATCTACCCGGGCCGCGAGTTCCTCCACTTCGTGTGGATATAAGTTCCTTCCCCCTTTGATAATGATGTCCTTGGTGCGCCCGGTGACATAGAATTCACCGTCCGCGCAATAGGCCCGATCACCCGAATTTACCCAAGCGTACTCATTTCTGTTTTTCGCCGGACCTTCCGGCAATAATTGCTCGGTGGCTGCTGGGTTCTGGTAATAGCCGGTCGTCGCCGAAGGCCCGCGAAACCACAAAAATCCTTCGGTTCGATCCGGAACTTCTTCGCCTTTTTCGTTTACGATCCGCACATCGTGCCCCGGAAAGGATTTTCCCGAAGAAACAAAGGCAATCGCTGAGGGATCACCGGCTGCAGCGGGAACGGCGCGGCCCTCGGAGGTAAACGTTTCGCGCACGATGCGATCCACCAGAGGCCCGCGATTCAGAGGCGGTACCGTAACCGCCAGCGAAGATTCCGCAAGTCCGTAGACCGGAAGCTGGGCTTCCCGGCGAAACCCCCATTTCGCGAATCGCGTCGCAAAGCGCTCGAGGGTTTCCGGATTTACCGGCTCCGCGCCATTCAACGCGGCCCGCCATGTGCTCAAGTCCAAGCCTTCCAGGTCCTTGTCGGCAATTTTTCGCACACACAATTCATAGGCAAAATTCGGCGCCGCAGAGATGGTTCCGTGATGTTTGTGGAAAGCCTGCAGCCATTTTTCGGGCCGCGTCAGGAACGCCAGCGGGGACATCACCGCCAACGGGATGCCAAAGTGCAGCAGCGTCAACCACGCGCCGATCAAGCCCATGTCGTGATACAGCGGCAGCCAGCTGACACCCACGTCGCCCGGGCCAAGCTGCACGGCTTCGCCCATCGCTCTTATGTTCGCGAGTAGATTTGCGTGCGTCAGAACCACCCCTTTGGGATCGCCTGTCGAGCCGGAAGTGTATTGCAGTAACGCAATATCGTGGCCCTTGCGCGCGCGGCTTCCGGTGACATGGGCCGGTAGCGCGCCGGGCGAAGGCGGCGCGGCTCTGTCCGCAGCTGCGATTAATTTCTCCGCATCCACAACGCCCTGCAAGGATTTCACGCGCGGTTCGAGCAACCGCGCCACGGCTTCCGCTCTGCGAAAGGTGAGCAACAGGCAGACTTCTGCATTGTTCAAAATCGCTGATTGCCGTGCCGCATATTCCTCAATGCGATCGGCGCGAAAAGGCGGGTAAATCGGCACCGGGACGCCGCCCGCCAGAAGAATGCCCGCATAGGAAACAAAAAATGCCCGCGAAGTCGGCAGCATCAACGATACGCGTCCACCGGGAGGCACGCCGCGGCGTGCCAGCTCTTCGGCGCAACGCTGCGCGGCAGAGTACAGCTCCCCGAACGTCAGCGAAAAACTGCGTTCCCCGCTTTCGTCCTCTTCGGTGATTTGCAAATGAACGCGGTCCGCGTCATGCACTGCACGGTAATGGAGAACCGCAATCAGAGTCTCGGCGGAAAAAATCCCGGCGTCGCCGGCCCCGCGCCGGAGCTGCTGTACCGCGACAGAAGCGCGCAAGGCGGAGCCGTTGGCTTCCTCGGCCTGCGGCGCTCCGGAAATTTCCAGAATCGCGCGCGTCAAGTCTTCCGGGGTATTGGCTTCGGCTACGATGCGATCCGGCAGGCGAATACCAAGTTCGGTCTCCAGCCGGGCCACCAGTTCCACGCGCTCCAGACTTCCCAAACCCAGATCACGATCAAATTGGGAAGCTGCGCTCAGCAGCGGCAGCGCACCATGACTGCCCAGCTCCTCGAGAAGACCGCGAACAACGTTCAGGACACGTTCGCTCGTCTCCGCGCGGTCGAATTGGGGTGTGGTTGTGGCCACTGGAATCACAAAAGGGCTAACGCCGGAAAACGGAAACCGGGTCGTGACCCGAACGAACCGCATCGCCTGCGGCCGGCAGGGAACTCAAGCGCTCTTCTTTTGGATCTGCTCCGCAGTCGATCCCTTGGGCAGCAAGGCGGTCGAAAGATCGACTCCGGAAAAGTCCGCGCCCGTCAGATCCGTTTCGCGCAGGATGGCGATTCCCATTTCGGCTCCTGTAAACTTCGCGCCACCGATGTTCGCGAGCCGAAAATTGACGTTACGCAAAATAGCGCGCTGAAAATTCACATTCGAAAGGTCGCAGCGGAAAAATTCCACGCCGCTGGCCTCGGCTTCGCTCAAATCCGCTCCGGGCAAAATAGCTTCGGTCATATCCGTGTTTCGCAAATCCGCTTTATGCAGATTTGCGCCGGACAGGTCCGCTCCCGGCAACTTGGCTTTCCGCAAACTGGATTCCTGCAAATTGGCATTGCGCAGAATCGTTCCGCTGAAGTTCACACCGCTCAAATCCGCGCTGGAGAGATCGGCTCCGGTTAAATCCGCTCGCGTGCCGCCGTCTTCTCCGCGAAAAAACCGCTCGTGAGCGCTTAGAATATCAGTCAATAATTTTCCACCGTGCTTGATGCTCTTCAGTTTTCGTAGTCCCATGATTTATCCGTTGTTCTGATTTTGTTCTTCTAGTTTACTGGAACTGCGGCTTGTAGGGTACTGCCCGCAGCGGGTTCACCGTCATTCCGTTCACGCTCGAGGAATGAGCGGGACGGCAGGCTCGTTCGATTGCAGACCTGGGGCGTGCTCGGGCCTGGGATGCCCGTGACTAGGGGAGGTTCACCTGGGACAAGCCGGGTTGTACAGTCCGGTCCAATTTTACCAGTTCCGAGCAAGCGGAATAGCCGTCCCATAGACGCCAGAGCGCGTAGGCGTGCACCAGGCCTTCAATCCAGGCACCAAACAAGAGGAGTGCCGCGCCGTCCAGCGCGTAGGCAATCATTCCGCACATGAAGGCCGCCTGCGACCCGTTTCGGGCCCACACGCCGCACAGCACCAGCAACACCACGAACAGTCCATCCACCAGAATCATAGCCACCATGCCGTTTTGCCCGCGCCCTCTGGCGATTTGGTTGACGACGTCGGTAATTCCCAAACCAAAAATGAAGTGCAGTTTGGCGTCGAATGCTTGCAGCAAGGTGTTGATGCCGGAAAGGGCGGCAATGGTAAAAAACCAGGTGGCGCCGCGATGTCTCCGCGCCAGTAGCAGCGCCCGAACATTGGCGCTTTCCGGACTTTCGGCGCCAAAAGGGGGTGTGCCCGGGCTGAGCGACAAGTTTTCTCCTCGAACTGCCGATAAAGCGACAAACGCGACGCCGTATTCCATCGCGAACGCGGGCAGAGGTCAAGAACAATCTTGACTCTTCCGTCCGCCCCGGTACTACTCTTTTTTGCTATGGTCCGTCCAAAGCGTCAGAACCCGGTTTGCCTGGAGTGCCCATGAAAGAATTCGTCCGCGGTTTGCTGGTTTTCGCTGTCTTTCTGATTCCGGCCTTGGCGACTCAGTCCGAAGATTCCCCACCAATCGCTCTCCTCCATGCAACCACCATCGATCGCCATGGACGGGCTGCCCAGCCCGATCAAACGATCATCATTGCCGGGAATCAAGTTGTGGCAGAAGGTCCTGCCAACCAAACAAAAGTTCCTAAAAATGCCCTGGTCGTCGACGCGAGCGGAAAATTTGTGATTTCCGGTCTTTGGGACATGCATGTCCACATTGCCGGATTGAACGCCGAACCCGCATGGAGCAAGGAGGTCTTGCTGCCAGTGTTGCTGGCGAGCGGAATTGTGGGAGTGCGCGACATGGGCGGGGATCTCGCGGCTCTGGGGAAATGGCGGACCGAGGTACAGAATCACTCGCTGGCCGCCCCGGCAATCGTGGCGTCGGGCGCCTGGCTGGCCGCCGGAGGGAAGCGAACACGCGAGCAAATTCCCGTTGCCAACGCCGATGAGGCTCGCGCCGCCGTGCGCGAAATCAAGGTCAGCGGCGCGGATTTCGTAAAAATCATCTCGCTACCTTCGCGCGACGCATTTTTTGCCGTTGCCGAGGAAGCCAAAAAGCAAAACATTGCGTTTGTCGGACATTTGCCGTTCACCGTTAGTGCGCTGGAAGCCTCCAATGCCGGCATGAAGAGTATCGAGCATCTCTTCTACAGCGGGTTTTCCGTCTCGGTTTCATCAAAAGAAGCGGAGCTTCGACCTCGCCTGGTCGCCGCACAAGCCCAACACAACGATGCCGCATGGGAACAGATTCGTCAGGAGGCGGAGGGGTCGGGTAGTCCTGACAAGGCGCTGGTGCTGGCGCAGGCCTTTCAGCGGAACGGCACGTGGCTTACCCCGACGCTCGCATCGCTGGAAATCACCGGGCATCCGGAACGCTGGAATACCGAGGATCCGTCGCTCGCCTTCGTTCCAGCGGCTCTGGCGGCCGAGTGGCGCGCCTTGTTAAAAGACGAAAAAATGAAACGCAATGCCGCCTGGCTCGCACGGCAATCCGCCGGCGACGGAAGACTTGCCGCGGCTTTGTTTCATGCGGGAGTGCCAATTCTTGCCGGCTCCGATTCGCTCGACCCATTTGTCTTTCCGGGAGACAGTCTGCATCGCGAACTTGCCGAATTGGTGCGTGCCGGTCTGACCCCGCTTGAAGCCCTGCAAGCGGCTACCAGCGCTCCGGAAAAGTACCTGCGCAGCGGAGGCGCCGTCAGCAGAGACTCGTCCGGCGCCAGCTTCGTCGTACTGGATGCCAATCCACTCGTCGATATTGCGAATACCCGCAAGATCTCGGCAGTCGTCTACGGCGGAAAATATCTGGACCGCGCCAAACTTGATTCCATGCTCGCCGGAGCAAAATCCGCCGCCGCTGCCGTAAAATGAATCTTCGCAAGTTGCGGTGCAATTCGTTGTACCGTAGGTAGCAGCGGCTCACACTCATGAAACTCGACTCCCTGTGCCAATCGCGGAGCATTCCAATCGTCGCCATTTTTCTGTTGGTCATGGCCCTGATTGCTGGCCGAGCGCAGGCACAAACCGAGCAACGCGAGGATGAAATCGTTGCCAATCTCGCCGGCGGCCGGGTCATTGTCCACGTTACCCGCGACGCGATTGTGTTTGCCGCAATTGACCAGCCGATTGAAGCCAATTCCGTTCCGCCTCGCGTTGTCGAACTGGATTCTACGCACGTGGGAGTGCTGCTAGGCGCATCGGAATGGCAGCTTCCGGCCGATCCCCGTCCCGTCCGCCTCGATCGAAATCTGCAACATATTGCCGCGCCGGATCCTCGCTATCGCGCCGCTGGAGAAGCAGAAGGGGACCTGGAAGCGATCGGAGTCGTTTTCCTTGAAAAACTGCGCACGCTTGTCAGCCAGCTTCATCACAAAATAGATTTGCGCGCCGATGAGCCAATCTTGCAGATTGTTGTCATTGGCTATGCGCCCAACCTCTATGGTCCGGAAGTGTGGGTAATCGAGTATCGCGTCACGCAGGAACAAATCGCCACCCGCGGCGAATACTGGCAAACGCGCGCATCACGACCTCGCTTCAGCCAACTCTATCCTCCGGAGAAAAAAGATCCGCGCAAAATCGTCGAGTCCCGTTATCCGGCCAACAGCAAAGAACCCACATTGCAGTTTTTTATCGAAGCCAACGAACCGGGCATCGAGCGCTTGCGTAGCGCAGAAACACGCTTCAGAAAAGTGTTTGAGACCATCGACAAGGGGCAAGCGCAGAAAGCAGTTACCGTGGATGCGGCCGATCTTCTTCGCGCGGAAATTCCACTGATCGCGCCCAATGCCAAATTTATTCTGGGGAAAATGGAAGAACAGGGGGGCTTTACTTGGCTCGTTCCGCCGGATGAACCTGTCGAACGGGCAAAAGAGCCGGAAGATAAGGATCGCCCGCCGGAAGCTCCCTCCCTGCGCAAGCGGCCGAACGTTAACCCCAACTGAGCTTCAGAACCCGTTCGATCTGGTCCCCGCGGCGAATCTGTCCGCCTTCGAGGACGCGACACAGCATGCCGCGTCGTCCCCAGAGTTCTCGCCGCAACCCGGGGCGCAGCCGTTCCAATTGGTCGCAAGGAGTACACACCATGCTGACCTCCAGCCGGACACTTCCAATCGTAAGCTGCTCGCCCGGCACGAGGCTGTTTACGTTTAATCCCCGGGTCGTGATATTTTCTCGGATGACTCCCGGTTGCAATTCCATCGACTCCAGGGTTTCCGAATCCACGAGCAACACTTGGCGCTTGCTGCCAGGGCGCGCATGCGCGCATCCCTTAAATCCCCGGTCGATGAGAACCTCGGTCGCGGCCAGCTCCTCCATCGGGAGGCCTTTTTTGGTGGCGCGAAATAGATGAAGGACGGCGGGCATGGCTCCCTAGTCTCCAGCTGCATGCACTTGGCCGGGGTGGGCGCCAATGTCTTTTCGGTAGTGCATGCCATCGAATTGAATCCTGCTCGCGCCGGCGTAGGCCAGCTGGAGCGCCGCGGTAAGCGATGCGCCGCTGGCCACCACTCCGAGAACCCGCCCGCCATTTGTTACCAGGGATGACCCATCGCGCTTGGTCCCGGCATGCAAAATCTTCACACCGCTTGTCTGCTCTGCAGCGGTTAGACCCTGGATGAGTTTCCCGTTCTCAAACGTACCGGGATAACCACCTGAGGCCAGCACCACGCAGGCGCTGGCACCCGGCGTCCACTGCAATCGGGAAGGATCGAGCCGCTGTGCCGCTACATCGGCCAGTACCGCCGCCAAATCAAAATCCGCCCGCGCCAAGATTGCTTGTGTCTCGGGGTCGCCCAGCCGGCAGTTGAATTCCAGCACCTGCGGTCCATTCGGTGTGAGCATTACGCCTACATAGAGGAACCCCTGGTAGTGAATTCGGTCGGCGGCCAACCCGGCGAGAGTGGGCTCAACAATCGTTTTAACAATTGTTTCTCGAAGTTTAGCGGGCAAAAGATCATCGGTGGAATACGCGCCCATCCCTCCGGTATTCGGACCTAGATTCCCGTCAAAGACCCGCTTGTGGTCGCGCGTGGGAACCAGCGTTGCGTAGCGCGCGCCGTCGGTCAGAATAATGAAGGAAAGCTCGTCGCCTTCGAGCGTCTCTTCGACCAAAATCCGCTGACCACCCGGGCCAAGCTCATTCCTCTCCATTACGCGCTCAATGAAATCCCTGGCTTCCTGCCGGTTGGCCGCCAGCGCCACGCCCTTACCGGCGCACAAGCCGTCCGCTTTAATCACCGCCGGCCACTTCACGGAATCAAGTGCGGCGTAGGCTTCGCTAGCAGTTAGAAAGGTCCCGTACAGCTTTGCCGTAGGAATCGCGTGTCGTTGCAAAAATTCCTTTGAAAAAATCTTACTACCCTCAAGTTGCGCTGCTTGTTGGGACGGCCCGACGACGCCCCATTTTCGCTCTCGAAAAATGTCCGTCAATCCGCGAACCAGGGGCAGCTCGGGTCCGACGATCGTCAGATCCGGCTGAATTTTTTCCGCCAGGCGGACAAGTCCAGCGACATCGCCAGCTTCCACGGCAACACACTCCGCTTCAGCGGCAATTCCGCCATTTCCCGGAGCGCACCAGATTTTCTCCACACCGGCGCTTTGTGCCAGCTTCCACACCAGCGCATGCTCCCGCCCGCCGCCGCCAATCACCAAAATCTTCATCAAGAAGTCCTCATGAATCGCTCACCAAACGATAGTCGGCACTCCACAACGTGTCAAACGCCGCAGGACAAAGCCATCTCGGGGAGCCATGCGTTCCTGCGGTGCCGGCTGCCGCTTCCGGCATCGCCCGTCGCGATTCGAGGCGAAAATTCAGGCAGGCATTCAGGACCCCGGAGAAAGCGCTAACGTCGGCGCCCGCTTAAGCCGTAAAGTTATAAACGGAATGCCGCGCTTGCGCCGATGTTTCAGGGCCCGCTGCACATTCTGGTAACGTCGATCTTTGATCCATGGCCAGCCGAAAAACGCACAGCGAACGGTCCTCCGGCCAATCTGTTCTGATGCTTCTTTTTTGTTTTTTTCTTTCCGGCACCGCCGGCCTCATCTATCAAATCGCCTGGACCAGAGCCCTTTCTCTACTTTTCGGCCACACGACCTATGCCGTCGCCACGGTCCTCGCGATTTTCCTGGGAGGTTTGGCCCTCGGCAGCGCCACGCTCGCCAAATACGGCGAACGTTCGGTCAACGCTGTTGCGCTATACGCCTGGCTGGAACTGGCCATCGCCGCTGCCGGTCTCCTTTCCTTTCTCGGACTCGCTGCTGTCCGAGCGATGTACCTGTCGAGCGCTCAGACAGGTTCCGCTTCATCGCCATTTTCCCTTCTTATCCGCATTCTCGGCGCCGCAATCGTTCTTCTCCCGCCGACATTTCTAATGGGCGGAACATTTCCGATTCTCATCTGCGGCGTCACTCGCCACTTGCGGGAACTGACGCGCAGCATCAGCCGCTTCTATGCCTCGAACACCCTGGGCGCCGCAATCGGAGCTCTGGTTGCCGGATTTCTCCTGCTGCCAACGATTGGTCTCCGTCTCACCATCGTGGTTGCGGTCCTCGTCAATGCCATCGCCGGACTCGTAGCCCTGAAATTTTCCAGTCGCGCTGCAGCGCCCGCGGGCGTCCCGCGCGCTTCGCTCCCGACGCAACCGCCCTCCACGAAATCCGTTCCGACTGGCTTCGGGCGCTCGAACGCTCTCCTGCTAAGCGCTTTTGTCGTCGTCGGCGCCACGGCCATCTCCTATGAAATCAGCTGGACCCGGCTGCTCTCGACCATGCTGGGCAGTTCGACGTACGCCTTCACCATCATGCTGGCTACCTTCCTCGCGGGAATCGCCTTCGGCAGCCTTGTGTTTGAAAAATGGAGCGCCACGCACACCGTAGCACTCTCGCTGTTTTCCGACACACAAACCATCACAGCCCTCGCTTCGGTTTTCTTCCTCCTGCTCTTCGGGCAACTTCCCGGTTTCATTCCACCTATCCTCGAGTCGACGGGCAATTCTTTCGCTGGACTTCTCCTCGCGCAACTCACCGTCTCCGCGCTGGCCATGTTTCCTGCCGCCCTGGTGTTTGGATTTAATTTTCCGCTGGTCGTTGCGCTGGTCGCAGAAAACCGCAAGGACAGCTCGCAGCCCGGACAGGATGTCGGCCGCGCTTACGCCGCCAATACTTCGGGAGCTATCCTCGCCGCGCTGCTTGTCGGATTTATTCTACTTCCGAAAATCGGCAGCTTCCGCGTGGTCGCTCTTACCGCCATCGTCAATCTTCTGCTCGCCATGTTCCTAGCCATGCGCGGCCGGCCGCGAACCGTCGCCGTTACCGCCGCACAACTCGTAACTCTGGCGGTCATCGCATTCCTCGGATTCTCGTCGCATTTCCATGACAAAGCTCTGGCCTCTTTCAGCGCCGTCCTGTATGGGTCCTATCACCAGAATCGCCTCACGCTCCAGGAAATCGCCGGCACCGAAGACGTAGTCTTTTTCAAAGACGGACTGAACGCCACGATCAGCGTTACCCGCTCGGAAGACTACGTCGCGCTCAAGACCAACGGCAAAGTCGACGCCAGCACGATCGACACCTCGACGCAGCTTCTCCTCGGCCATCTCGGAGCCGTCTTCCACCCGCACCCGCGCCGCGTGCTCATCATCGGTTTCGGCGGTGGCATGACGGCCTCCGCCATCGCGCGCTATCCCGATGTGGAAACCATTGACTGCGTTGAAATCGAACCCGCCGTTCTCGACGCCGCGAATCACCTCGAGCGCTTGAACCGCGGCGTACTCCGGGACCGCCGCCTGCACATCATCTATGACGATGCCCGCAACTTCGTGCAAACCGCCAGGGAGCCCTACGACCTCATCATCTCCGAGCCCTCGAACCCCTGGATCGCCGGAGTGGCCGCTCTCTACACCAGCGAGTTCTACGCCGCCGTCCGCGCCCATCTCGCCGCCGACGGTATGTTTGTCCAGTGGGTTCAAGCCTATGGCCTGCAAGGCGCTGACTTCAGAATGATTCTCGCGACGCTCAATCCGCATTTCGCCGATGTCTCTTTGTGGCGCAGTGCCGACCGCGACTTTCTGGTCTTGGCGCGCGCCGGCCGCGCGCCCCTCAACTTCGATCGGTCCCGCGAGTTCTGGACGAGTTCCGCGCTGCAGGCCGACTTCGGCGCACTTCACCTGACGCAACCTGAGGCCTGGCCCGTCTATTTCCGTTTGGCGGATTCCGGCGTGCGCTCACTCGCGCTGGGTGCCCGTATCAACACCGACGACCTGACACGTCTTGAATACAGCGCTCCGCGTTCGGTGCTTTACGACCCGCTCGCCCAATCCCTCTCCGGTCTCATC
>Ga0193716_1000105_pt1 | contig 49571 bp, 39 predicted proteins | sample U2c1metaG_FD_145901 | JGI IMG/M metagenome (GOLD analysis project Ga0193716, IMG submission 145901) | Soil microbial communities from a riparian zone of the East river system, Colorado, United States - U2c1 | ecosystem: Environmental > Terrestrial > Soil > Riparian zone | place: USA: East River...
GCCGTCGCGTCCCTGTTTGGATGCGGCTTCCAGGTTGTGATGCAGGGAAGCGTCGAAAAGGGACATTCTGCCTTCGGTCGCTTCGATGTATTTTAGCAAAAGGGGTAGGTTACCGGGAGCCCAGTATTCGCCGACGGCGAAGAACTCTTTTTTTGTGGCCTGTCGCATATGGTCGAGCCATTCGTTGTAAAACCCCGCGGGAATATGTTTTACCGCGTCCAATCTTACTCCATCGAAGCCGGTGGTGTTGTTATACCATTCTCCCCATTTTTTCAATTCTTCCCGAACGGCAGGATTCCTGGTTTCGATGTCGTCATACATCAGGTAATCGTAATTTCCCTTTTCATCATCGATGACATCTTCCCACCCATCACCGTAGTCATTAAGGATGCTATAGATGGCTGTTTCCTTTGTTTTGTTGTCATAGTCGACCCCGGTGAAACATTGGAAATCCCAGATAAACCTGGAGTACTTTCCTTTCCGGCCGGGGAAGGTGAATTTTGTGTAGGCTTCGATATCAAATGGTTCGCTGATAAATTTTGTCCGGTCTTCGGGGTCTACTTTCCGGACCTTTATCAACTCCGCTTCGTCACCGCCTGCCTTATGATTCAAGACAATGTCCACATAAACCTGCATGCCGGCATCGTGGATCGCTTTTATGGCGTCCATATATTCCTGTTTTGTGCCATATTTCGTCCGGACCGAATTCTTTTGATCGAATTCGCCCAGGTCATAGAGATCGTAGATGTCATAACCGCTGGACCAGGTGCCGTTGGTGCCTTTACAGGCAGGTGGCAGCCAGATGACGGTGAAGCCCATTTGGGCGAGGCGGGGGGATTCTTCTTTTATTTTTTTCCAAAGGCTGCCATCGTTGGGGTAGTACCAATGAAAGAACTGAAGGATAGTACCGTTTTGCATGTCAGGTTTTATAAGTTTTATTGATGGCTTTATAACCATAATGATACCATAAGCAAGATGCTATGTTTTGGATGATCCGGCCCGTGAGCTTTTGTATTATCCCGGTGTTTTCTTGCTCAGAATGTAGAATATTTTGCTCATTTAGCCGGTTATGGAAGGAATTAAGCCTTGTAAAAAACTGGCAAGGATTTTTTATGTATAGCAATGAACTTAAACTTAAAATTATGAGCAATTCAAAAGTATTAGTCGGTTTTCTCGTAGGTGCAGCGGTTGGTGGTGCGTTAGGTCTTTTATTGGCACCGGAAAAAGGATCTGAGACCCGCAAAAAGATCATCGAGACAGGGAATGACCTGGGTGATTCCATTGCTGAGTTCGGGGGCACTGTGAAAGATAAGTTCAATGAAGTAGTAGACGGTGTTAAGGGAAGCTTTAGTAAGACGAAAGGTTCCATGTCTTAATTTTTAATATGGAAGAACAACAAGTAGATATAGATAACTTGCTTTCGGATGCGGGCGACTATATTGAAACGAGAACTACGCTTTGGAAATTAAAAGCGATCGAGAGTCTTTCCGACGTGTCTGGCGAGCTGGTATCCGGTTTGGGCATGATCGTTATAAGCTCTTTTGTGATCATTATTTTCAGCATTGGGATCTCGTTGCTGATAGGAGACTGGGTCGGAAAAAGTTACTACGGATTTTTTATTGTAGGAGGGATCTATACCATGATCGGACTTATTTTATATGCGCGGCGGGGCCGGTGGCTGAAGGAACCTTTTAGTAATATGCTGATCAGAAAGATCCTAAAATAATTATTGCATGTCTAAGATCACTACTCTTGATGAATTAAGGGAAGAGATACGTAACCTGGAGCACCAGAATTATGTAAATGAGCAGCATATGCGCAGAAGGGTGACCGAGATAGCGGACAGGTTCAAGCCCATGAATATTGTCAAGAATCTTTTCGGCCATTTTTTCGGCGGGTCATCGGATGTCAAGGGCAATCTTTTTAAAATGGCGGCTGGAATTGCGACCAGTTTTATCGTAAAGAAGTTTTTTAAAAAGGGTCTTAATGCAAGAGCTTAAATAAGGCGACAGGTCCTGGATATATACCAATGCCCCCTGAAGGTTAGCCTGACAGGGGGCTTTCACGTGGGGGGAAGGCGGTAGAGATCTGGATTGATCATGAGTGTTTTTTGGAGAAAGCTGATCCGTTCTTCGTCGCCCTTTCTTTTTAGATAAGCGAAAACATGATAAAGGACGGTCTTATAGATGAAGATGCCTTTCCGGCTTTCCGCGTCGAAGGCCTCCTTGTGCAGCCAGAGATCGGTCAGAACCTCTTCTGTCAGGGTCTCCAGCTCCTGGCGGTCAGACTGCCGGGTAAGCCTTGAAATGGCGGAAAATACGGATGAATAATAACGGTCTATAAAATCTTTCAATAGATAAGTTGAGTTTTAGAAGGCTAAAGCATTAGAAAGTTATTGTACTCTCACGCTCCGGGCAAAAAATATAGTACTTTCCCTGTATATGTATTGAACAAGTACTATTTTCGCAACATGAGGTTTATGCCGAAGCTAATATCCTTCCTCTGTTGCCTGGGATCTATTACCGGGCATTATGTTCATGCCCAGCAAACAGATACGCTAAGACTACGTATGTCTCATCTTTTAACCCGGTACAGGGGGCACTCTATAACGGATACGGACTATCTGAAGGGGGTGGATTCGATCGGTCCGATGCTTGGCAAGGAGGACAGTATCTCTCAATTATTATCTGTTTACCAACAGCTGGCGTTTGCGGAACCCTCCCGGGGAAAGTACCGGGCGGGATATTATACATATCTGGCTATCAATGCGTACAATTTTAGCCGGCTGGGGAGCGCTATTTATTATTCCGAGAAAAATAACGAGGAAAGGACAAGGCTGGGGCAGTTCGAAAAGGGGGCGTTTACGCATAGCGATTGGTTTGCGCTTACGGTCTATGCCAACAACCACAACTATCAACGGGTATATACTAAATATGAGGGGCTGCGACCTGCCCTGGAGGCTCTACCTGCGGGTATCATGACCGGTAACGTTAGTCCGGAGCAGGTTTTTGTGGCTGTGAGCATTTTGCAAACGGTGAACTATGCTGCCTGCCGGTCCGGCGACACGGCGCGTGCATCGGAAGTCACCTATACCATGAATGAGATCCTTAAGGATGTGGGTCATTTCCCGGCCAAATACAAGGAGTATCGGCTGCAATATGACTATCTCTTACACAGCATGTATTATGAGTATCACCGGATGCGGAATCAATTGAATGCGGCGAGGGACTCCCTGATGGCTGCCATCCGGGATGTCAATACGAAGGAGTTCAGGCCAGATCTGCAAACTGCCTATGCAGAAAGTCTTTATTCAGAAGCGGTGGACCTTTATTTCAAAATGAATAAGACGGACAGCGCCCGGCGTTACCTCTCGCTGCTGACTGAGGGGGATGGCAAGGTGCGTTATTCGTCGTTGGATGCAAGTTTTTTATCTGAAGCCAAAAGCAGGCTGCTGGCGGGCGAGGGGCGTTGGGTAGAAGCATATGCTGAACTGCATACCGTTTACCTGAAGAGGGACTCGGCCTATTATACGGTAAGTGCGGATAAGGATAATAACCTTTATGCGCTGGCGGAAGCGGAGAATACGCGTCTGGAACTGCTAAGGTCGGAAGAACAAAAGCGGGCGGCGGAGCGGGGGTCCATTTCGCTCTTCTTTATCTTAACCATACTTGTCCTGGGAGGGGTGACAGGTTTTATGGTTTACCGGTCGGGGCAGGAGCGCCGGATATTGAATCTGCGGCTGAACCTTGCGCGGAACTTTCACGATGAGATTGGCCCGATGCTGCTGTATGCCAATGTTCTTGCGAAGAAACAAGAGAATGAGGAGCTGAGAGGCCAGATCGGTTTGATCATGGATGCGGTGAGAAATATCGCTCATGATCTGAAGTCGCCTGAGCTGAATACTATCGCCTCGCTGGGCAAAGTCATATCCAACCTACTTAAAAAGGTGCAGGCTGCCACCGATATTGATTTTTTGCTACAGGCGGGAAACGGGACGCGGGTCCTGAGTCATGGGCAGTTCACCCAGCTACAGGCTATTATCCAGGAATTGATCAGTAACTCGATAAAACATGCCGACTGTAATAAGATCATGCTCCGGATCGCTGCGCCTGAGCAACGGCTTACCGTGAGCTATTCGGACGATGGCAAGGGGATCGGACCTGGTGTCGGCAGCACATCCGGCATCGGGATCAAGAACATGGAAGAGCGGGTTGCCCTATTGCGGGGCAGCTTCCAGCTAAACGATGCCTGGCCGAACGGCTATTCGATCGAAATCTCAATCCCATTAGTATGAACCCTCTGCCTAAGAAATATCAATCCCTTCTTGTCATTGACGACCACAATATGATCGTCAACGGAATCCGTTTGCTTATCGGGGAGCTGTTCGGGGCTTTTTACCAGGCCAATGATGGCACCACGGGTATAAGTCTGGCAATCGAGCATCAGCCCCAATTGGTGATCGTCGACCAGGTGTTGCCCGGGCGGTCGGGGGACGCCATCGTAAAGGAGATAAAATATCATTGCAGCCGGACCCGGATCTTAGCCTATTCGTTTAATGGGTATCCGTCTGCCGTTCTGAAGATGTTCGAGGCGGGGGTGCATGGATATGTGATCAAAAATGAGGATGACACGGAATTCAATAAGGCCGTCGACTTTCTCCTGGAGGGGAAGGACTATTTCTGTAAAGAGGCGCGGAATCATATTATTCACCGGGTTTTTCCCGAGGAGGAGCATTCCCGGCTGATCGTTGCCAATACCGGCTTTTCCACGCGGGAGATAGCCATTATCCGGCTTGTCTGTCAGCAGAAGACTGCCCGGGAGATCAGCCAGCTGGTATTTCTTTCGGAAAGGACGGTGGAGCAATACCGGAGTAATATTTCGCGGCGGATCGGGGCGCGAAATGTCGCTGGGATCATTCGATTTGCGTTACAAAATGGTATTATAGATCTGGGTGATCTTTAATTATGGATTCATAGAACGCCGGATCGATGAGCAGGGTGTTTTGTAAGTGTTGGATATGTTCTTCGGCTCCTTTTTTCTTCAGGTAGTCGAGGACGTGTTTCAGCAGTATTTTGTAGACATAGGCCGGGGGGCGGACCTTGCTGAAAAGGTCTTCGCTGTTTTGCCAGAGCTCGACAAAGACTTTTACGGTGAGGATCTCCAGTTCTTTTTCATCGGATAGACCGGCCAGCTTTCTTATGGCTGAGAAAATAGAAGGGTAATAGAGATCGATGAATTTTTCGAATAAAGCGGTACGATCGGTCTGGCTCATTTCAGTCATGCCAAATAAAGTTTTACAAGGTAACAATGGTATATAGTAGTAAAAGCCGTCGGTGGAAACGTAACCGGGGGATGGAAGTTTTTTTTGCGTGATCCGGATCAAGTTTTAGGTATTCGATTGATAGTCTGCTGCTTTATGGTATGTATTTTGTGGCTAATCCGGAGAATTTTACCCAATAACGATATAGGAAAGATACTTTTCCTGTGATTAACCAAAGAGAAGATTCCGTTTAAATCTGAACAGCTATCAAGACATTGGCGGAGGCCAGTCACATCAAGTTTAGGTAACGTGGGGAAGACCCGTCACTACGTTACCTATTTTTTTTGGGGGTAGCGCAGGTACCGGCTACTTTTTTTCGTAATTTTTTGCCTCAAACAAGGTCCAGGGATTGGATCGCATGTCGTGGAGGTATTTGGCCTGCCAGTTGAATTCGGGGTGCAGCTGGAAGAAGGGGGCGGCGAGGAAATCGTCGCCATTTGGGTTGCCCATATGGGCCCAGAACTTCAGGTCTTTTGCGAGTGCTGCCGTCGTGACTTTCCCCTGAACTGTACCGCCGGGATAAAAGGGCGGCCAGCTCCATTCGGGGCAGCCTTTTGGATCGGTGTCGACTCTGCCTGCGATGACGCAACGGCTTGCTTCTTTGGCCTTTGTGAGCTCGTTATAGCTATCTCCTTCTATCATCTTGCCGGTTTCGGCGTCGATCTTTCCTTTATACTCATTGGTCAGCTTTTCCCAGCGGCGTCTGCGGCTGTTGGGGGAGTTGGTGCTGTCTGAGGGCTGGAAGGTTGTTTCTTCGGCAATGAGCTTTGCATCGCTGGGAAAATTTGAGCCGGTATAGATGCCATCCTTTGTGCGCCATACTTTGAAGTTCTTTAGTCCGAGCTCGAGGCGGGCTATTTCATTTGTCTTTGTGTCGCCTACCAGCCAGTCGTTGGCATAGCCGCCATTGTTGCCTGTTGTCATCAGCTTTACGAAGTCGTCGATGCTATTGGCGTACTGGGCGGCTTTGCGGGCGCGTACGAATTCGGGGATGCCGTTTTCGTCAAAGCCCTTGAACTGTGTGATGGTGGTTTCCGTGATGAGGACGCCGCCGCTGGTTACGACGAAGTCATCGCCGCTGTGAATGAGGCCGGGCATGCAGTCCATTATCATGTGGTTGCCTTTTGCGGGGATGATGTCGGCGATGATGTTCCAACGTTCGCCAAGGATGTAGTCTGTCCAGTTGTTGTGACCGATGGCTATCTGTCCGTCGGCGGTGTAGGAGCCGGTGGCGATGAAGCCGCTGCAATTGCCAGGGGCTTTGTTGTCGGTTGCGGCTTTGTCGTCTGCCGCACCGGAGGCTTTGTTGCCTGGTGCACCGGCGTGGGTGGTGGCCGCTTTACCGGCGAGCCAGGGTACATAATACTGAGCCAGTTCGATGTTGCCGTTGAGGACAACGAGGTCGTATACGTCATATTGAAAGCCTTTGGCTTTGAGGCCTTCTGTGATGCCGGTGATCTCCTGCTGGTATTCGGGATCGATCTTATTCCAGAACATGGTTTTTACTGCTTCGCGGTAGAATGTCCAGTCTTTGCCGGAGTTGTGGGGCAGGTAGTATTGCATGGTTTTTATGAGGTTAATTAAAAAACTTCACCCAGGTTGACAAAAAAACCGCCTGATCCATGGATGCCCCATCCATAGTCTATGCAGAGATTTGTACGGCTGAATTTGTTGAGGCTGATGCGCAGGCCGGCGCCATAACCGGGGGTGATGTATTCGTAGTGGCCGGAGTTGGGTTCGGAGAAAGACTGGGCATTGGCGAAGACGACACCACCCAGCAGGCCGTTGGTAGTCAGTCCAAAGCGGTATTCCGACTCGAGGTATAGCATATTCCTGCTTCGGAAACGTCCCTGGATATAACCGCGTGCCGTATTGCTATAGGCATCCCAGCCAGTACTGGGGAGAAGGAGATAAGGGGGTTTGCCGCCGCCTACCGTAAACCAGTCATAATTCCAGATGGCCAGGACGTTGTGGGTGGAGGAAGGGAAATTGATGTATTTGCGCAGGTCGATGAGGAGGGATTGCCAGTTCTGGTTGCTGCCTAAAAAGGTGAAATTTGGCCGATAGGTGATGCTGGCATAATTCCCTTTCTCGGGGTTGATAGGATTTCTTCTGCTATCAAAAAGAAAGTGCAGGCTGATTCCCGAGGCGATTTCTTTTGGACTGAAACCATACCGTTCGAAGTCGGTAGTCTTACCGGTTGGAGGGTCTATTTCCTTTATATTCCAGAAGTAGTCGAGGTCGTAACCCAGGCCGAGGTAAAGGTCACGGGCGATGGTCTTTAAAATGGCCTGATGAAGCCGCAGGTAACCGTAATCGATATTGTAACCGCTGTCCGTGCTGGTATTCCCGCCGAGTCCATAGGTCAGGGAGGGGTATTTCAGGTAGCGCCAATCGGTGATGATATTGTATTTATTCCCTTTGGTCCAGATATCGGCCTGGATGGGGAAGATGATCTGTTTGTATTGGGAGTAGGTGATGCTTGTCAGGATGGTGGAGAGGTTAGCCTGGCTGTGTTCGCTGGTATAGAAGGCGAAATTTGAGCTGAGGACTCCTGCAAAACCCGTTTGGAGGGTGTATCCGGCTACGGGGAGGGCGGAAATATGCAGCTTGCCTTGTTTCTGTGCGATGGTGTCTTCTCGCCGGGTATGGTGTCCTTTCAGCCAGGAGCGGCCTACGTCGACCAGGTCTATCTGTTTGTTTTTCAGGGAGTCTTGTGCATGACCCGCTGCGGACAGGAGAATAAATAGGGTTAGAGAAAAAGATATTTTTAAGAGTAAGTTCAATAGCTTTTGGGTTGCAGCGACCTTATGACTGCGATTTTGGCGAACAGTTTAGCGATGAAGTGGTGTATTTAACAGGTCAAATGAGGAGGGCTTTCGGAGGATAGGGGGCTTGTGCGAAGGTCGCAGCAAGCCGGCACAAGGTTACGGCTTTTTCTATAACTTTTCTGTTAATTCCTTGTATTCATTCAGCTTATGCAGCTCCAGGATGGTGGTTTTGCCGTCCTCGCTTTCCCGGTACATAGGAACGAATTTGCCGTTGAATTTTATTTCGTGATAGGTGTAGGAAGTTCGTTGCTGAACGAAGTTGGAATAGACGTCGTCGAAACCTCTGATCAGGACGTAGAGCTCTACGTCGGCTGCCTCCATGTCCTTATATGTGAATCCCCGGAGGGGGCTGTTCTCGTCCATAGGGTGGACTACGGTCCAGTTCATGGGGAGACTTTCGACTTTTGTACGTTCGAGGGCGAGGTCATAGTAGCGATATTCTTCGGTCAGGTTGTCCTGTATGACTTTGAGGCCGATGTTGACCCTGATCTGGACGTCGGTGAGCGTATGTTTATCCTTGAAGGGGGCAAAGCGGAACATTAGCGCTGTCCCGTCCTGGTAGGGGCTGACCAGGGCATGGTCGCTGAACAGGAGAAAGGAGCGGGGGCGGGCGAAACGTCCATACATAAGGCTTGTGGCGAGGGCAAAGGACAGGAAGCCGCTCATACTCTCCAAGGCGGCGACGAGGTTGGCCCATCCGCCGACGGGGTTGACCCGGCCGTAGCCGACGGTGGTGAAGGTCTCGGTACTGAAGAAGAAGGCTTCCTTGAACTCTCCCCAGGCGTTGGTTGCTATGAGACCCTGGAGCTGGTCGAGGCCGATGAGCAGATAGATGCCGCAAAAGACCAGGTTGATGACGAAATAGGATGAGACCAGCATCGCGATGAATTTCCACCGGGGCAAGGTCAGCATGTAGTGGTAGATACTGTACCGGGCCATGAAGGAGACGCCTTCCTTGCGGACATTGAAGGTGCCGTCACGGTTGATGAATCTACCGCCATAATTAGCCGCATTGTTCCCGAAGCCGGTGTCATTATTGGTTTTGAGGAATGGATCTATCTTCGTCGTGGATGCCATGGTTCTATGATGCGTTTTTTCGTTTGCAAATTTACTTTTTAAACCAGCGCCTCGTATAATATTTCTATGGGATGTTGAGCTTTGCGGCCGGTGCCATCTTTTATCTGGTGGCGGCAGCTTGTCCCGGGGGCTGCGATGAGGACGTCTTCCGGCTGCCGGCGAACAGTAGGCAGAAGGACGAGTTCGCCTATTTTTTGGGAGATGTCATAGTGCTCCTTTTCGTAGCCGAATGACCCTGCCATGCCGCAGCAGCCTGAGGGTATGGTGCTGACGGTATAATTTTCGGGCAGGGACAGGATCTTTACTGAGCCTGCTACCGAAGACAGCGCCTTTTGCTGGCAGTGGCCGTGGAGCTGGATCGTGCGCGGGGTTTTTGTGAACTGGCTTTTTTGGATGGCGCCTTTTTCGATCTCTTTTGCGAGGAAGTCGTCTATGAGGAAGGTGTTTTTGGCGAGCTCTTTTGCTGCGTTCAGCAGATCGTCATCGGCGAGGTCGGGGTATTCGTCTTTGAACGTGAGGATGGCGGAGGGTTCAATTCCGATGAGGGGGGTATCTTTTGTGATCAGGGGGTAGAGGAGGCGGATGTTTTCGTTAACGATCTTTTTTGCTTCGCGAACGAGGCCTTTGGACAGCCAGGTGCGGCCGCTTTCGCCGTGCTCGGTCATGAGCACCTCGTAGCCGAGGTGTTCGAGGAGGAGGATGGATTTTATGCCTATTTCGGTGTCGTTATAGTTGGTGAATTCGTCACAAAAAAGGTAGACCTTTTTTGTTGCGGCGACTTTTTGAGTGGTTGCGCCGGTTGGGAGGGGTGCTGCGGCTTTTTGGGCGATATGCCTTTTATACCAGCTGCGGAGGGTTGTCTTGTAGAGCAGGGGCATTGACCGGTCTTTTGCGAAGCCGGAGAATTTTTTGATCCAGCCGCTGAGGGTGTTGTTTTTCATGACCCAGTTGTAGAGGCCTGGCGCCATTGCTCCCAGTCTGGCGGAGGCGGAGAAGTTGGCGATGAGCTTGCTTCGGAAGGGAACGCCGTTGGCGTCGTAATAGTGCTGGAGGAATTCTGCCTTTAGTTTGGCCACGTCTACGTTGGAGGGGCATTCCGATTTGCAACCCTTGCAGCTTAGGCAAAGGTCCATCACTTCATAGATCTCCTTGTTGTCATAGCGGTTGGGCTTATCCGAGTGAGTAAGGAACTCCCGGAGGATATTGGCTCTTGCGCGTGTCGTATCCTTTTCGTTGCGGGTAGCCATGAAGGAGGGGCACATGGTGCCGCCTGACAGGTGGGTCTTGCGGCAATCGCCGGATCCGTTACATTGTTCGGCATGCTGCAGGATGTCCTGCTGATGAAAGCGGAAAAGGGTAGGGAAGGCGGGTGTCTTTTGGCCGGGTTCATAGCGCAGCATGGTGTTCATGGGCGGCGTGTCGACTATTTTCCCGGGATTGAAGATATTTCCGGGGTCCCAGGTTTGTTTGAGCTGGCGGAAAAGCTGGTAATTCTTTTCTCCTACCATTTGGGGGATGAATTCTCCCCGGAGACGTCCGTCACCGTGTTCGCCGCTAAGTGAGCCATTGTATTTTTTTACCAGTGTCGCTATTTCTTCGGCGATGGCGCGGAACAGGTGATTGCCTTCTTCGGTTTTTAGGTTGATAATGGGGCGAAGGTGGATCTCTCCGCTGCCGGCGTGGGCATAATGTACGGAGTAGAGGTTGTATCTCTTTAAGATCTCGTTGAATTCGCGGATATAGGCGGGCAGGTCGTGTACATCTACGGCTGTATCTTCTATCACGGGTACGGCTTTTTCGTCTCCGGGCAGGTTGCTCAGCAGGCCGAGGCCGGCTTTGCGCAGGGACCAGATCTTATTAGTGTCATTACCGAATAGGAGGGGGAAATGATAACCGAGTCCTGCCGCGCGCATGTCGGCCTCTACTTTTACGGCGATGGCCTCGATCTCTTTTTGGGTGTCTTTTTTGAATTCGACGACCAGGATGGCGCCGGGATCGCCCTGTACGAAGAACCGGTTCTTCGACTGTTCGATATTATCCTTTGTACACTCTAAGATATAGTGATCGATCAGCTCGCTGGCTGTGGGCTGGTATTCGAGCGCGATGAGATTGGCGCGGAGGGATTCGTCTATCGTATTGAAGTGAACGCAGAGCAGGCCTGTTTCTTTTGGCGGAAGGGGGGAGAGGTTGAGCTTGATCTCGGTGATAAAGGCCAGGGTGCCTTCGGAGCCTGCGAGCAGGCCGCAGAAATTAAAGTCCGGCTGACCGGCGGTGAAGGGTGCGGTGTCCAGCAGCAGATCGAGGGCGTAACCGGTATTTCGTCTTTCGACGCTGGGTTTGGGAAACTCTTTCCTGATGGCGACCTGGTTGTCGTAGTTGCTGAGAATGGTCCTTGTCGTGCGGTAGAGCTGGGCTTCGAGGCCTTGTCCTTCGCATTTGGCGTGGAAGCTGTCGGGGTCAAGGGTGCTGAAGGTGGCTTCTGAACCGTCGCTGAGCAGGGCTTTTACTTCAAGCAGGTGTTCGCGCGTGCTGCGGTATATTATTGAGTTAGAGCCGCAGGAATTGTTTCCGACCATACCGCCGATCATGGCCCGGTTGGCCGTCGAGGTCTCGGGGCCGAAGAGCAGTCCATGGGGTTTGAGGAAGAGGTTGAGCTCGTCGCGGATAACGCCGGGCTGTACGCGCACCCATTTTTCGGTCGTATTCAGCTCTAGTATCCGGGTAAAGTATTTTGAAACGTCTACGACGATGCCTTTTCCGACTACCTGTCCTGCGAGGGAGGTGCCTGCGGTACGTGGGATGAGAGAAGTCTTTTCGTCGTGGGCAAAGCGGATCAGCTTTTTGATGTCATCCACGTTTTTTGGCAGGGCTACTGCCTGGGGGAACTCGCGGTAGGCAGATGCATCTGTTGCGTAGAGGGTTCGTGTGACCGTGTCGTCGTATAACTCTCCGGCAAAAGTACTGGCCAGAGCCTTCAGTTTTTCGCTCATACCCGCAAAAATAGGTACATTTGTTTTTATGTATCGCATACTCTTTTTCTTGTCGGCCGCGGGCTTTTTTTCCGCTGGCTGTGTCAGCGCCCAGAAATCTAATCATCTTAACCCCAAGCCTGCATTGGTCCGTCTTATCGACGGTTCGTTGCGGCAAGCCGTCAATCAGTATAAGGTGCTGATGGGGCGGGTTCCTGCGGACCGGATGCCGAAGACCTATTATGCTACGACGGACCGGCTGGAGACCAGTGATGTGGGTTGGTGGACGAGTGGTTTTTATCCAGGGACCTTGTTGTATCTGTATGAATATTCCCATGACACGTCTTTATTGCGGGAGGCCAAGGCCAGGCTCTTATTGCTGGAAAAGGAGCAATACAATAAAGGCACGCATGACCTGGGTTTTATGATGTATTGCAGCTATGGGAATGCGCTGCGGCTGCTGGACAGTCCATCGTACAAGGAAGTTCTGCTGAACAGTGCCCGTTCTTTGTCTACGCGGTTCAATCCTACGGTTGGCTGTATCCGGTCCTGGGACAGCAAGCCCTGGAAGTACCCGGTCATTATTGACAATATGATGAACCTGGAGCTTTTGTTCTGGGCTTCGAAGGTCAGCGGGGACAGTTCCTTTTATCATATTGCGGTAACGCATGCCAATACGACGATGCGGAATCATTATCGTCCGGACTACAGTTCGTACCACGTGGTAGACTATGACACGGCTACGGGAGCTGTGCTGGCGAAGAAAACGGCGCAGGGCTATTCGGACTCTTCAGCCTGGGCGCGGGGTCAGTCCTGGGGTTTGTATGGGTATACGGTGATGTACAGGAGTACGCATGATCCGAAATATCTGGCGCAGGCTGAGCATATTGCGCATTTTATCCTGAGCAATCCGAATCTTCCGACTGATAAGATCCCCTACTGGGACTATAATGCGCCGGGGGTCTCCAATGTCTCGGGCGGGGTATTGCGGGATGCTTCGGCTGCGTCGGTGATGGCTTCGGCGCTGATAGAGCTTAGCGGGTATGTTGCGCCTGAGCAGGGGGCGGCGTATTTGAGTGTGGCCGAGCAGATCATTGTAAATCTTTCTTCGAATACGTATAAGGCGGTGGTGGGATCTAATGGAGGGTTTTTGTTGAAGCATAGTGTGGGGCATTTGCCGGCGAGGTCGGAGGTGGATGTGCCGCTGACGTATGCGGATTATTATTTTGTGGAGGCTATGTTGCGCTATAAGGCGCTGGGGCAGAAATAAATTTGGCCCAATAATTTTTTTTCAAAAAATTATTGGGCGGCCGAGGAAGTCGAAGGCTTTTACCGGGGTTTCGCGGATGGGGCTGGCGGCGAAAGCTTTGGCGCTGAGGGTCCAGATCATTTCGTCCTGGACCTGGCCCTGGCGGTTGGTGGAATGGCTTTTTATGGTGGCTTCGTGTGTGAAGCCCAGTTTGTACGGGACGTTGTAGCTGCGGGCATTGTCTGCGGAGCAGTGGATCTCGATGCGTTGGAGTCCTTCAATTTCAAATCCACATTTTATCAGTGCGCAGACGGCTTCTGTGGCATATCCATTGCCGATGTGATTCACATTGATCCAGTAGCCTATTTCGCGGGCATCTTTTCCGACGCGGTTGTGCAGGCCGGTCCCTCCGATGACCTCTTTTTCTTCTTTATCAAAGATCCCGTATACGGCGTCCTGGCCGAGGTCGAACTGGCCTCTGAACTGCCGGATGAATTTTGCCATCCAGTCTATTTCCTGTGGTTCTTCGAGGGCCCAGGGTATCCAGGGGAGGAGGTGTTGGGTGCTGCTGTTGATGGATGTTTGCAGTTTTGCGGCGTCCTCGGGAATGTAGCAGCGGATCAGGAGACGGGTGGTTTCTATTTTATATGTTTTAGCGAGTTCCAATTGCGTCGAGTATTTTTTTTACCATTCCATCCATCGAGGCGTTGTCGATCCAGCGGACTACGGCGACGAGGTTGTGTTCCGGGTCCACATAGATAAAGTTAGTGCCATTACCGATATGTACAAACGCGGAGGCAGGGGCGCTGGGCAGCAGCTTGTGGTCTGTGTTGAGGAACCAGTTCATATACCCATAGCCGGGGTTTGCCGGGGTGGGGGTCAGGGCTTGTTTTACCCATTGTTCGGAGACAAGCTGTTTGCCGGCCCAGTTGCCGCGGTGGAGGGTGAGCAGTCCCCAGCGGGCCATGTCATAGGCGTTGATGAACATGCCTCCGCCCCAGTGGCCGCCGCCGCTGACGGACTGTACGGGTTGGCCGTCGAGGACGATCCAGGAATTCCGGTAGCCGTTCCAGCGCCAGGTGTTGGAGGCGCCGATGGGGTCCATGATATATGTTTTTAGTACCTGTGGCAGAGGCTGACGCCAGACACTGGTGGCTGCGAGGGCGAGGGCATTGACCCGGACGTCGTTGTATTTCCAAACGGTGCCCGGCGCGTTGCGTTTGCGGGTGGGCCATTCTTCGGGCTTGCCTACGGGGCGATCGGCCCAGTCCGGCTTACCCCAGAGTGTGCCCTCCCAGTCGCTGGTCTGGCGGAGCATTACATCCCAGGTCAGGATACGATCGTGCGGGCTTGAAAAGGGATATAAAAGTGTTGGTTTGGCGGGGTCTTCGGGCTGGCTGGATGCAGCAGTAGGGTTATAGACTTCTATTGGTGGAACATAGGGGGCGACGGTATCCATGACGCTGTGGATGAGGCCCTGGTCGACGGCGAGGCCTACTACTGTGGAGAGGAAGCTTTTTGTGACGCTGTGGGTCATGTCGACTCTTGCGGGTTCGCCCCATTCGGCTACGATGTAACCTTTATAGATGATGAGGCCGGTTGGTTCGCCTCTTTCCTTGAAGGGGCCGATGCCGTCGTCGAAGGGTTCGCGACCGAAGCTTTCGGCCTGGGCGAGTTGTTGGTCGCGTGGGGCTTTTGTTTCGTTGTCGCGGGCGAAGGTTTCGGCTTGCGCGAGTTTTATGGAGTCGAGGCCGAGGGAGGAGGGGGAGCGGTGCTGCCACTCGCCGCGGGGAGGGAAGTAGTCGCCTGCGGCGTGGGCTCCGTTGGCGCTGGGGTTGGTTGTGTTGGCAGCGGATTTTTTGGATTGAGCTTGAAGGATGAATAATTGCAGTAGTAGTGATGGTAGTAAAAGGAGCCGTTTCATTGGCTCAATTTACAATTTCTTCTGCAATCCCTGGAGGTCGAGGCGTTTGTCGAAGGTCTTCATGGTACCGGCGAGGCGGACCAGGATGGTTCGTGCTTTACCCCAGTCGTCAGCTTTGAACACGGGGGCGTTGAGGTCGACTACCTGATCGTAGAACAGGGTAGAGACGTATAAAGGAGGGTGGCCTGGACGATCTGTTTGTCGATGGTGACGAAGCCGGGGACGTCCGAAGGTTTTGTAGACTCGTGAACGTCTTCGCTGGGTTGGACCCTTTGGGAAAAGGCGCCGGTGGTATTGAGACAAATAGAAAGGGCGATGAATGCAGGTGCCAATCTCGTGGGGCGGGTCATAGACCAGGATATAGGGAGCATAGGTTAGATCAGAGGTATATTGGATGAAGGAATGGGTTTCATGGACTTATGGGTCAGAAATCTGGACTATTAACGGAATTTTGTTAAAAATCGTATGCCTATTTGCCGTATACCGAAAAGTTCAATAGTTTCACCGCCTTATTAAAAGTTCAAACGATCCCAGCAAGAAAAATGAAGAAAGCCTTTTTGATCGCGGCGATTGCCGCCGTAGCGGCTGCGCCTGTATTTGCCCAGAAAAAGCCAGCGAGCCCCGTCACAACTGACACATCCAAGCCCAAGCCTCCTACTTTTCCGGGTTTTTCCCTCCCCAAGACGGGTCCCAAGCCATATAAAGAGGTGATCACGGATAAGGCTGTCACCCATTCAGGGCTATTTACGGTGCATAAGATAGAGGATAAATACTATTTTGAGATCCCGGATTCTTTATTGCTAAGGGAGTTCATGGCGATCACCCGGTTTGGCAAGACGGCTGGCGGCGGGGTTTATGGTGGAGAACTTGCCAATCAGCAGACGCTTCAATGGGAAAAGGGGCCCAACAATATCTTGTTTCTCCGGGTCGTCACGCTGGTCAGCATGGCCGATTCATCAAATAAGATCTATAAGGCTGTAAGGAATTCCAATGTAAACCCTATTGCGGCTGCATTTGACGTCAAGGCATATGGAAAGGATTCCTCGAGTGTCGTCATCGATGTCACGGACTTTTTTAAAGGGGATAATCTCATCGTCAGCATTCCGTCTTCTATAAAGGGGCGAATGAAGCTGGGCGGTCTTGCGGGGGACAGGTCTTATATCCAACACATCAATACTTTTCCGATCAATACCGAAGTGAGGACTGTCAAGACCTTTTCTTCGGGTGGAGGGATGCCGTCGCCGTTTGGTTTCTCAATCAGCTCACCAACGGATGCGGCCGGGGCTGTTACGCTGGAGCTGAATACTTCGTTGATCCTGCTGCCGGTGACACCCATGCACAAGCGATTGTTTGATAAACGGGTAGGATATTTTGCCGATGACTATACCGTCTATAGCGATGATCAGCAGAGAATAGACAACCAGGAATTTATCGTTCGGTGGAGGCTGGAGCCGAAGCCTGAGGATCGGGAAAAATGGGAGCAAGGGCAATTGGTCGAACCCAGGAAGCCTATCATATATTTTATCGATCCGGCTACACCGCGGCAATGGGTGCCCTATCTGATACAGGGTGTCAATGACTGGCAGCAGGCATTTGAGAAAGCCGGTTTCAAGCATGCCATCGAAGCCCGGGAATGGCCGGAAAATGACAGCACGATGAGTCTGGAGGATGCGCGTTATTCTGTACTACGTTATTTTGCGTCAGACGTCGAGAATGCTTATGGGCCCAATGTCCATGATCCGCGAAGCGGCGAGATCATCGAAAGTCATATCGGCTGGTACCACAATGTCATGGAGATACTTCATGACTGGTATATGATCCAAACAGGGGCGGTGGATCCAAAGGCGCGGAAGATGCATATGGACGACAGCCTGATGGGGCAGCTGATCCGGTTTGTGTCTTCCCATGAAGTCGGGCATACTCTTGGTCTCAGGCATAATATGGGAAGCAGCAGTACGGTGCCGGTGGAGAAACTCCGGGACAGGGCCTGGCTGGACGTTCATGGCCATACGCCTTCGATCATGGACTATGCGCGATTCAACTATGTGGCGCAGCCGCAGGATAATATTCCGGAGTTCGACTTATTTCCCCGGATCGGCGAATATGATCGCTGGGCGATACGCTGGGGGTATTCAAACTCGGGCGCTAAGTCCCCGAAGGAGGATGCCAAAATCGTCAATAAGTGGATCGTCGATAGTCTCAGAGCTAATCCCCGTCTCTGGTTTGGCGGTGAGGGCTATAATGGGGACCCGAGGGCGCAGGCGGAAGATCTTGGGGACAACAGCATGAAGGCGAGCGAATATGGGATCAAAAATCTACAGCGAATTCTGCCTAACCTGATCGAATGGACGCGGGAGGAAGACGATAAGTATGAAAACCTGTCGGATATGTACAAGCAGGTAGGCATCCAGTTTGGCCGCTATATGGGGCATGTGCTGAGAAATGTCGGCGGGGTGTACGAAACATTCCACAGTGTGGAAGAACCGGGTGATGTGTATGAGCCAACGCCCAAGGTGCGGCAGCGTGAGGCCGTAGTATTCCTGAATGGGAAGCTTTTCGAGACCCCGCGCTGGCTGCTGGATAATTCTATCCTGAACAAGATCAGCAGTCCTTCGGGTGGTGATCCGATCAGCTCGATCCAGATAGGGGTGCTGAGCAGTCTATTATCTTCTGCACGGATGAACAATTTATTGCAGGCGACGAATCGTTACGGGCAAGCGAAGACCTATACGGTGGATGATCTGCTGATGGATACCCGGAAAGGTGTCTGGAAAGAGCTGGCGACGCATAAGGCGATAGATGTTTACCGAAGGAATTTACAGAAGACCTATGTGGAGTCGCTGATCGCTGTGGTCAATCCTTCGGCTCCGTCGTCGACGGGGATCCCTGGTCTGCGGATATCGTTCGGGCCTGATACGAAGAATACGGACCTGCCATCAATAGCCAGGGCGGAGCTGAGCGGCCTGAGAGGTCACCTACTGGCCGCCATTCCGGCGACGACGGACAGGTTAAGCAAATATCATCTTCAGGATCTGGCCGAGAGGATACGGCAGGCCCTGAACCCAAAGTGATTAAACCCCTCGTGGGGAACGTTGCGCCTTGGGGCAGGGAATCAGCGCATCCGCGGGGAGGGTGAGCTTAATAAACCTTTTGAGATGGTCATCATAGTATTTACAGCGGACACTACCCCTGTTTTCACGGACCTCATCTATTATCAGCTTGATATCTAACAAGCCAGGAAAGGTTACTTCGTCACCAACCTTTAAAAAATCATACATAGGCATAGATTTTAAGGGTGATTGCTAAAGTTGTACTGTGGGACAAGGTAAGAAATAATTTTAAAGGCTGAATCGAAACCCCGGGGGGTATTCCCGGGGTATTTTGTGTCCACTGGCAGGACTTTTGTAACTTGCTTTTGTATAAAAAGATTGCATGATCGGAATATTACCCGGTATACCTCCTAACGTAGCAGGATTCAAGGCCAGCGGTGAGGTCACCCGTGAAGACTATGAAAAGATCGTCTTTCCCGTCATTCGTAAGCATGTCGAGACCTTTGGACATCTCAATTTTGTCTTTTATGTAGATACCTCGCTGAAAAACTTCAGCGCCGGGGCTTGGGTCAGGGACATCTGGATGGGTCTCAAGGAGCTTGCGCGCTGGAATAAGGTGGCGATCATTTCCGATGTAGAGAGGATCCGGCGGTTTACGGATACGATCAGTCACCTGTTACCGGGAGAGTACAAAGGATTCCCCACGCATCTGCTGGAAGACGCCATTCGCTGGGCGTCGACGGAAGAACAGGAAGTTTCTGCTGCTCCGGCCGCCCAAATACCTGACTATATTGAAAATTTGCTTCCACTGCAGACAAAGGGGGAGGCTACGCAGACGGCTTCGGAAGTGCTGACGGGGCGGGAAGAGGATGCCCGATATGTCTTTGAGAGGGCCTCAGAGAGGCTGCTGGATGTCAATCAATGGACGGATCTGTGCGGCTCGCTTGCAGCGGGGTTTCAACTTACCGATGAGATGGGGAAAGATCTGCAGGGGCATGCCGCTGTCAATGATTTTATCCGGATCGATATTCCGGGGCCTGGTCCAAAGGAAGGCCGGGGATATGACTGGGTGCAGATCGAAAAGGTCGAGCAGGTTGTGAGTGCGGTGACTGATGGTCTGTTCTTTATCCAGGTGCGTCCTTCGCCTGCGCCTCCCGTACGGACCGGTGCTGTGCCTGCTCATTTCCTGGAGGACTCCGCGACCAGCACGTTTGTGTTGGAACGGAATGGTAATAGGGTAACAATGACCGTTTTTGGCCGCAATGAAGTGCCCAATTCAAGGCTGCCGGACAATCCGGACAAGCTGAGGAATAAAATAGTCGGCTCAGTCGGCGCGATCGGGTTGTCCAAGGTGCAATGGAAGGCGCTGGTGCAGGGGTTGCTTCATAAGGAGTAAGATGGGTTTGGGGAGCCAGAAAGGTTTTGAGGGGTGGAGGGTTTTCGGGGCTAGCATGTTATTTGCTACCTATAAAGAAAAGCTTCCTATGATGCAGCAAGATATCCCGGCCGGGAAACCGGCAACCAATGTTGGAGATGGAGAGCGAGTTCTCTCTGCCATAACCGGCTCGTTATTATTATACTTTGTTGCGAAGAAGCATAAGGCGGATAGTCTGCTGCTGCTAGGCGGCGGATATCTGTTGTACCGGGCCGTTTCGGGGCATTGTCCCATGGCATCGGTGTTTAAGGGCAAGAGGCGTGCGGGGCGTAGCTCCAATATCAATGTCAGGAGTGAGATAGTTGTCAGCAGACCACGTTCGGAGGTTTATGCTTTCTGGCGTAATCTGGAGAATCTACCTTTATTTATGAAACATCTCGATCATGTCGACGAGATAGACGGTCATACTTATGCATGGAAGCTGAAAATACCGGCGGGGTTTGGCGACATTCGATGGGAAGCCAAGATCGTAAAAGAAGAAAAAGACAGGGAGCTATCCTGGCACTCCGTGCCCGGCGCGGCCATTGAAAATACGGGGAAGATAAATTTCTCCGATACTCCGGGGAATGCAACCCGCATCGATGTGATGATCTCTTATCGTGCACCGCTGGGTGTCATAGGCGAAAGGGTAGGCCGGCTGCTGACCCCTGTTTTTAAGGAAAAGATCGAGTCTGATCTCAACAACTTCAAACATTATATTGAAAATGCCAGCCTGGCCGGAAACTGATCTATGCGTTATCAGCTACTTGCTTCCGACTATGACGGCACCCTTGCTAACCAGGGTCTTGTTTCCCCTGAGATAGTGGAAAAGCTGCGTACGCTGCAAGCCACGGGTCGTAAGATCGCGCTTGTCACGGGCAGGGAGATGAAGGATCTCGTCCTTGTCTTTCCGGAATATAAAGTCTTTGACTATATCGTTGCAGAGAATGGAGCTGTTATACATCATCCTGCTACCGGGGAAGAGAAATTGCTTGGGCAGTCACCTGGTCCGGAATTCGTTCTGGATCTCAGCGAAAAGGTGTTCATCCTTTGTCTGTGGGTAAGGTGATCGTCGCGACCTGGGTGCCGCACGAGCAGGCTGTGCTGGAGGTGATAAAGGCTTCGGGGAGTGAGTACCAGGTGATCTTTAATAAAGGCGCCGTCATGATCCTTCCATCGGGAATCAATAAGGCTACCGGTTTGCAGGCGCTGCTTCGTCATTTACAGTTGTCCCCGCATAATAGTGTGGGAGTTGGTGATGCGGAGAACGATAGCTCTCTTTTGCAGGCTGTTGAAGCTGCGGTAGCTGTTGGCAATGCGCTGCCTGCGTTGAAGGGGATGGCGGATTGGGTGACGCCTTCATGTCATGGAGATGGCGTCGCAGAACTTATTCACGCACTCATCGATGATGATCTTTCATCGCTTGATGAGCGGATGACCCGGCATTATCCTGATCTGGGGACTTTACCTGAGGGTGGTGTTTTTAGCATCAGTCCCTGGCGGAGTGGTATTTTAGTGGCTGGCGTCTCGGGCGGCGGTAAAACGACTTTTACCATTTCTATTCTGGAAAGTCTTATACGGAAAGAATATCAGTTCTGTCTTATCGATCCGGAGGGCGACTATCTTGAACTGCCGGGAGCGACAATTGTCGGTGATGAAGTGTCCCTACCGCCCATTGAGGAGATCAGGCAGCTGCTGAAAGATCCGCGGCAAAATCTTGTCATATGTACGCTGTCTGTTCCTCTGCATGACCGACCCGCGTGTTTCATGCGCCTGCTGGATGTGCTGGTTGAGTTGAGAAGGGAATACTCGCGTCCCCACTGGCTGATCATGGATGAGGCGCATCATTTGGTGCCGGGTCTTTCGGAAATAACCGACCATTTTCCTGCCGACTTTAAAAACTTTATCGTGATCAGCACATCTCCGCACGCCCTGCACCCGGCGGCCCTGGCTAAGATCGGGATGATCATCAGTATCGGTGAGAATGCGGCTTATCCTTTTGAGCAGTTTGGTCAGCTATTGCAGTGCGAAGTTCCTGCAGATATTCCGAAGCTGGCAGAGGGTGAAATTTGTGTCTGGGAAAGAGGTGGTTCACGGTCTCCTTTTGTGGTGCGGTACAACCAGCCGCATCAGCTGCTGCAGCGGCATAAGAAGAAATATGCGCAGGGGAATATGGGTGACAACAGTTTTGTCTTTACGGGTGAGCAGGGGCGTCTTCATCTTGTCGCCAATAACCTGATGTTATTCCTGCATATTGCTGAGGGTGTCGATATCGAAACCTGGTTGTATCATCAGTGCAGAAAGGACTTTACCAACTGGTTCAAGAATACCATTCATGATGAAGACCTGGCGAGGGTAGGGGAGGAAGCGGAGAAGATGAAGGATGCGGCTGCTTCGCGGCGGCATGTGCTGGATTATATTGCTCAAAAGTATACGGGATGATATGCTTTCCAGAAAGAAACAAAGGAAGTATCTGACTAAAAAGGAGAGGGATCTGCTGATCCAGCTGCGGGCTTACAGCGAGTCCGGGGATGCGGATGCTTTACACCGTCTCCGGCTGGATGTCAAAAAGGTAAAGGCGTTCGTTCAAATGGTCAAGGCTTGTTCGGATAAAAAGGCATCCAGGGACAGGAGCGCTTCCAAAGATTTTGGTTTGTTGAAGAAGATGTTCCGTCAGGCCGGGAAGGTCCGGGATGCCAGCAATACTATTAAGTTACTGGAACAGCTGCATTCGGTTCCGGCTTTTACCGTGGAGCAGGATCATCTGCGGGTCAGCGCCGCTGATGAATTTCGGCAGCAGGCTGAAAAATACCGGAAGAATGGAAAGAAGGCTGGCCGTCGCCTGCTGGAAGACGTGAATGCGATTCGTACGGGTTGTATCAGGGACTGGTATGGCGAACAGTTGATCAGGATCGGGGTATTGCTGACTGCTTCGGGCGATGAGCTTCATGAGGCCAGGAAGAAGATAAAGGAATTGTTGTATGTGGAGAAGCTTTTACCTTCGGGTCTGGTTGATGAACTAAGGCTTGACGATGAATATCTTGATAAGCTGCAGGATCTTATTGGGCAGTGGCATGATATGGCGATGATCGTGGCTGCCTATGCGGGTCGGGAGGGGGCTGACAGTCAGGCAATGATAGACGAATGTGCGAAAAGAGAAGGAAGGGTACGGGAACTCGCCGGAGAGTTTTATCTCCGGGCGCATGTGAGATGAAATTATTTCTTTTTTGCGCCTTTTTTTGGGGGGACTTTTTTGCCTTCTTTGCGGGCTTCAGAAAGGCCGATGGCTATGGCTTGTTTCCGGCTGGTTACTGTCTTTCCGCTCCGGCCGCTTTTTAGCTGTCCGCGTTTTTCTTCGTGCATCGCTTTTTCTACCTTGTTCTGAGCTCCTTTTGAATACTTTGCCATGGGTTGAATTTTTTAGTTCAAGATAGCTGGATTAAAAAAGCGGGCCAGGGAAGTCGCGAGATCCGTGTCGTCAAAAAGAAATAAGCTGTGGAAAAGATTGCTCAGTGCTGTCTTTGCTCTACATAATGAATATTGGTTGCGCAGAGGCAGGTTAACCTAGTTTTTTTAATGCTTTTTCCATGTCGATGCCTTTGCCGAGTACCGGTTTGAAGAGATCGCCTGTTTCTTTCAGGCGGGCGGGCATGGTCTTTATTGTAAAGTCCAGCATCTTAAGGCCTTTCTTTACTTCTTCCCAGTGCAGGGGGGTGGAAACGGTAGCTCCTGGTTTGGGGCGTACCGCATAAGGAGCAGCGATAGTTGCTTGTGGCCGGTTCTGGAGGAAGTCGAGGTACATCTTTCCTTTTCGTGCGGATACGGTGCGTTCGAGCGAGGTATAAGCAGGGATCTGCTCGTGGACGTGGGTTACGATGACACGTGCGAACTCTTTTGAGTGTTCGTAGGTATATTTAGCGCCGAGGGGGAAATAGATATGTATGCCCGTGGACCCGGAAGTTTTGCAATATGAGGTTATGCCGGCTGTTTCCAAAATTTGTTTTGTCACCAGGGCTGCTTCGATCACTTTGTCGAAAGGGGTGTTTTTGGCCGGGTCGAGGTCGATGATACACCAGTCCGGGTTATCCGGCGTCTCTACGCGGCTGCTCCATGGGTTTACTTCGATACAGCCGAGGGAGATCATGTACATGAGGCTGGCTTCGTCGGTACAGACCAGGAATTCCTTGTCTTCTTTGTCTTCTGCGCTGTGATAGGGGAAGGTGGCGATCCAGTCAGGGACTTTTCCAAGAACGTTCTTTTGATAAAAGCTGGGGCCTGTGATGCCGTTGGGGTGTCGGTTGAGGGATTGCGGTCTGTCGTTCATATAGGGCAGGATATAGGGGGCCACCTGGTAATAATAATTAAGCAGGTCGCGTTTGGTGTATTTTTCTTTTGGCCAGAATATTTTGCTCAGGTTGGTGAAGTGAAGGTCGTGGCCATTGATGTTGCGGGTTTGGGATTCGTCGGAGGGGTTAAGGAGGGTTGTGCGGGCGCTGTTGCGTTTTGCGGGGGCACTGCGTTTTGCGGGAGCCGAGGTGGCGGGGGCGACGTCATCGGATGGTGTGGCCTTGGCGGGGGTGCCGCGTTTGGCGACGAGTTTTTTTGTTGGCATGGCTGTTTCGAGTATTACTTCTTTGGCATCTTTGTCTTCGCGCATTCCTTCGAATGAGGGGTGGCGCATCACTCCGTCCTCTGTCATCTCGCGGAAGGAGACTTCACATACGAGGCGGGGCTTTAACCAGGTGGCTTTTGCGTCCGGGGGATCGGGCCGGAAGCGGGAAGGTTTATTGACATCGGGGATCACTCCAAAAGGAGAAGTTTTTTGTATCAGCGGCTTGAATAGTTTCATCATATCCTGTTGCATCTTATCTGTGAAGCCGGTGCCTATCTTCCCCGTGTATTGTAATTTTCCATTTTCGAAGACTCCTACCAGCAGCGAGCTGAATAATTTGGATGTGCCTTCGTTGCGGGTAAAACCGCCGATGACGACTTCCTGCCGGCTTGACGTTTTTATCTTGAGCCATTCTCTTGTTCTTACTCCCGGGGTATAATAGCTATCGGATCTTTTGGCCATAATGCCTTCCAGTCCGGTCTTTTGTGCGGCGGCAAAGAATTCGGTTCCGCTGGCGTCAAAACTTTCGCTGTAGCGAACGACTCCTTCAGTGGGGATGATCGATTCGAGGAGCTTGCGGCGATCGGTCAGGGGCAGGCCTGTGAGGTCACGGCCATCGAGCCAGAGCAGGTCGAACACATAGTAGATCAGCTCGCCGTCGGCTTCGCTGCGCCAATTTTGCAGGGCGTTGAAATTGGATTGTCCTTTGTCGTTCATGACGACTATCTCTCCATCGAGGACGGCGTTGATGGTCCATTTGCTGAGGATGTCGTAGAGCGGGTAATATTTTTCGAAGGACTTATTGTTGCGGCTGCGGAGTTCGACCTTTCCTTTTTGAAGGTAGGCGAGGGCGCGGTAGCCGTCCCATTTTATTTCGTATGACCAGCCTGCTTCGTCGAAGGGCTTGTCGACGAGCGTGGCGAGCATGGGAGAAATGTCTTTGGGCATGGGGGCTTTGCGGCCTGCGGTGGATTTGGGGGTGGTTTTGGTGGAAGAGGCGGCAGCTTTGCGGTTGCTTTGCCATTGTTTTGACCGTGGGTTGCGTTCGACTTGTTCGAGGGTTTTGTTGGACACTACTGACTTATCTTTTTCGGTAACGGGTGTTTCTGTGGCGTATTTGTCGCGGTGTTTGATGAGCAGCCATGAATTCTCTCCCCGGCCGCGGGTTTGCACTAGTGCAAATTCTCCTTTTAGTTTTTTGCCGTTGAGGCGGAATTTTAATGAGCCGCTGCGGAGCTCTTTTAGCAGGGTTTTTTCCTGGGCGGCTTTGGTAGTATTTGTGCTGTTGCCGCTGGCGCCTTTGGTGCTGTTGGTGCTCCGGGTGGTTTTTGCGCCGTTGGAGCCTTTGGTGTTCCTGGTGGTTTTTGCGCCTTTGGTGTCTTCGAGGGGTTCGTAGGTGCCCTCGTCCCAGACTATCACGGTGCCGGCGCCATAGTTGCCGGCGGGTATAATGCCTTCAAAGTCCTTATAATCAAAGGGGTGGTCTTCGACCATCATCGCGAGGCGTTTGTCTGCCGGGTTTAATGAGGGACCTTTGGGAATCGCCCAACTCTTAAGGACTCCTTCCATTTCCAGGCGGAAGTCATAGTGGAGGCGCGAAGCGTCGTGTTTTTGTACAACGAATTGCAGGACCTTTGCCGCGGGTTTTCCGCCCCTGGGCTCGGGAGTGCCGCTAAAAGACCTTTTTTTCTTGTATTCTTTCAATGCCATAGTGAAAACCCTCCGGGAATATTATTTTGGGGTCGCAAAGCAAATGCCAGACATGAGCCGCACATATCCGGCCTGTATTTTGTGGGATAATCAAAAATAGCATTATGACAACAGATCACGGCAAAAAGACAAAGGAGAAAGACGCGGTAACGAAAGCGCACGATGCCGCTGAAAAAGACATTTTGGCCGACCCGGAGCTGAGTGATTCGGATCCCACGGACGACCTGGATGAAGGGGAACTGGCGCGGAAAGACAATTCGGACGAAGAGGCGGTGGATCAGGTGCAGCATCGTAAGGCTGCGGGTCAGGCGAGGGGTAAAGCAAAGTAGAAGGTCGAGCCTTTGCCTTCTTCGCTTTCCACCCAAATGCTGCCGCTGTGCCTGTCGATGATCTCTTTTGAGATATACAACCCGATCCCCAGGCCAGCTATAACGTGTTGTGAATTATTGACGCGGTAGTAGCGATGGAAGATATTAATAAGATCTTGTTTGGGAATACCCATGCCCAGGTCGCGGATACTTACTACCGCCTGTCCCGCTTCTCTTGTGACCTGTACAAATATTTTGTTTTGGCCCGGGGAATATTTAATAGCATTTATAAGGAAATTGATCAGCACCTGTTCGATCTTTGTTGAATCGACCATGACGATGAGGTCGTCATCGGGTAATTTGCTCTCGATGGCATGACTGGTGTGGATCTGCCGGACCGTTTCTATGCATTCTTTTACCAGGCCGATGAGTGAACAGCGGCTTATCGTATAGTCCAGTTTCCCCGCATGGATCCGGGTGACATCCAACAGGTCGGTGATCAGCCGGTTCAGTTTGTTCACCTGCCGTAATGCCTTTTCTATAAAATCTTTTGTCAGCCCTTCGGGCGTATGTCCAACCAACAATTGCAGATAACCTTTTATCGTCGTAATAGGCGTTCTTAATTCATGGCCTGCTACGCCGATGAATTCGTCCTTCCGGGTATTCAGCGTTTTTACTTCTTCGTAGAGTTTGGCATTTTCAATAGCAACGGCGGCCTGGGAAGCGATGCCGGTCAATAATTTTTCATGCTCCTGGGTAAACATTCCCGGTTGAGAGTGAGCGAAGAACAGCCCTCCGATGACCTCTCCCGATGGGGAGCTAACGGGTACCGCCATGGTATTGCCCGCCCGGACTATTCCTTCGCCGCTAAAAGTCTTTTGAAAGACGGCCGTGTTCAGCGACATGCCGAATTTTTCAAATGTCTCCCATGGCGCCCCCGACAAGGTAAAAAGCAGGCTGTGCTCACCCTTGTCGTCGATCATATTGTAAAAGAAGGCGCCCAGCTCTGCGCCTGTCAGCCTGGTCGTTATATCCGTCAGCTTTTGTAAGATGGATTCCAGGTCCAGCTTTTCGGAGATGGTCTTGCCCACCGAAATCAATAACTCCAGGTTCTCCAGGTGTTGTTTTGTTTCCACCTCCGCCCGTACCTGGTCGGAGATGTCACGTGCTATTTTAGAAGCACCGATAATGGTTCCATCACTACCTTTAACCGGAGACACGGTAAGAGAAATAGGCAGAAGATGACCATCCTTTTTTAGCCGGAGCGTCCGGAAATGTTGTACCCGTTGCCCATGACGAATATGGTCGATGATCATGTCTTCTTCGTCCAGGCGGTCTTTGGGTATTAGTATCGAAATATGTTTCCCTATCACTTCTTCTTCGCGATAACCGAACATCCGTTCGGCGGCGTGATTCCAGCTTGTTATATAGCCTTCTATAGTTTTGCTGATAATCGCATCTTCTGAAGAATCAATGATAGCAGCCAGTATGGCTTGCTTTTCCATCGTTTTGCTGAATTATGTGGACTAAAGTAAAGATAAAAAAGGGAATATGCCCTATATTTGCGCGTTCCCTAACTAAATTCATTCATGCCGTTATTGGAAAAGCAACTGGTCGTTAAGCGATCGACATTGAAAGGAGCCGGCAAGGGGCTCTTCACAACCAAAGATATTCCCAAAGGAAAAAAGATTGTAGAATACAAAGGAAAGATCACTACCTGGAAGGAGGTAGATGACAAGGAGGGGATGAATGGCTATATCTATTATGTCAACAGGTACCATGTCATTGATGCTTCGGGGACAAAGGAGGCATTAGCGCGTTATGCCAATGACGCCAAGGGGATGCTTCGCACCGATGGCCTAAAGAATAACTGTACCTACAATATAGAAGGCAAGAAGGTATATATCACTTCAATGCGTAATATTCCCGCCGGTAGCGAACTTTTTGTCGGTTACGGGAAGGAATACTGGGACATTATCAAGGAGAATTGGGAGGCCAAGAAAAACGGAAAATAAGGGGCCTTTATCCTCTCAGCAATTCCTTAGCCTTAGCCACTACGTTGTCAACGGTAAAACCAAATTCTTTATACAGGTCTCCGGCAGGTGCTGATTCTCCAAAGCGGACCATGCCAATCATTGCGCCTTCGTCGGTAATGTATTTGTGCCAGCCCATAGGTGAAGCGGCCTCCACCGCAAGTCTTTTCTTCAGTCCTTTTGGCAGGACCCTTTGCTTGTAATTCTCATCCTGTTTTTCGAATAATTCCCAGGAGGGCATGCTTACGACCCGGGAATTATTCGAAAAACCCTTTAGCTTTTGCTGGGCCTGTAGTACGAGGTCTACTTCTGAGCCCGTCCCGATAAGGACCAACTCCGGTGCCCGGTCGGGCTCGGAGAGAATATATGCGCCCTTGCTTAGGTCACCTTCACTTTTATATTTACCGGTCTCAATAATGGGAATGTTCTGTCTTGTAAAGACGAGCACTACAGGGCCGCCCTGGTGCAACAGTGCTGTCTTCCAGGCCAGGGCTGTCTCGTTGGCATCGGCCGGCCGGATCAGCGTCATGTTGGGGATACTGCGTAGAGAGGCGAGTTGCTCTACCGGCTGATGGGTCGTCCCGTCTTCACCAAGCCCGATGCTGTCGTGTGTATAGACAAAGATTGGTCTGATCTTCATGATGGCGGCCAGGCGTATTGGCGGTCGCATATACTCTGAGAAGAGCAGGAAGGTAGCGCCAAAAGGAATGATTCCCTTTGTCACTGCCATTCCATTCAATGCTGAGCCCATGCCATGTTCTCTAATGCCAAAATGAAAGTTACGTCCTCCGGGGTCTGTTGCGGAGAAAGAGCCGTATTCTTTCAGGTTTGTTTCCGTGGACGGCGCCAGGTCTGCGGCTCCGCCGATAAGTCCGGGAAGGGAAGCGGCTATGGCGTTGAGCACTTTACCGGAAGCAATGCGGGTAGAAAGCTGGCCTTCCTTTCCGTCCGACAGTTGAAAAGAAGGGATCTTTTTTTCCCAGCCTCCCGGCAGCTTGCCGGAGAGGGCCAGCTCGTATTCGGTGGCCAGTTCGGGATATTTTTGCCGGTAGGCTTCAAAGAGTTTGTTCCAGGCTGCTTCCTTTTCCATTCCTGCTGCGCCGAAGGTCCGGTAGTATTCCAGCACGCTGCCCGGGACGACAAAGGACTGATCCGGATCAAAGCCAAAGAATTTCTTTACGGCCTTTACTTCGTCAGCGCCAAGGGGCGAGCCATGAGCGCCTGCAGTATCGACCTTATTGGGACTGCCATAGGCGATGTGGGTCCTGATCTTTATCAGCGAGGGGCGGCTGGTTTCGCGTTGTGCACGTTGGATGGCCCCTTCGATAGACCCGATGTCGTTGCCGTCCGCTAAGACCTGGACATGCCAGCCATAGGCTTCAAAGCGTTGGCCCACGTCTTCCTGAAAAGTAATATTTGTATTGCCTTCGATGGTAATGTGGTTGTCGTCATAGAGGTAGATAATGTTTCCCAGTCCCAGGTGACCGGCCAGTGAGGCGGCTTCCGAGCTGACTCCTTCCATCATATCTCCGTCGCTGCAGATGGCGTAGATATTATAATTAAAAAGCTCGAACTCCGGTTTGTTGTACCGGGCCGCGAGGTGTCGCTGCGCGATGGCCATGCCGATGCCGTTGGCGAAGCCTTGTCCCAGGGGACCTGTTGTGATCTCTATGCCGGGGGTTAAACCATATTCCGGGTGTCCGGGGGTTTTGCTATGCAACTGACGGAAGGCCTTGATGTCGTCGAGACTCAGGTCATAACCGGTCAGATATAAATAACTATACTGGAGCATACAGGCGTGTCCGGCGGAAAGCACGAAGCGGTCCCTGTTGGGCCAGTCGGGGTGCTGGGGATTATAGTTCATGATCCTTGACCATAGGACGTGGCCCATGGGGGCGGTGGCCATCGGGGTTCCGGGGTGACCGGAGTTGGCTTTTTGGACGGCGTCGGCTGAAAGTATGCGGACGGTATTGATACAGAGTTGTTCGAGGTTTTTGGCTGCTGCCACGGGTGCCTCGATAGTTGAAGTTGGCATACACGTTTTTTCGAAAAAACCGTGCCACGTTCTGGGCATGTAAATTGAGGCATGATCATAAAAACTTATGTCTCTCTCCGACATCATTATCGGCAGGATCCAACAGGAGGGTCCACTGTCTTTTCATGATTTTATGGAAATGGCGCTGTATTATCCCGGTCAGGGGTATTATACTTCCGAGCGCGAAAAGCTGGGTGAGGCCGGCGACTTTTATACGAGTGCCTATCTTAGTTCCCTATTCGGTGAGATGCTGGCGGGGCAATTGGAGGAGATGTGGCAAACGCTCGGCTGTGAGCCCTTTACGATTGTCGAATATGGAGCAGGGACGGGATTGCTTTGCCGGGATATTCTTCACCGGCTAAGCGCCAATCAGCGACTTTATGACCAGTTACAATATTATATTATCGAGAAGAGTGATCCCATGCGGGAGAAGGAGCAGCGGCTTTTGCCGGATAAGGTCCGGTGGATCAATTCGGTGAATGAAATTGCCCCGGTCACGGGCTGTATCCTTTCGAATGAACTGCTGGACAATTTTTCCGTACACCAGGTCCTTATGCTGGATGAGCTGATGGAGGTATTTGTGAGTTATAATAACGGAGAGTTCAATGAAGAGCTGCGCCCGGCTCCGGAGGCGTTGAAGAATTATCTAAACCAATTGGGGGTAACGTTACACCGGGGATATCGAACAGAGATCAACCTGGAAGCCACGGAATGGATCGGCCAGGTATCGGCTGCGTTGAAAAAGGGATTTGTTCTGACCATCGATTATGGTTATCCATCTTCGGTGTTGTACAGCAAGAAAGAGGGTACGTTGATGTGTTATCACGGGCATAGGATCAATCACAATCCGTATGACTTTATCGGGGAGCAGGATATTACGAGCCATGTGAATTTCTCAGCACTGGATTATTGGGGGCATATCAATGGACTTGCCTGTTGCGGGTATACTACTCAAACGCATTTTCTCCAGGGGCTGGGTATCGCCAGCCATCTGCAAAAGATGGAGGCGGCAGGACTTGGTGAAGCCGATGCGGCTACCCGCCAGCAGCGGTTATGGCAATTGAGGACGCTGTTACTGGAAATGGGGCGTAAGTTCAAGGTGCTTATCCAGTGTAAGGGGGTGGGCAAGGCTTTTTTATCGGGGATGCAGTTTGCGCAGGGGTTGGGTTAGAGCCGGGCCCGGTTTTTGCAAATGCCTTCACCAAAGAACATCCGTGAGCTATCAGCCCATCGAAAATTATGGTATCATAGGGAATCTCCACACCGTTGCATTGGTTGGACTTGACGGCTCGATCGACTTCCTTTGTTTTCCGCAATTTGATTCCCCGAGTGTGTTTGCCCGATTGCTTGACGATAAGAACGGCGGTTGTTTTTCCCTTAGTCCCGAGTTTAAGGAGATGAAGACCAAACAGCTTTATCTGCCGGATACGAATGTATTGCTGACGCGATTTCTTTCTGCTGATGGGGTAGGAGAGATCACGGACTTTATGCCGGTTGATCCTGATGACGGGAAAAAGCTGATCCGGCGGCTTACTACGATACGAGGTGAAGTGAAATACAGAATGGCCTGCTGTCCGCGGTTCAATTACGGGAAGGCAAAGGTTACTGTTAAACAGGTGAGCCCCAATGAACTTATCTTTTATGCGGGTGAGGTAAATGGAGGGAAAGGGCCGGATGCGGCAAAAGTGCGATTGAGGTCGAGTGTTGAACTGCAGATAAGCGGCAGCGATTGCATGGCCGAATTTACCCTGGCTGCGGGCAAGACCGCCGACTTTCTCCTTGAGAATACGGACAATGAAGTCAATGCCGATGACGATCTTACGGATGTCGTCAACGGCAGTCTTTTGAAAACCATACGCTACTGGAAAGACTGGATCAGCCGTAGCACCTATAGGGGAAGATGGATGGAAGTCGTCAACCGAAGCGCATTGGTGCTGAAGCTGCTGACCTCTTCACAGCATGGATCTATCATAGCAGCGCCGACATTCGGTCTGCCCGAGACCATTGGCGGTAGTCGTAATTGGGACTACCGTTATACCTGGATCCGGGATGCTTCCTTTACGGTCTATTCTTTTCTCCGGCTTGGATATACAAAGGAAGCGGGAGAATTTATGGGCTGGGTCGAGAAGCAGTGCCGGGACATCAAAAACCAGGAGAAGCTGGGGATCATGTATTCCATCGATGGCAACCGGCAATTAAAGGAATATCAGCTGGATAATTTTGAAGGGTATAAGGGATCCGCGCCGGTTCGGGTCGGGAATGATGCTTATGGCCAGCTTCAATTGGATATATATGGTGAACTTTTGGATTCCGTATATTTATATAATAAATATGGCGAACCCATCTCCTATGATTTTTGGAAGAACCTGGAAACACAGATAGACTGGCTTAGCGAAAACTGGGATCAGCCGGATGACGGGATCTGGGAGGTAAGAGGAGGGAAGAAGAATTTTCTCTGCTCCCGGCTTGCCTCGTGGGTGGCTTTGGACAGGGCGATAAAGATTGCCGAGGCTCGCAGTTTCCCGCACAATGGTCACTGGAAGGAGCAGAGGGACAAAATATATAACAGTGTATTTACGGACTTTTGGAACGAAGAGCAACAGGCTTTTATGCAATTTCCGGGATCGGAGACCGTAGATGCTTCCAGCTTGCTGATGCCATTGTTTCGTTTCATCAGTCCGAAAGATCCGAGGTGGCTGTCTACATTGAAGAAGATCGAAGAAGACCTGGCAACCGACTCGCTGGTTTATCGTTACCGGCCTGAGGTTGCTGCTCCGGATGGCTTTAACAGCAAGGAGGGTACATTTTCCATGTGTACGTTCTGGTATGTGGAATGTCTTTCCCGATCGGGGCAGTTGGACAAGGCCCGATTCTATTTTGAGAAGATGCTGGGATATGCCAATCACCTGGGTTTATATTCAGAGCAGCTGGGTTTCGAAGGTGAGCATTTGGGGAATTTTCCGCAGGCGTTTACCCACCTGGCTCTTATCAGTGCAGCGTATAATCTGAACAAACAGTTCGACGATAGCCGAAACAAGAATATCACGCCGATCAATTTTAATCCCTAATGGCCGATACCAAAAAGCGCCCGTCCAGACTTAAAAAATATCTTGCTACTCTTGGCCCCGGTCTTATCACCGGCGCAAGCGACGATGACCCATCCGGTGTTGTAACCTATACCCAGGCCGGGGCTCAGTTTGGGCTGGCGACCCTTTGGACGGCCCTGCTTACCTTTCCGCTGATGGCGGCCATGCAGGGTATGGCTGCCCGGATCGGGCTGGTCACGTCGATGGGGCTTACCGGGACGCTGAAGAAACACTATCCTAAGTTCATCCTGTATACGATGGTAGTGTTCTGTATCCCTGCCGTTGTGCTGAATATCGGTGCGGACATCCAGAGCATGGGGGCTGTCATGAACCTGCTTTTTCCAAAGGTGCCGGCTTTCCTGTTTTGTTTTTTCTTTACTGCGCTGCTGATGGTCATCATCATAAAATACTCTTATCAGAAAGTAGCGTCTATTCTAAAGTGGCTTTGTCTGGCCCTGTTCCTTTATATTATCATTCCTTTTCTTGTGCACCCCAACTGGGCGGCTATTGCCCGTCATACGGTTATACCGACCTTTCACTTTGACAAAGACTTTTTGAACATCATTGTCGCCATACTGGGCACTACAATCTCTCCCTATCTTTTCTTCTGGCAGGCCATCATGGAAGTAGAGCAGCAGGAGCACACCAAGAAGATCATTGTCAACAAACGCGTGCTTGAGGAGATGAGAGGTGATGTCAATGTGGGGATGTTCTTTTCGAACATGGTCATGTTCTTTGTCATTCTGACGGCGGGAACGGTATTGTTCGATGCAGGAGTAAAGAAGATCGACACGATCGAGCAGGCCGCCCAGGCTTTAAGACCTGTTGCCGGTAATTTAAGCTATCTTCTTTTTGCTGTCGGGGTCATCGGCACGGGACTGCTGGCTATCCCGGTGCTAACGGGCTGCATCTCCTATATTTTAGCAGAGATTTTTAGCATTTCCAAAGGGCTCGATAAGAAATTCTACGAGGCCAAATACTTTTATATTATCATTATTGTCAGTCTTGTCGCGGGGCTGTTCATGCAGTTCCTGGGCATTACAGCTGTTCAGGCCCTGTTCTATACGGCAATACTTTACGGGCTAACGGCGCCGGTTATGATCGCTATTATCCTGCATATCGGGAATAATAAAAAGATAATGGGTAAAAATACGAATAGCCTTCTTTCGAATATTCTTGGTTTTCTTACACTCATCTTAATGACTGCGGCAGCAGTAGCACTGATCTGGTTTCAGTTGTAACTCCATTTGTATTTCGTTAACATTTTGTTTGATTTCTGTTAACAGCTTGGTGTAGGGCCATGCCTTTAACTTTACTTTAACTCTTAAGCGACTGAATGATTATTGTATCCAATATTTGGTTAAGACTGTAGCACCCCACCCACTTCTTTTTATTTAACTAAAAACTAACGTGATGCAAAAAATTGCCTCGGTATCGGCGCTTATTGTCTTTTTTTTATTGCTCATTCCTCACTTAACAGAGGCTCAAAACAAACAAATTAAGGGTAAGGTGATCTCGGACAGCACTAAGGAAGCGCTTGTCGGGGTTACTGTACATGTGAAGGGCAAGGCTGCGGGGACGTCTACGCAGGCAGATGGGACGTTTACGCTGACGGTTGACGGTAAGGCCTCCACGCTGGTATTCTCTTCCGTGGGTTATGAGAACCAGGAAGTACAGATCGGCTCAGGCGGGGAGATCAATGTCTCGCTGAAAATGGCGGCGGCTAATTCTCTGAGCCAGGTCGTGGTAGTCGGGTATGGATCTTTAAAAAGGAACCAACTGACCTCGGCGGTAGCCGATGTAAAACCGGAAGACTTTAACCAGGGAGGTGCCAGGAATGTCATGGACCTTATCCAGGGGAAGGTAGCGGGTGTCAATATTACGCGTTCGGGCGGCGCGTCGCCTAACCAAAGCCCCGTGGTGCAGATCAGGGCTGCTACATCGTTTACAGGATCGAATGGACCGCTGATCGTCGTTGACGGAATTCCCGGCGGAAATCTCGATCTGTTGCAGCAGGATGATATCGCTTCCTTCGACGTTCTGAAGGATGGTTCTGCTGCGGCCATTTATGGCACGCAGGCTAACGGCGGTGTCATATTGATCACTACAAAAAAGGGAAGATCGGGGCCACCGCGGTTTGACTACAATTCCTATGTAAGCAAGGTCTATGTCAGGCAGCGGCCGGACTTTCTCTCGGCATCCCAGTATCGGGAAAAGGCGCTGACCAATCCTTCGATGCAGCCTTTTACTTCGGGTACGTACAACGCCAATGTCGACATGTTCGATTCAGTTATCAATCATGATAATATCAGCAATTATCATAACCTGGCCATGACCGGCGGGGGACCGAATGGGAATTACCGCGCAAGCGTCTATTACAGCAATTTCGAAGGCATTGGAAAGGCGGATGCGCGTAAGCAGTATGGAGCGAGGTTTAGTCTTAACCAGCGGGGTTTGGACAACCGGCTAAGCGTTCAGCTTGACCTGGTCACCAATTACAATAAGGCCAATCTGCTGGGGGGCAATCTGCCCGATGGGAATATCTGGCTGAATGCACTGACGCGTCTTCCCACAATGCCTACACGCGATTCCACGGGAGCCTTTTACTCTGTCAATGGAAAACCCAATCCTATCAGTGATCTGGCGCAGGAGTCTTATCTACGCGATCAGAATACCAACTCTGCCGATGGAAGGGTTTCTCTGGATATCTGGAAAGGGATAAGGGCCAGCGTATTCGGATCGATCACGCGTGACAGCTGGGAGGATAATCAATATTACAACCTGTTGTCGGATCAATCCCAATATGACGGCAACTATCCCTCCGGTGGTTACGCGTATAAGGGATCGACGTTGAACACGCAATATGCTTTTACGCCTACCCTTGAATACAACCGATCTTTCGGGGATCATACAATCGCGGCTGTTGCAGGGTATAACTACCAGTATGAGTGGAATTCCAACTGGTCGGCATCTAATCAGGGATTTCAGAATGATCTGCTTACTTCCTATGATCTCGGCGCAGGGCAGGCGCTGTCGGATGGTAAGGCAAGTGAGTCAAGCTATAAAGAAAGTGATAAGCTGATCGCCTTTTTTGGCCGTGTCAACTATAGCTTTATGGATAAATATATCCTCCAGGCTACGTTCCGCCGGGAAGGATCTTCCAAATTCGGCGCCAATCATAAATGGGGCGGCTTTCCATCCATTTCTGCCGGTTGGGATATTTCCCGGGAGAATTTTATGAAAAACATCTCCTGGATCAGCCAGCTGAAATTGCGTGGCGGTTATGGAGTGACGGGTAATTCAGGAATACCCGACTACCAGTCGCTGGTCACACTGAGTACAGGCGGGCAGTATCTCAATCCTGATGGTGTCTACAGGCAGACATGGGGGCCGAACAATAACCCCAACCCGGATCTGAAATGGGAAAAAAAGGCAGAAACTAATATAGGAGTCGACTTCAGCATGTTCAACAACAGGCTGAGCGGTTCGATAGACGGATTCTACCGGAAGACGACCGACCTCCTGTTCAACTACAATGCGCAGCTGCCTCCTTATGTTCAGGGTAGCATCTACACCAATGTGGGTGCGCTGAGCAGCAGGGGCTTTGAGCTATCTTTGAGCGGACTCATCATTAAGAACAGGGATTTTAGCTGGAAGATGGATCTGACGGCTTCTACGGCCCGGAACAAGATCCTCACGCTTTCGAATCAGACCTACCAGGTCTCCTTCTTTGATGTGGGTGGGATACCCGGAGCCGGTGCGCTCGGCAATGCCATGCGTTTCCAGGAAGGCGGTGCTGTCGGGAATTTTTACGGACACAAATATGCCGGTGTAGATGCGAGCGGGAACTGGCTGTTCTACAAGGCTGACGGAAAGACAAAAGTGGGTCTGGATCAGATCACCGATGATGACAAAATGGTCATCGGGAATGGTATTCCCAAATACTATTTGTCCTGGACCAATAGCTTTACCTATAAGAACTGGGATTTCCGGATGTTCTGGCGCGGGCGTTTCAAATACGATATCCTGAATGCCATGGATATTTCCTATGGTAACCAGGTCGCTTTGCCGAACAATGTGCTGAATGATGCTTTTGGCAAATACGGAAATATCAAAGGCACTTACCAGTATTCGAGCCTGTATGTACAGCCGGCGAGCTTTTTCAAGCTGGACAATATAACGGCGGGGTATACTTTCAAGATCAAGACGAACTATATCAGAAATCTGCGTATCTACGCCAGTGTCAGCAATATTGCCGAGATCACCAAATACAAGGGGAATGATCCGGATTATGTACCGGATGCCTTCAATGGGAATAACAATGTGCCGATCCCCGGTATAGATGCCATAGGCTCCTATCCCTACACTCCTTCCAGTATCAGCTATCTCGTAGGAATAAATCTTGGGTTCTAATGCTTGTCACTGTAAAAAAAATGATTGAGATGAAACAAATAATAAAAAAATCCTGGCTGGCAATTATGATCATCGGATCAATTGCCGGATGTACCAAATTAAATGAAACTGTTTATAGCAGCTATTTGACGTCTAACTATTATAAGAACCAGAATGAGGTCGTTTCGGCGGTACTGCGTCCTTATACGCATACCCAGGCCTGGATCACGTCCTCGGGGCAGGTAGGATACTGGCGTGTCAGCGAATTGACGGGGGATCAGCTGGCCTGGCCGGTGAAAGGTGTGGACGGGCAGGATAACGGGGACTGGATAAGGCTGCATTATCACAGCTGGCAGGTGAATGATCCGGATATTGTCGGTAATCCCTGGAACCTGATGTATACGGGTGTGGGTTATTGCAATGATCCGATAGATAACCTGAGCAAGCTGACTGCGGAATCAATGGGGATAACGGAATCGGACCGGCAGCAGTATCTGGCGGAACTGCATCTCCTGCGGGCGTTCTATTATATGAAGCTGATGGACCTTTATGGCAATATTCCCGTGGTTACGCAGGTGGCAGTGCCTTTATCTCCGCCCACAGTTCCGCGCGATAGCGTATTTCAATTCGTTGAAAGCGAGATCCTGGCATGGAAAGATAAGGTGCCAAACCTTTCTACAACCATGATAGGCCGGATGAGCAAGGCTGGAGCTTTTGCGATGCTCGCGGAATTGTATCTCAATGCCGAAAAATGGAGCGGGACCGCGCGCTGGCAGGATTGTATCGCCAATTGCGACTCGCTGATCAATGGAACGGCAGGTTCGCAGACGGGCGGGGCAATGGCTCTGGATTCTAATCTTGATGAGACCTACAGCAATACAAACAAGCAAAGCTCCGAGATCATTTTCTCAATGGACTATGATTATCAGGCATCGACATTCCGGGTCAACTTCAACTCGGATTTTTATCACTTCAACGAGCGATATATTTATGATGGGACTGAAAATGGCAACAACGGTATTGTTCTGATACCCGGGACCTATTCGAAATATGCGGACAATGACCTCCGTAAAAAGGATTGGTTCTATATCGGGCCTATGTATTATCTGACAGACTCTACGAAGCCTGTCCAGGGCTACAGGGAATATTCAGGCAAGCCGCTGGTCTTTGTAGATAACATTCGCAAGAATATTACGCTGGCGCCCGGGCAGGACCCAAACAGTCTTCCTTCGAATATGACGACGGGGGAAGAGAACAGCGGCGTACGATTCAATAAATGGAAGCCGGGACGGCAGTCTGATCCGCATTACTTCAGCAATGACTGGGCGGTGTACCGGCTGTCCTGGATCTATTTTGCGAAGGCGGAGGCTATTATGCGGATGAATGGCGGGACGGCGACGCAGGATGCGGTTGACCTGGTGAATGCGGTGAAGAAGAGGGCCTTTACGGCGGCGGACTGGCCGACTGCACAATCCACGGTGGCTAACTTTACGCTGGATTCGCTGCTGGGGGAAAGGGGAAAGGAATTTATCTTTGAAGGTTGGCGGAGACAGGATCTGATCCGGTTTGGCACGTTTACGACGGGTACCTGGTGGGATCATGTGCCTAGCAATGATAAGAATAAGGAATTGTTTCCGATACCGTATACGACTATTAATAATAATAAGAATCTGAAACAGAATCCGGGATATTGACTCCGTGATAATTAGTACATACAAATTGATTTAAATGAAACTGCCGGTCCGTGAGGGCCGGCAGTATTTTGTTTTAGCGGATGGTAGGGCTTTCTTCGTCGACATCCTCTTCTTCGTCTTCTTCGGAGCCCTGGCTTTGACCGTGTTGGTTTCCTTCGTGTTCTGCACCCAGGTTGATGTCGTTCTCGGCGATCTCTGTCAGTCTTGAGTCGGTATCTTCTTCCTCGACCAGGGTCTTGTCGAGGAGGTCGGCGGCGTCGTGTAATTGCATAGTGATGGCGAGCTGTACCAGGCCGCCGTAGGTGGCTATCTCATAGTGCTCGACTTTCTGGGCGGCGATGATGAGGGCTGCGTCGCGGGTCATCGTGCCTTTTTCTGTTTCGCTGATGATGTTTTCTACTTCGCGGCTGATGCCTTCGATGGCTTCGCATTTTTTGCCTTCGGCTTTTTTGTCGAGGGTTTCGAAGACCTTTTCGAGTCGTTTGACATGGCGCTGGGTCTGGTGGAGGTGGTCGTCGAAGGCATCTTTGAGCTCTTCTGTCGTGGCAGCTTCCTTCATTTTTGGAAGGGACTGCAGGATCTTTTGTTCGGCATAATAGATATCCTGCAGCTGGTCTAAGAAGAATTTTTCGAGGTGGGATTCTCCTTCGAAGGAGTTTTGACGGTCAGCGCCCTTTTGAGAAGAAGAAGTCTTTCTGCTTCGATCAGGAGCGTTGGCATTTCCGCGTGTGCCGCTGGTCGCGCCGGAGCTGCTCTGGCGGCTGGCGTTAGCGCTGTTCTGGCGGCTATTGTTAGAGCCACCCTGACGGCGGTCGGAACTGATCTGGCGGCTACCTGTTTTGTTTTGATTTTTGGAGGCGCTGTTGCTGAAAGCAGCGGCTTTCCGGCCTTTTGTTGCATTTTTTGTCGTGGATTGTTTCATGATGAGATTTTTTTAGATTCAAATGGTTTTGAAGCAAACAAATAGAGCCGTTGCCAACCCTATTTGTTTGTAGTGATGGAAAGCATCGTTGGGGCGTTTAGCGGCTGCGGGAGCTGCGGCTGCTGCCGGAATTGCTGCGGCTGCTGCCCGAGCGGCTGCTACCGGAACCGCTGTTGCCATAACCTGAGCGTCCGCTGCGGCTGGTGAACTGACCGCTTGAGTTGCGTTGTTGCCCGGAATTGCTTCCCCGGGAGGAGGATCCACTACGGCTGCGGCCGGAACTGCTATTGGAAGTAGAACGGCCTCTGCCGGATGAGCTTTGCGAGCTTCTCCCCGACGAGCCTGAACTTCTGCCGGAAGAGCTTTGCGAAGAGCGGCCCCTGCCGGACGAGCTCTGGGAAGACCTGCCTCGACCGCGGTCACCTTCGATGCGTCTGACCTGGTCGCGATCCATGGAGGCGAAGCCTCTGCCCCCACCGGAAGAGCTGCGGCCGCGATTTGATTCTCCGCGGCTACCGCCGGATGAACTGCGTCCGCGATTGGATTCTCCGCGGCTACCGCCCCAGCCTTCGCCGGAGCGCCGGCCCTGTCCCTGTCCCTGTCTGCTGTTACTGTAGCCCTGATTGTACCTCTCGTCATAGTCCCTATCGTTCTGCCGGCGGTAGTTGCCGCCATATTCTTCCTCGTCTTCGTCTTCCTCTTCGTCATAGCGGGAATAAGGCTGGCTATAATCCTCATCCTCATCTTCGTCATAGTCGTCTTCGTAGTCGTCGTAGTCATCTTCTTCCTCGTATTCCTCGTAGCGGGAAGAAGGCTGATCGTAATCGTCGTCTTCGTCCTCATCATAATCCTGGCCATAATCATTTTGCTGATACTGTCTGTCATACCCTCCATGAGATGCCTGGCCACCACGACGTGCCGTCTGGCGACGTTGTTCCGGATCCATCGACGCAAAACCGCGTCTGCCTGAATTTCTCGTACTCATACCTTAATTTTTTTGATGAAATAATTATTGAATCTAAAGTGAAGCGCTTCGAGAAATCCGCCGAAAAAATTATGCCATCACACACTGGTATTCAGATAGGCCGGGGCATCGTTGGATCTATGATCCCGGGGATCAGTTGGAGTGGCCGATCACGCCCGATCTTTGGGAAATATCTTACGCAGTCACAAAGAGAAGGGGCAGGCATGCCCCCCGGGAATGGTGTCGGCGGAAAGGCGGGGGAGGGGCCTGGTGACGTTTGGGGCATTTGGGATTGGCGGGGTATGTTATTTGTATAGCTAAGCGCAAACATGACTTATGACAAAAATGAACGCTCCCGACAGCATGGCTACGAGTTCTTCGCAGGTGTTGGAAAAACTTCGCCAGAAGAAGATGGACAATGAGTTCCGGTGGACGCCGGAAGGGTTTACTGTTGACGGCGGCGGCAAGACTTATCAGCCACAGGACCTGCAGATATTAAAAGTTTTCCGGTTCGAGGGTGTGAGTGATCCGTCCGATATGGAGATACTGTATGTTATCCGGGCCAATGATGGGCTTATCGGTTATAGCCAGGATGCTTACGGAGCATACAGCAGTCATGAGAACGAGGAGGGCTATGATAATTTTATCCGGCAGATACCGGAGGCGGGGCACAACTCGATAGCCAATGCGGGGCATGACCAGCAGATACCGTTTGAATTGTAAAGCGGATTTGAAACTGTTGAACGCTAAAGCGGGTTTGAACCTGTGGTTTTTTTTCTACATCGAAAATCCTTTAGTTCTATGACGGTCTATCCTGGCGATCCTTATCCACTTGGCTCTTATTGGGATGGGAAAGGGGTTAATTTTGCCTTATACTCGCACAATGCAGAGGGCGTGGAACTTTGTCTGTTCAATGCTGCAAAGGGAGAAAAAGAGGTCCAACGCATTAAGCTAACTGAGCGATCGCATGATGTATGGCATATTTATATCGGCGATCTGGAGCCTGGTCAGATCTATGGTTACAGAGTCTATGGCCCGTATGATCCTTCCGGCGGGCACCGGTTCAATCCGAACAAGGTTTTACTGGATCCTTATGGAAAGGCGATGTGCACGATAGTGCAGTGGGATGACAGTTTATTCGGATATGAGATCGGCAAGGACGACCTGGCAATGGACGATCAGGACAATGCGGCTGTTGCGCCCAAATCGGTGGTGATCGATCATCATTTCGACTGGGGGGATGATCAGCCGCCGAAAACCGCTTATCATAATACCGTCATTTATGAGGCACATGTGAAGGGATTCACAAAAAATTTCCCCGGCATTCCGGAGGAGATAGGGGGTACCTATGCCGCGCTGGCGCATCCGGCTGTGATCGGGTACCTGAAGAAACTGGGTATTACGGCTGTCGAGCTGATACCTGTTCACCAGAGCATTGCGGAAAGGCATCTTGTGGAACAAGGGCTGACGAATTACTGGGGTTATAATACGATCGGTTTTTTTGCGCCGGGTCTTCGGTTCTACAGTGGAAGTGAGACCGGCGGGCAGGTGCGTGAATTCAAGACGATGGTAAAAGAGCTGCACAAAGCCGGCATCGAGGTTTTTCTGGACGTGGTGTATAATCATACGGCAGAAGGCAACCAGATGGGGCCTACGCTGGCTTACAGGGGGATCGACAACAGCGAGTACTATCGTCTTGCCGGGGACAAGAGGTTCTATTACGATTATACCGGAACCGGAAACACACTGAATGCGCGGCTGCCCAATGTGCTGATGCTTATCATGGACAGTCTCCGCTACTGGGTGCTGGACATGCACGTGGATGGATTCCGTTTTGACCTTGCCGCGGCGCTGGCCCGGGAGTTACAGGATGTCAATCGACTCAGCGCCTTTTTCAATATCATCTACCAGGACCCTGTCATTTCGCAGGTCAAACTTATTGCAGAACCCTGGGATGTGGGGGAGGGCGGATACCAGATAGGGCAGTTCCCGCCGGGATGGGCGGAGTGGAATGGAATATACCGGGACTGTATGCGTGACTACTGGAGGGGGGCCGAAAGTGTGCTGGGGGAATTTGCGGAGCGTTTCACCGGAAGCTCGGACCTCTATAAGAACGACAATCGCAATCCTACGGCCAGCATCAATTTTATCACGGCGCATGACGGTTTTACGCTGAATGATCTTGTCAGCTATAATGACCGGCATAATGAAGCCAATGGGGAGAACAATATGGACGGGGCGCAGTACAACCGGTCTTGGAACTGTGGTGTGGAGGGGCCGACGGATGACCCGAATATCATCAAGCTTCGGAATCGGCAAAAGCGGAATTTTCTGGCTACACTGCTGTTATCGCAAGGTGTGCCGATGTTGCTTGCCGGGGACGAGGCCGGGCATACGCAGAACGGCAACAACAATGCTTATTGTCAGGACAATGAAACGTCGTGGATCAACTGGGAAAAGGCTGACAAGAATCTTATCGAGTTTACGGCATCACTTATTCATTTTCGGAAGAGTCACCCGGCTTTTTCGCGGAAACATTGGTTCCAGGGTCGTCCCGTAAAGACGTCCGGCATGACGGATATTGCGTGGTTCCTGCCGGATGCGACTGAAATGACGGAGGACCATTGGAAGACGGGATATGCGAAATCGCTTGGGATCTTTCTTTATGGAGGGGGACTGCACGCGGTCGACCAGGAAAATAAGCCGATCGTCGACGACAGTTTCTACATGATCTTCAATGCGCATTTCGGAGCGATGGAATTCAAGCTTCCCGACGCAAAATATGGGAAGTGCTGGAAATTGCTGTGGGACACGTCAGGGAAGAGACACAAGAAGGAATATGAACCGGGGTCGGTCATAAAGGTAGGGGATCGATCGGCTATTTTATTACAGGCTCCTTTGCAGCTGTTGAAGGGAACCTTATTGGATGCTTACCTCCCAGGAAGGGAGTTGAATGGTTAATCCGGGGGGTAGGCAACTTGTCTACTGACGGTTTTTTGACATGTCTTTTCTTCTGAGGGCCTCGTTATTCCATTTCTTCTCGTTTCCATAGTTGGAGCCGCTGGAGGACTCGCTGCCCTGTCTGTTGCTTTCTTTCCCCAGTTGCATGGAGCCCTGGCCAAAGTCGGACCCGCCCTGGACAGTCGAGCCGTGGTGGAATTCGGCTTTTGTAGGTTTGTCTTCGGTGACTTCTTTTTGTTTCGTTAGACTATCCTTTTTCATGTTATGGCATTTTTTATTGTGTATGCCATTATTGTGCCCGGGTTTTAGAGTTTTACCTGCAGGGTGACATAACCGGCTCTGCCGTCGGCGGGTATGATACCCGGGCCGGGGTAACTATCTGCCCGGCGGGTGAAATACATATTGTTTGTCAGGTTATTGACACTGCCTGAGACGGAGAACATATGGTTTATCCTGAAGTCTGCAGAAAAGTCCATCACATAGTAAGCGGGCACCAGGCCATTGATCCCGCCGTTGGAAGGTGTAACGGCATTGGTGGCGTCGGAGAATTGTTTGCCGGTGTAGGCGTAGGACCAGGTAGCGGAGAAGCGGCCTTTGCGGAAGCTGACGCCGCTGCGCCAAATGATGTCCGGAACGAACTCGACCTTTTTATTGTTGTAAGCGGGTTCTTTGCTGTGGACGTATCTGGAATCGATCCAGGAGAAATTGGAGAAGACGGAGAGTTTTGTGTTTTTCGAACCGCCGGCTAATTTCCAGAGGTCGAGTTCTACGAACGATTCCACGCCCCAGTTCCGGGAGTGAGCGATATTGGTTGTATAACGCTCCAGGTTGGGAGAGGCAGTATCTTTTTGAAGGATGATGCCGATACGATTATTGTAATTGATCATAAAGAGACTGAGGTCATAGGTCAGGATATCGGAATGCCGGCCGCGGACGCCGAGGTCCAGGCTATATCCTTTCTCGTCTTTCAGATTAGGGTCTACGCTATAGTTGGGGTTGACGATGCTCATGTCGTTGAAGTTGATCGCACGGTAGTTCTCAGAGAAGTTGGCGTACCATTGAACATCGGGGCTGGCGGTATAGCTGAGGCCGAGTCCGCCGATGAGGAAGCTGCGACTGTTGACCCGGTTCTCGACAACGGGTATGTTATTGGTAACGTTTTGGGCGAGGTCTGCGGTGAATTTGTTGTAGAAGCCGTGGGCTGAGGTATAAATGTTCTCGTACCTGATCCCGGGGATGAGACTTAGCTGTGGGGTGAGGCGAAAGATGTTCTCGGCGAAGAGGGCCACGTTGTGCTCAGGAAATTTATAGCGGGAATAGGATAAAGAGTCGATGAGGGTTGAGCGGTCGTATTGGAAGTCGGCCTTCGATCCGCCGGAGCCATCGTTGCCGTTGCCGATCTGCCGATCGGTGCTGCCGTGATAATAACGCACACCGCCTAGTAACACGGATGGGTGAGCGCTTTGGGTATTGTAGGTATAAACGAACCGGCTTTCGTTGCCCCAGTTGTTATACTGGTCGGTGCGGTATTGGCGGGGGCCGCCGGGGTCTATTACGGTATTGATGATGCCGAGGGCCGAGCGGTCGGCGGAAAGGCCGAAGAGCCGGGAGTTGAATGCAAGTTTTGAGCTGATGGCGTAGTCAAGGAGGACGGCGCCGAGGTTCCAGTTGACCTTGAACCAGTTCCTTGATTTGGTGGACTGGCGGGGGTCGGCTGCGAACATGTCGTCGGTGAGACCTCCGGGTTGCCGTTCCATATAATCCAAATGGGTATACTGTATGGTCAGGGATAATTTGTCGCTGGCTTTCCAGGTCTCGGATGTATATGCGGTGTTGACGTTGAAGTGGGAGTTGGGGCGCCAGCCGTCGCCGGATTTATGTTGATAGAAGGCATAGTATTGCAGGTTTTTTACAGTGCCGCCGATGCTGGTCGTCGTGTTGAGGAAACCCCAGGAGCCGGTGGAGAGGCGTTCGGTTATTTGTCTTTTCGTCGTATCGGAGCCGCTGTTGAGCTTGAAGTTGATGATGCCTCCGAATTGCGTTCCGTACTGGAGGGAAGAGGCTCCGCGGACGATCTCTATGCGCTCGGTCATTTCGGCCGGGGGGGTATAATAACTCTCCGGATAGCCAAGGGCGTCGGCGGCGATGTCGTAGCCGTTCTGCCGCGTGTTGAAATTGCTGACGCGGTTGGGGTCGAGGCCGCGGCCGCCGATGGCGAGCTGGATGCCGGCGCCGCCGTCGTTCTCATAGATGTTGAGGCCGGCTACTTTGGAATAGATCTGGCGGCTGTTGTTGGTGGCGGTGTTGGCGTTGATGTCCTTTAGAATGACCACTTCGCTTTTTTTGCCGGCGTAGATACCGGCTCCATCTACGTCTTTGAGGCGGGTGAAGCCGAAACCGGTAGTGGCGGCGTGGACTTTTACGGAGTCGAGGGTGCGGACGCTATCGCGCCTTGCGGGGTTGATGGTGTCGCGTTGCGCGCGTGCAGGTTTTGGCGATTGCGCCTGCGCGCGAATACAAAAAGAGGAAAGTATGAATAATATGGTAATGCGCGTTTTCATTTGTTTTGTTGAAAAGGAAGTATCCATGTTTTGGGTAAAAGGTTATCGGGTTGATGCCCGAGGTCGATGGTGCTGTCTATATAGAGGCGGCTACCGCTACCGTTGAGGTTAACATAACTCTCGACGGTGATCTGCGGGTTGTGAAAGCCTTTTTGCTGATATATGTTTTCGAGATAATGTGCGTATTGAAGGATCATGTCCGGTTGGGTGGACATTTGTCTTTCCTGGAAGGGGGTGAGGAACTGTCGGTTGTTGACTTCGCCTTTTTTTCCTGATTTTGAGTCTTTTATATAAAAGAAGGCGGTGCCGGCTTTTTCCATGAGCATGACGCGCCAGGAGAAGCGGTAGCCTTGTTCGGTCCAGAACAGGTGACCGGGGTACAACAGATAGCGAAAGGGAAGGAGGAGCTGGACCGTAAAATATAGTATGAGGGTGAGTGTTAGTAGTTGTGGTCTTTTAGGCGCCCATGAGTTGGTGGATGGTGCGGTGCTTTTGAAGTCCCAGAAGATCATCGTTGCGGCGATCATGATCCAGGGGAACATGCCGATCTTGAACAGCCAGGCGGTGAGGATGTGGAAGATCACGACAAAGAAATAAGCAATGGGTCGTGTTTTGCGGTTCAGGAGGAAAAAGCCGATGGTCAGGTCGAAAATGGCGCCAAACCAGCTGAAGGCATAGGCTACCCAGACCTTATCCAAGAGCGGGCCGATCAATGGTATGCTGGTATTGGCGGGCAGCCAGATGCGTAGGGGCATGGCGTGGATCAGCCAGTCGGGTGTCAGTTTGCTAAGGCCGGCGAACAAATAAACCAGGATCAGCTGTGCCTGCAGGATGCCGATGGTCCAGGCCGGGACGTGTGTTACTCTAAGGGATGGTTTTCTTCGTACGTCTAGGGAAAGTGAGCGGTTGGCAGGTACGAGTAACAAGAGGAAGGTGAAGACGCTGACAAAATAATAATGGTTGAGGTAATAGGTCTTGTCAAGCAATTCGACATAGGTAAAGCAAAGGAGGAAGAGGGCGGTGGCTGTTTTGTAAAAAAGGCCAACGCTGATGAAGAGGGCTGCGGCTAACATGCAGCCGAATACGAGATGCATTCCTGCTGCCGGCAGCGGCTGCAGCCATTCGAAGCCATAAAAAGGAAAGTGGACGATTGGTTTGACATAGAACTCGTCGACCCAGCCTTTCCCGATGAAGCGCAGGGTACTTATAAATAAGATCGCTCCGAAGGCTATTCTTAGAACGGCCAGCGGAGCGATCGGTCTTTTATCGAGCCATCTAGTCTCCATCGTTGTCTCCGAAGGTGATCAGCACGCCCAGTGAGGATGCCATGTCTGTTTTTAATAATACTACCAGCAGCTGTGCGGTTGTGTACACGGCAGTGGCGGGAGCCGGATTGCTTTGGATAGTAGCCGACAGCGGATCGGGGATACCCTGCAAACCTGTTATGGCGGATGTAAGGTTAGTCGTGATGGCCCCATCCAGCGAACTGCCGTTGTATTGAGCGTTAGCTTTTATCACGTAATCCTGGAGGCCGGGGCCGTTGCCGTTGACACCGATACCCAGGTAAAGATTTTGTATCGCTTTGATCTGTGCGGTGGCCAGTTGGGCGGAGATACCGCTGAAATAAGCCTCCAGCTCTTTTGGCAGGATCGGCTGTCCGGCGGGCATTTTACCCAGCGGAATACCGAGACGGTCGTTCTTTGTGATCTCGAAATCCTGGATCATTGAATTGAGCAGGAGTCCGAGGCTGCTGGAGATGCTGTTGCCTGTACCGTTCAGGAAGGTAGCTATATAATTCCCGCCTGAGGCCGACCAGCCTTTTACCACGGCTGTGACCTCCGACTTGATGTCTGCGGATACTGCTGCCAGGTAGGCTTTGCGGTTAGCGGCGTTGGCGTCGGTGGTAAAACCGATAAGGTTTGCGCCGGTTCCGCCGAACAGGATATAATCCAGTGCAGGAAACCCTTTGGCTGCGGCGTTGGCAAAGGCGGTGACGTTGTTGTTGGCTGAGGTGATATTGCTCTCGATCTTTACGCTATCCGTTGGGAAGATATTCAAGCCCGACAGGTTGGGCTGTATGCTGGAGGCTGGCCCGAAGTAGTTGAATTCGGAGGCGGACTGCCAGTTTATATAGGCCGATTTGAACAGGGTTTGTACTGCTTTCAGCTTTACGCTGGAAGGGCCGGCATTGAAGTCGAGGATGGCGGAGTCCAGCGAATTGACCGATATTGAGAGCGAGGCATAGGCCGGCAGGATGATATTGTTGCCGATGTTGGTGAGAATCGAGTCTTTGCCGGTAGTGGTGCCGCCACCGCCCGGATTTGTGCCGCCGCCACCGCCAGACTTGCTGCAGGAATAGAGGAAACCTGCGGTGATGAGGAGGAGAGCAGCGGGGAGGACGAGAACGTTACGTTTCATGATTGAGAGTTTTATTACTGAGCGGCCGATGATACTATTGT
>Ga0193716_1000106_pt1 | contig 49428 bp, 33 predicted proteins | sample U2c1metaG_FD_145901 | JGI IMG/M metagenome (GOLD analysis project Ga0193716, IMG submission 145901) | Soil microbial communities from a riparian zone of the East river system, Colorado, United States - U2c1 | ecosystem: Environmental > Terrestrial > Soil > Riparian zone | place: USA: East River...
AATTCATTCCCGATGATTATGATCCCATGGGTGCGGAAGAGGATCCCTTCGCCAGCCCGCCGGACCCACCGGCTTCGCGTCCGGCGCAGGCGATACCGCCGCCGCCTCCGGTGCGTCCAGCGATAGCTCCGCCGCGCTCTGTGCAGGCGCCGCCTTCCGCAGCGAACCCGACCGAATTCACCGGTCCGCCCCGCGTTCCGAAGCCGGGATCTAGGTCGGCGCCTGTGGAGCCGCGTGCAGCTCAACCGGGCCCAAGCGCTCGAGACGCCAGTCGCGGTGCTCAGGCTCCCATCAATAGCGATCCATTCGAAGCGTCCGACTCTGTGAAGCCGCCATCGCCTGTTCCGCCTGTTCGGCCGAAGGCTCGGCCGCCTCAGGTCAGTCCGGTAGTGCCGCCATCGCCCGCAGTATCCCCGTCGCGTACTGCCCCGGCCGGCGGCGCCGGGGACGCCGGGGACATGGACTTCGCGGTGATGCTGAAGGCGGCCGGCCTCGATGATGTACGGGTGACGCCGGAACTGTCGCAGCAATTCGGCCAGATCTTGCGGGTTGTGGTGGCGGGATTGATGGATGTTCTGCAGGCGCGCAATAAAATCAAAGACGAATTTCGCATGCGCATGACGACCTACAAACAAGCCGACAACAATCCGCTCAAATTTTCGGTCAACGTGGAAGATGCTTTGCATAATCTGCTGGTCAAGCGCAATGCTGCGTACCTTGGACCCGTGGAAGCCTTCGAGGATGCGTTTCTCGATGTGCGCAATCATCAGATGGCCATGCTGGCCGGCGTGCGGGTTGCCTACGAGGCCATGCTCGCGGAGTTCGATCCGGACCGATTGCAGAAAGATTTCGACCCCCTGGCAAAGAGCGCGAATTTCTTGGGCGGCGGTCCCAAGGCGAAGTATTGGGAACTTTATCGCAACAGATTCCATGATATGGTCAAGGATGCAGACTCTAGCTTTCGGCATTTGTTCGGAGACGATTTCGCGAAAGCTTATGAAGAACAGCTGGCGCGGCTCAAAGCTGCGAATCGCGCGGAGCGCAAGTAGATGCAACCTATGGCACGGACATTTCGGACACTTCCGATCGCACTTTTGTTGGCGAGCTGCCTGACCCTGACGGCCTGCAAGTCGGCACCCCCGAAACCCCAAGTCTTGAAACTCAGCGTCGCAGTCAGCGCCGATGCGAACCCCGACGGGCAAAACCGGCCATCGCCCATTGTGATCAGGGTTTATCAATTGAAGGATGATGCCGCCTTCAAGGACGCGGATTTCTTCGCCCTTTACGATAAGGAGCAAGCAACCCTGGCTACGTCGTTGATTTCGCGTCAGGAGTTCGAAGTAGCCCCCGGTGCGCAAAAGGTGGTTGATTACCAGCTGTCGCTGGATGCACGGTTCGTCGGGGTCGCCGCGGGCTATCGAAACATCCGCGATGCTGTTTGGCGCGCCGAGATCGGCTCGCAGGATAAAGGCCTGGCGGGCATCGCGAAGAAGAAGAAGCTGAACGTGTCGGCCTCTCGCGCCAGCGTCACGGTGAGCGCTGAGTGAACCATGTCGGCCTATAACAAAGTTTTGTGGTCCGAGGGGCTGTTCCTTAGGCCGCAGCATTTCCAGCAGCAGAGTCGTTTCATCGAACGGTTTCTAGAGACGCGATGCAGCGCGCTACGTGCGCATTCATGGGGAAGCGTCGAGCTCGAGATCGAGCGCGACTTGCTGGCCATTGGCAAGTTTGGTTTGCGGCGCGTGACCGGGGTGTTCCCGGACGGTACGCCGTTTCGCATGCCGGACGATGAATCCTTGCCGGAACCATTGGATATTGCCTCCAATGTGCGCGACGAAATCGTCTACCTGGCTGTGCCGGTGCGACAGCCCAGCAGCTTCGAAGTCGACCGGGCTGCCGCGCAAGAGGGCGTTGTGCGCCATTCGATTCGCGAGTTCGAGATACGCGATACGGCGTCGGATGCAGGCGGCTCGGCGTTGCTCGAAGTGGCGCCGCTGCGCACGCGTCTGATGCTGTCGCATGAACCGATCGAAGGCTACGCACGCGTGCCGATTGCGCAGATCACGGAGAGGCGCGCGGATCAGCGCGTCGTCTTGGACGAAGCATTCATTCCGACCGTGCTCGATGCACATGCTGCGCCGGTGCTGGCGACTTTCATGATCGAGCTGCAAGGATTGCTGCATCAACGCGGTGAAGCCTTGGCCGGACGTGTCTCAGGCACGGGTCGGGGCGGCGCAGCCGAAATTGCCGAGTTCTTGATGCTGCAAGCGATCAACCGCTACGAGCCGCTGGCGACGCACTTGGTGAACGGCGGCTTGGTGCACCCGGCAGATCTTTATCAGTTTTGCATTTCAATTGCCGGCGAACTCGCGACCTTCACCAGCACGTCAAAGCGTCCCGTATCGCTGCCGGCCTACCAGCACGAGAAATTGCGTGAAAGTTTCGAGCCCGTCATAGCCGCGCTGCGTGCGGCTTTCGGTACGGTGCTCGATCAGTCCGCCATCTCCATTCCGATCGAGCCGAAGAAGTACGGCTTTAGCCTGGCGGTTGTGGCCGACCGCAGCCTGTACCAGTCGGCCGTATTCGTCTTGGCGGTACGCGCCGAAATGCCCAGCGAAGAGCTGCGCAAGCACTTTCCCGCACAGATAAAAATCGCGCCGGCGGAGAAGATCCGCGATCAGGTGAACCTGGGATTGCCGGGAATCACGATGCAGGCGGTACCGGTGGCACCGCGGCAGATTCCCTATCACGCCGGATTCGTGTATTTCGAGTTGGATCAGAGCGGCGAATGGTGGGGCCAGTTGGCGGCGTCGGGCGGCATCGGCATGCACGTGGCGGGCGAGTTTCCGGGCTTGAAGATGGAGTTGTGGGCGATTCGCGGCTGAGGGCTCTAAGGATGGGGAAGGACAGCACCGACGATCCCTTTGCGCCGCGCGATGCGACGGTATTTCGCCCGCGCCCGGGCGCGGGCAAGCGCGGCGCGGAGCGTGCGGCCAGTCCTGAACCGCGTGCTTACGCACCGTCACCGGCGCCAAGCCGGCAGCCCGCAGCGGCAGCCGTGCGGGATTTCTCCGCTGCGGGGCTAAACCCACTGCTGCAAGCGGCCAGTCCGCTGCTTATTTTGATGGGGCGTCTGCGTACCTCGTTGAGCAATCCTGACATTGCCGGACTGCGCCGCCAGGCGCTCGAGCAGGTGCGCGAATTTGAGGAACGCGCGCGCGCCAGCGGCGTGGCGACCGAGACCGTGCTCGCGGCGCGCTACGTCTTGTGTTCCGCGTTGGATGAGGCGGTGTTGAGCACGCCGTGGGGCGGGCAGAGCGACTGGGGCGGCCAGAGCTTGCTGGTCACTCTGCACCGTGAAACTTGGGGCGGCGAAAAGTTCTTCGACATGCTGCAGAAAATCGCCGGCGATCCAGCGCGCCACATCGATCTGATGGAACTACAGTACGTATGCTTGACACTGGGCTTCAGCGGCAAATACGGCAATGTCGATCGCGGGCACGCACGCCTCGCGGAAATTCAGGCTGATCTCTTCCGCCGGATCCGGGAATACCGCGGCGTGCCCGCGCCGGAGATCTCCTTGCATTGGCGCGGCATGCAGGACCGGCGCAATCCGGTAATTCGCTACGTGCCGTGGTGGGTGGTGGGCGCTTTCACACTGGTCGTGCTGACGGCTGCTTTCATTTATTACCACGCTCGCTTAAGCGCACTGGCCGCGCCGGTCAACGAGCGGTTGGCCCACATCGGGTTGGCGCAAGCCCCGGTGACCGCCGCACCGTCGGCCGCGCCGCGGCTGAAGCAATTGCTGCATGACGACGAAGTGGCCGGCGCGCTCAGCGTCGAGGAGCGTGGCAATCAGACCGTGGTCACTTTGGTGGCCTCGGACCTGTTCGGCTCCGGCAGTGCGAAGTTGAATCCAAAGTACCAAGCGACTCTGCAGCGCATCGCGCGAGCGCTAAACCAAGTTCGGGGACAGGTCTTCGTCATAGGCCACACCGACGATCAGCCGTTGCGCTCTCTGAAATTTCAGGACAATTTCGAATTGTCGCGTGCTCGCGCGACTGAGGTGGTGAAGTTGCTCTCGCTGACCATCGACAGCGCGGCGCGGATTCAAAGCAGCGGCGTCGGCGAGTCCGAGCCGCGCTACAAACCGCCCTCGCTACCTGAGAACCGCGCCCGCAACCGGCGCGTGGAAATCGTCCACGTCGGCGAGGGTTAGCGCGTCGTGTTCAAATTCTTCAAGCGTCGCGGCGTATTGGTTTTCATCGGCCTGCTGCTGCTGTCCTTATTCATCTGGTATGCGGGTCCTTACTTTGCATTCGCCGAATTCAAGCCGCTGGAGCCGGTGCTTGCGCGGCTGATCGCCATCGGGATATTGGTGGCACTGTGGGTGTTGTCGCTGCTGCTCAAGGTGTGGCGGGCGAGCCGCGCGAGCGCCAAGCTGGCGCAGGCTGTGGTCGCCCAGAAGGCCCCCCCAACACGGGAGGGCGCCAGCCGTGAAGCGCTGCAACTGCGTGAACGCTTCGAGGAAGCGGTAGCGGCGCTGAAAAAATCTCCGGGCGGCGGCAAGAATCTGTACGAGTTGCCCTGGTACGTCATCATCGGCCCCCCCGGTTCCGGTAAGACGACCGCGCTCATCAACTCCGGCTTGAAATTCCCGCTGGAGCAGCGCTTTGGGCGCGAAGCGTTGCGCGGGGTCGGCGGCACGCGCAATTGCGACTGGTGGTTCACGGACGAGGCCGTGCTGCTCGATACCGCGGGCCGCTACACCACGCAGGATTCGGATGAGTCCGCGGACAGCGCGGGCTGGGGCGAATTCCTCAACTTGCTGACGAAGTACCGCAAGCGGCGCCCCTTAAATGGCGTGATCGTGACCTTGAGCGCCTCGGATCTAATGACCAACACCGCGCAGGAGCGCGAGGCCAACGTCGCGGCGGTTCGGCGTCGGCTGGATGAGCTGAACAAGCACCTCAAAGTTCGCCTGCCCGTATATTTGCTGGTGACGAAATGCGACCTCATTTCAGGCTTCACAGAATATTTTGACGACTTGAGCGCGGAGGGCCGCGCCCAGGTCTGGGGGATGACGTTCTCGCCCGAGCGCAGTTCCGCGGGCACCGCCGCCGAGGATTTTCAAGCGGAATTCAATGCATTGGTCGAACGCCTCAATCAACGCCTGTTCGGCCGCATGGAAGAGGAGCGCGACACGCGGCGGCGCACGGCGGTGTTCGCCTTCCCTCAGCAGGTGGCGGGCCTGCGCAATTTCATCGCTGCTTTCGTGACGGAGGTGTTCGCCGCCACGCGTTTCGATGGCCGGCTGTTGCTGCGCGGTGTTTACTTCACCAGCGGCACGCAGGAAGGCACGCCCATCGACCGGTTGATGTCCGCGATTGGGCGGGGATTTGCCATGGCGCCGGATTCCGTCAGTGCCGGTGCGGCCGGTCGCGGCAAGGCGTACTTCATCGAGCATTTTCTGCGCGACGTGATGTTCGCCGAGGCGGGTCTCGCCGGCGTCAATCGAGGTCGCGAGCTTCGCAACGCCGCGCTGCAGTTGGGCGCCTATGCGGCCCTGTTGCTGGTCGCTGTGCTGGGCGTCATCGCTTTGTCGATCAGCTTCAACCGGAACAAATCCTATTTGGCCGATGTGGCGAAGTCGCTGGACTCGTTGAACTTAGGTGCGCTGCCCTCTCCGCAGCAGTCCCTGGCCGATATTGTGCCCGGCTTGGACGCCTTGCGCGGCGTCTCGGATCTGGCCAATCGCTACCGCGGACATCTCGCATGGACGCTGCGCTTCGGCTTATTCCAAGGATCTTCAGTGGGAGATGCGGCGCAGGATGCTTATCATCGAGAGCTCAATTCAAGTTTGTTGCCGCGCATCGGCAACGAATTCAAGCAACGGTTGCAAAGCGCGGCTGCGCAGCCGGATGTCCTTTACCAATACTTGAAAGCGTATTTGATGCTCGGTCAGCCCGAGCATCTCGACAAGCAGCAGTTGGCGTTTCTGATCAATCTGGATTGGCAGGACCTGTTCACCGCGCAGCCGGAAACCATGCAAGCGCTCAGCGTGCATTTGAAGGCCCTGCTCGATGATCAAGATAAGCTGCGGCCGTTACCGTTGGATGAAACGCTCGTTGCGCAAACCCGCAACACCGTGCGACAGGCGTCGCTGGCGCGGCTGATGTACAACCAGCTGAAATTAAGTCACGTGGATGACACCAGCCACGACCTGCGGCTGGACATCGACGCGGGAATCAATTCGCAGTTGGCGTTAATGCGAAAGAGCGGCAAGTCCTTGTCCGAGCCCATTGCGGGACTTTATACGCGCCCGGTGTTCGACCAAATTTCAGCCGGCGGGACGCTGTCGCTGGTCAAACAGTTCTCGCAGGATAACTGGGTGATGGGAGACAGCGCCTTCGACGTGCAAAGCGCGACGCGCATGGGCTCGCAAGTGATGGACCTGTACGCAGACGACTACATCAAAACCTGGGACGGCATTCTGAATGATGTCACTGTGGTGCCGTTGAAGAATCTGGCGCAGGCCTCGGAAGCTCTGGGTCTCATCGGCGGCCCAACCTCGCCTTTGCGTGGATTGCTCGCGACGGTGGCAGCCAATACCAACCTGACCAAGCCGCCGGAAGGCGGGCCGACTGCCGCGAGCATCGCCGCCAACGCGGCGAAGGCCGTGATAAATCCGTTAACGAAGCTGATGGGGGCGGGCAAGGCCGCTCCCGGCGCACCGACTCCGGCGGAAAAAATTACCGCTCATTTCGCAGCCATCAATGCCTTGGTCGCCGGGCCTCCGGGCGCGGCGCCCATCGATCAGGTCACGGCACAAGTGAAGCAGATTCAACTCAAGATGAGCGGTATGGGCACCGGCGTGGGCGAGACCAATCCGCTGGATGCGCTGGCGAAGTCGGGCCAAGGTGACGCCTTAAAAGCACTGCAGTTGCAAGCCGCCACTCTGCCGCAGCCGATCGGCGCGTTAATTGCCGCGCTGGGCGGGCGCAGCGAAACGTTGGCCATCGGTCAGGCGCGCGGCGAATTGGATCAGCGCTACCGCGAGCAAATCGTCAAACCGTGCGAACAGATTATTTCCGGCCGATATCCGTTCGTTCAGGGCAGTGCGATCGATGTGCCGCTGGCGGATTTCGGACGATTGTTCGGCATCGGCGGCATCTTCGATGCCTTCTTCAAGGAAAATCTCGCGCCGTTGGTGGATGTGTCGCGCAATCCTTGGGTATGGCGTGCCGGCGGCAGCGGTCCCTCGGGTGCCTCGAGCGCCATGCTGCGTCAGTTCGAGCTTGCACAGCAGATTCGACAAAAATATCTTGGATTCACCGGCCAATTGCCGGATCAACAATTTACCCTGACGCCGGGCGACCTGGACGCGGGCGCCACGCGATTTACGCTCGAGGTCGATGGGCAGTCACTCGACTATCGCCACGGTCCGGTTCGCAGCATGCCGGCGAAATGGCCAGGACCTGCGCCTGGCACGGCGTCGGTAATCTTCGAGGACTCATCAGCAGCTCGTCCCAATTTAAGTTTCCAGGGTCCATGGGCGTGGTTTCGCCTGCTCGATGCGGCATCGCTACACGCCGATTCGGATGTGCGATTTACCGCGTCGTTCCAAGCAGGCGGCCATCAGGGTGCAGTCATCATCGAGCCCACCAGCGTTCGCAATCCGTATCAGCAGGCTGGGTTGGTGCATCAGTTCAAGTGCGGCAGCTAGATGGAAGTGGGCTTCTTCGGCAAGCTTCCCTCGCACGGCGATTTCGTGCGCCGGCGCGTCGCCGATGACTTCGTGAGCGGATGGGATTCTTGGTTGCAGCAGTGCTTGGCGCAGAGTCGCGAAACGCTGGGCGACGCGTGGCTCGACACCTATCTGACCAGCCCAGTCTGGCGCTTCGCGTTGGCGCCGGCGGTTTGCGGAGCCGCCGCGGTTGCTGGAATCCTCGTGCCCAGCGTCGATCGTGTCGGCCGGTATTTTCCGCTGACGCTCGTATGGCCGACGCCGCCGAATTTGAGCACGCTGGAAATAGCCCTGCGTTACCGCACCGGTTTCGAGCACGCCGAGCGTCTACTGCTCGATACCTTGGCGGCAGAGCAGTTCGAGTTTGGCGATTTCGATCGCAGTGTGATGGATCTCGCCGGGCATTTCGAAAAATCGAGCGATGAGAATGCGCTGCGTTTGACGCAGTCATCGGCCGCAAGGCTGGCCGCGCCGCCGCTGCGGTCCCGCTATGTTCCGCTGCGCGATGCGGCGGCGCTCGCAGCGCCGTCGCTGCAGCTTTATGGTCAGTTCTTGGATGCAGAGGGCGGCACGGCGTTTTGGTGGACCGATGGCTCGGCCGCGGTCGCGCCCAGCTGGCTGATGACACGCGGGCTTCCGGACAGCGTGCGGTACAGCGCGATGCTGGATGGCGCATGGCACGATGCGGGTTGGGACGTCGGTGAGGCAGAGGTTGATGCTGTCGCTCACGATTCGACGGCAACCGTTGTGCCAGAGCCGATGTCGGCGCCGTTGGCCGTTGCCTCGAGCGCGCATTCGGATCGCGGCACTGTGCGCACCAGCAACCAAGATGCCTTCATTGACCGGCCGGATCTTAGGCTGTGGGCGGTCGCCGACGGTATGGGCGGCTTGAGCGACGGCGATATTGCGAGCCGCATGGTGTGCGATGCGCTGGCGAATACCCCCATCGCCGCCAGCCTCGATGAGCAAATTGAGTTGGTTGTAGCTCAGCTTTCGCAGGTAAATGACTATCTGCGCCGCAGCGCCACTCGTGAGATCAATCCCATTCACAGCGGCAGCACGGTCGTGGTGTTATTGATCCGGGACACGCAGTGCGCAGCGGTTTGGGCGGGCGACAGCCGCGCCTACCGGCTACGCGACGGGGTGCTGTCACAGCTGACGAGGGACCACAACTGGGGCGAGGCCGGGGGCGGCGTTGACGATGAAAATCCGCAAGCCATCACGCGCGCGGTGGGCGGGGAAGACGCCTTTAGTCCCGAGACGGTGCGCGGTGAAGTCAGACTCGGTGATCGCTTTTTGCTGTGCAGCGACGGGATCCACCGATCCCTGGACGGCTTAGGTTTGGCGCAGCTGTTGCAAGTGCGTGACCCCGCCGCATGCAGCAAAGAGCTTGTCGTGCAGGCCATGAAGCGCGGTAGTACCGATAACCTAACGGCCCTGGTGATCGATTGCGGCTCGATCACCCCGCCGGCGTTGACCGATGCCCTCGATATCGTCAGCCTCTGAAAGCTTTGGCAGCCTTGACAGCCCGCGGCGCAAGGGTTTAGTTTCAACGGCCCGCGCAGCAACAATGGCACGCCGAAAAGCGCCGTGCCGCCGCCGAACCAGGCGGGACTTGAGGTTCAGGGGCAAGGGAACTACCAGATGGGATGCTCGAGGGCGGCCGGCCACTGTGTCGGGATGGATTCCAAAGAAACGCGCCTGCGCAAGGCGGCGGCGTGATTGATCCCGTGAAGTGTACGGCGCCGTTTACGGACGGCGATCCCAGCGGCCCAAATCTCGAATACGATCCGGATTTCATGGCGCTGGAGCGCGCGCAGCAGGCCCGCCCGGAGCAAGTGATTGGGGATTCTGTTAAACCGGCGCAGGAACCCGATTGGGGCGACGTGATGGAACGCGCCGAAACGCTCATGGGCCGCACGCGCGATCTGCGCGTGGCGGTCGCATTGACTCACGCGTTGCTGCGAACTCAAGGTCTCGAAGGATTCGCCGCGGGATTGAACGTTATCAAAGGCTTACTCGATGGGCAGTGGGATTCCGTTCACCCGAAACTGGATGCCGACGATAACAACGATCCGACTTTGCGCGTCAATTCGCTGCTGAGTCTCGCGGCATCGGACGGCGTACTCAAGGCGCTGCGGGAAGTCCCCTTGGTAGCCTCGAAAACCTTGGGCCGCTTCAGCTTGCGCGATATTCGTATTGCTTCCGGCAAACAACCCGCGCCCGCCGGGCTTGCGGAGCCGCCGAAACAAGTGCAGATCGACGCCGCCTTCCGCGATGCCGACTTGGGCGAATTGCAGGGCAGCGCGGCGCAGATCGCACTGGCGTTGGAAAACGTCGGCGCGCTCGACAAGCTATTGGTCGACAAAGTAGGCAGTCAGGCACCGGAATTGAAGCCGCTGGTGCTGGACTTGACCGAGATCAAGCATTTGCTGGCGGAACAGCTGTCGGCGCGAGGCGTCGGCGCTGCGGGTGCGGATGGTGCCGTGGGTGGCGGCGATGCAGCCAAGGCCGGCGGCGCTCGCGGCGAGATCGACAGCCGCGAGGATGTCGTCCGGCAGCTCGACCGGCTGTGCGAGTATTACCGGCGGCACGAACCGTCGAGTCCGGTGCCGATGTTGCTGCGCCGGGCGAAGCGTTTGGTGTCGAAGGATTTCATGGAAATCGTCCGTGACTTGACCCCGGGCGGAGTCGCCGAGGCGGAATTGCTGAGCGGAATCGAGAAAGCAAGCGAGTAGCGCAAAAATCTATTTTCCATACGAATGTCATGATTTGGTCCTGAAATACGCTTTAAGTACATATATCGGCGGCGCCGATTACCGAGGTGGCTAGTGGCAAAGCAAAGTAGTCAGAAATTCATCGCGCGTAACCGCGCTCCGCGAGTACAAATCGAATACGACGTGGAGGTATATGGGGCGGAAAAGAAGGTCCAAGTGCCTTTCGTCATGGGTGTGCTGGCCGATTTGTCCGGCAAGCCCGCAGAGGAGCTTCCCCCGGTGGATGAGCGCAAGCCGCTGGAGATCGACGTCGATAATTTCGACAGCCGGTTAAAGGCGATGAAGCCGCGGGCCGCCTTTGCCGTGCCCAATACATTGACGGGCGAGGGGCAGCTGAGCGTCGATATCACCTTTGAAAGCATGGATGATTTTTCTCCTGCCGCGGTGGCGAAGAAGGTCGGCGCGCTCGCGAAGCTGCTGGAAGCGCGCACGCAATTGGCCAACTTGGTGACCTACATGGATGGTAAGTCGGGAGCCGAAAAGCTCATCTCGGAGGCGTTGCAGAACCCTGCGCTGCTGCAGTCGCTGGCCTCTGCACCGAAGCCTTCGGACGAACCGGCCAAGACCTAAGGAGTACGAACCATGGCACAGGCCAAAGAAGATCAAGCAACGCTCGGCCAGACGACCGAGACCTCGGATTTTTCCGCACTGCTGCAGAAAGAATTCAAACCCAAGTCAGACCGCGCGCGCGAAGAGGTCGAAACCGCGGTGCGCACCCTGGCCTCGCAGGTGCTGGAAGACAAAGATCTGATCGCCGACGATGCGGTGAATTCGATCAACGCCATCGTTGCGGAGATCGATCGAAAGCTCGCCGAACAAATCAATCTCATCATGCACAATCCTCAATTCCAGGCGCTGGAGAGCTCTTGGCGTGGCTTGCATTATTTAATCAATAACACTGAAACGGACGAAATGCTGAAGATCAAAGTCTTCAACATATCGAAGAAAGATCTGGCCAAGACTCTGAAGAAATACAAGGGCACGGCATGGGATCAGAGCCCGATCTTCAAGAAAGTCTATGAAGTAGAGTACGGTCAGCTGGGCGGCGAGCCCTACGGCTGTCTGGTCGGCGATTATTATTTCGATCACAGCGCCCCCGATGTCGAGTTGTTGTCGGGCATGGCGCAGATCGCCGCCGCCTCGCATGCGCCCTTCATCGCGGCCGCATCGCCGACCACGATGCAGATGGACTCGTGGGGCGAACTTGCCAACCCACGCGATCTGACCAAAATTTTCCAGACGCCCGAATACGCCGCCTGGCGCTCGATGCGCGATTCGGACGATTCGAAGTATGTGGGCCTCGCCATGCCGCGCTTTTTGTCGCGCATGCCCTACGGCGCGAAGACAAATCCGGTGGAGGAGTTCGAGTACGAGGAAGACACGACGGGTGCCGATTCCAGCAAGTACACCTGGTGCAACGCCGCCTATGCCATGGCGGTGAACATCAATCGCGCGTTCAAACTCTATGGCTGGTGCTCGCGCATTCGCGGCGTCGAATCCGGCGGGGCTGTCGAAGGCCTGCCGGTGCATACCTTCCCGTCCGATGACGGCGGTGTCGACATGAAGTGCCCGACCGAAATTGCGATCAGTGATCGGCGTGAAGCTGAGCTTGCGAAGAACGGCTTCATGCCGCTCATCCATCGCAAGAACAGCGACATCGCAGCCTTCATCGGTGCGCAGTCTTTGAACAAACCGGCAGAGTACGATGATCCGGATGCCACGGCGAACGCCAATCTGGCGGCCCGCCTGCCGTACATGTTCGCGTGCTGCCGTTTCGCTCACTACTTGAAGTGCATCGTGCGCGATAAGATCGGATCGTTCAAGGAGCGCGCCGACATGGAGCGTTGGTTGTCGAACTGGATTTTGAACTACGTCGACGGCGATCCTGCCAATTCGAGCGAGGAAACCAAGGCGCGCAAGCCTCTAGCTGCGGCGGAAGTCGTGGTCGAAGAAGTCGAAGGTAATCCGGGTTATTACACCTCCAAGTTCTTCTTGCGCCCGCACTATCAACTCGAGGGCTTGACCGTATCGTTGCGTTTGGTGTCGAAGCTGCCTTCGGCGAAGGCGGCGTAACGTAGCGGCATTACAGGCTGATAAATATGCGCGTCGACAGCGGCGCGCCATTCCACACCCCGGGAGAAGAACAATGGCGATAGATAGTTTCTTAAAGCTCGGTACGCTGAAAGGCGAGTCGGTTGTCAAAGGGTTCGAGGATCAAATGCAGATCCTCTCCTGGGGCTGGGGCATGAGCCAAAGCGGCACGACGCATTCGGCCTCGGGCGGCGGCGCAGGCAAGGTCGATGTGCAGGATTTGCATGTCACCAAGAACCTCGATGCGGCGAGTCCGACGCTGGCGCTGGCCTGCTGCAAAGGCACCCATTACGACTCCGCAGTGCTCACCATGCGCAAGGCCGGCGGCGCTGCGCTCGAGTACGTCACCATCACACTCACGGACGTGATCATCACTTCCTACTCGATGGTTGACTCAAGCGGGTCAGACGTCTTGCAGGACACCTTTGCGCTCAACTTCGGCAAATTCAAATACAGCTATCAGCCGCAGGACAACAAGGGCGCGAAGAAGGGCGGCGCGATCGACGCGACTTACGATATCTCAAAGAATACGGATGCCTAGTTCTTGAATGCGCAGGAGGCAGTGCGCGCCGGCGATCTCGACGGCGCGCTGACTCAACTGCAAGGCGAGGTGCGTAAGCGGCCGGCCGATGCGCGCCTGCGTACCTTTTTGTTCCAGCTGCTGTGCGTGCGCGGCGAATGGAATCGAGCGCTCACGCAGTTGAATGTCGCAGGCGAGCTCGACGCCGCCGCTTTACTCATGGTGCAGACCTATCGAGAAGCGCTGCGTTGCGAGGTCTACCGGGCCGAGGTGTTTGCCGGCAAGCGGATGCCGATGTCGCTGGGCGAGCCCGACAGCTGGTTCGCGCCGTTGGTGCAGAGTTTGTCGGTCGCCGCGGAGGGACGCGCCGCGGATGCCGCTAAGTTGCGGCAAACCGCCTACGACGAAGCGCCGGCGATCGCGGGCAAAATCAACGACGAAGCATTCGAGTGGATCGCCGATGGCGATGCGCGCATGGGTCCCTGCCTCGAACTGATCATTTCCGGCCGTTACTACTGGGTGCCGTTTCATCGCGTACACAGCATTGTCATGGAGGCACCGTCCGATCTGCGCGATTTTGTCTGGATGCCGGCTCAATTAACCTGGGCGAATGGCGGCGAAAGCGTCGCGCTGATTCCCAGCCGCTACCCCGGCAGCGAAGCGGCCGCGGCGGATCCGGCGTTGCGCCTTGCGCGGCGCACCGATTGGCTGGAGCAGTCGGAGGGGGCGTATTTCGGCATGGGACAGCGAGTGTTCATCACCGACGGCGGCGAGTCCGGATTGCTCGATGCGCGCCGCATCGAACTTCACAACTCGACCGATGATCCGCCGGCGGTAACGTGACGCGGGCGGCTCGATGGCCGACCTGACGCCACAAGAGCGCTTACAGCCCTCATTGCTCGATCGATTGACGGATGAGAATCCGCAAGGCGGGGTGGAGTCGCGCGATCAACGTCTGCTCTCCTGGCAGCGACTGCGCGATGCCGTGCGCCGCGACCTGGCGTCATTGTTGAATTGTGTGCACTTGGAGGCGACTCAAGATCTCTCGGCAGCGCCTCTCGCCGCCAGATCGACGATCAATTACGGCATGCCGGAAACCACGGGCATCCCAGTTGCCAACATCAATGTCGAAACGCTGCAGAAGCGGGTGCGCCAGGCGATTTTGGACTTCGAACCGCGACTACTGCGCAACAAGCTCAGTGTCACCGTCGAGAAGCAGCCGGAGTCGATGAATCGCAATTCGCTGGTGTTCATGATCCGCGGAGAGGTATGGGCTCAGCCGGTGCCGCAGAGCATTTTAATGCGCACCGAGTTTGATTTTGAAACCGGTACGGTCAAGGTCGACGAAGGATCGCGGTAAGAGAAGAATATGGACCCCCGTTTATTGCGCTACTACAACCAAGAACTGCAGCACGTGCGCGACATGGGTGCTGAATTCGCGCGCGACTTTCCGAAAATTGCCGGCCGCTTAGGGATGGAAGGCTTGGAGTGCGCCGACCCCTACGTCGAACGGTTGTTGGAGGGATTCGCTTTTCTGGCAGCGCGCGTCCAGCTCAAGATCGATGCGGAGTTTCCGCGCTTCACGCAGCATCTTCTCGAGATGGTGTATCCGCGCTATCTCGCTCCCACGCCGTCGATGGCGGTGGTGCAACTGCAGCCCGACTTGCGCGAGCCCGCATTGGCAACGGGTGTCGTGGTGCCGCGCGACGCCGCGCTGCACAGCATGGTAGGGCGTGATACGACGGTTTCATGCGAATTCAGACTGGCGAACGATGTGGCGCTGTGGCCGATCGAACTGACCGAGGCAAAAGTGCTGGATGGCGCCGCGGCATTGGGCGCGATCGGCTTGCGGCCGGGAAGTGCGGCGCGCTCAGCGCTGCGCCTGAGTTTTCGGTGCACCGCGGGCGTCCAGGTGCGGCAACTCGCAATGGACGAATTGGCACTCTATCTAGTCGGTGCCGACAATCTGCCCGCCGAGCTTTATGCACAGATTTTGGGCAGTGGTACGCAGGTCTTGATCCGCGGTTCCGGGAGCCCCGCCGCAAACGTCACGACGTTGGGACGCGAAGCGATTCAGCGAATGGGTTATGACGACGATGAGGCGTTGCTGCCGCCCGCGCGCCGGCAATTTAGCGGATATCGACTGTTGCAGGAGTACTTTGCGTTTCCGCAGCGGTTTTTGTTCGTGCGCTTGGCTGGCCTGCGCCGCGGGCTGCAACAAATCGCGGGCGATCGTTTCGAGCTCATCGTGCTGTTCGACCGCGCCGCACCGGACCTTGAACCGACGGTCGGCAGCGACAATTTCCGCTTGTTCTGCGGCGCCGCGATCAATTTGTTTCCGCGCAACGCCGATCGCATACACCTCGAAGCCGGTATCCCCGAATATCACGTCGTCGTCGATCGCACTCGCCCGATGGATTACGAAGTCTATGACGTAATGGATGTGCAGGGGTTCGGGGATCATTCCGAGCCGGATCAGCAATTTCGACCGTTCTATTCGTGCAACGAAACGACTTGGCACACGCGCGATCTTGCGTACTTCAGCCTGCGCCGCGAAGCACGGCGCCTATCCTCGCGGCAGCGATTGAGCGGTCCGCGCGCCAGCTATGTCGGCAGCGAAGTTTTTCTATCGCTGGTCGATCCTGATGAGGCCCCGTTCAATTCAAACCTTCGCCAGATTGGGGCTAGCACCCTGTGTACCAATCGTGACCTGCCCTTGAACATTCCGATCTCCAAGACGGCCACTGACTTTACCCTCGAATCGGCCGCGCCCGTGGAGAGCGTGCGCTGCGTGGCAGGGCTGTCGCGGCCCCGCCCCTCGTTTGCGCATGGCGATGCCAGCTGGAGGCTCATCAGTCATCTGTCGCTCAATTATTTGTCGATCATCGATACCCCCGGCGACGGCGCGGCGGCACTGCGCGAGATGCTCGGCCTGTATGCCGATCCGAACGATTCCTCCGCACAGCGGCAAATCGAAGGTTTGCGCGCCGTAAGTTCGAAAGCCATCATCGGCCGAGTACCCATCGCCGGGCCCATCGCGTACGGCCGCGGCACTGAGGTGACTTTGACGATGGAGGATGCGGCGTTCCAGGGCTCGAGCAGCTTCATGCTGGCTTCCGTGCTGGAGCAGTTTTTTGCCCGGTTTGCGTCGATTAATTCGTTTTCCAGAACCGTGCTTCGATCCGCGGAGCGTGGGGAGGTCGCGCGATGGCCGATGCGCCTCGGCAATCGACCGACGCTGTAAGGGCAACGCAGGATCTCGAGACGCGATTCGCGTCGTACGAGTTCTTCGCTGCCATGCGCCGCGTCGAATGCGCACTTCCCGAGTTGCCGAGGCTTGGGTGTGCAGCGCGCGCGGCCGACGAAGCAGTCCGGTTGGGACAGGTTCCTTCCTTGACTTTCGCGCCGACGATGTTCGTCGAGGCGCAGCGTCGCGAGGACGGTAAACTCTGGTTGGGCGGCGTTTTCTTCGGAGTTTTCGGACCCAACGGACCTCTGCCGCTGCATCTCACCGAGTATGCGCACGACCGGCGGCATAACTTCCGTGATCACACGCTCGCGCGTTTTGCGGATATCTTTCATCACCGGTTGACGTGCCTGTTCTATCGGGGCTGGGCCGATGCCCAGCCGACGGTGCAAAGCGACCGGCCGGACAGCGACCGCTTCCGCGCCTACGTTGGCGCGTTGGTGGGCGTGGGCCAAGAAACACTGCGCAATCGCGACGCCATGCCCGACCCGGCGAAGCTCTACCACGCGGGCCGCCTGTCATCCGAGATCAAGAATCCAGAAGGCCTGGAAGCGTTGCTCGAGGATTTCTTCGAAGAACGCGTGTGCGTGCGTGAGTTTCAAGGCGAATGGATGAGTTTGGCGGCTGAGGATCGGCTGTATCTGGGTAGATCCTCGAATTCTTCCACGTTGGGATTGAATGCAACGTTGGGCCGCAGCGTATGGGGTGCGCAATCGAGATTCCGCATCGTCGTAGGCCCCCTGGGCTTGCCGGCCTTTGAACGATTTCTGCCGGGCTCCGCCGCGCTCAAACAACTCACCGCCATCGTGCGCGGTTATGTGGGCTTTGAGCTGCAATGGGACTTGCAATTGATTCTTGAGCGCAGCGAGGTTCCCGGCGCGCAGTTGGGCATGGGCACCCGCCTGGGATGGACTTCCTGGTCGGCGTCGGGCCCGCGGGCTGGCGACGCGAATGACGTTGTGCTGGTGAACACGGCACTCAGTTAGAAAAAAAACCGGAGATTACGATGGCTTCAATCAGTCGTGCGGCATTGTTCGGCAAGCTGAATCGCATTGGATACCGCGCCATCGAGAGCGCCACGGTGTTCTGCAAGATGCGCGGCAATCCCTATGTCGAGCTGGTGCACTGGATCCATCAGGTATTGCAACTGCAGGACTCGGACCTGCACCGCATCATCCGCCAGTTCAATCTCGAGCCCTCGCGCCTGGCCGCCGACATCACAGATTCGCTGGACCGCCTGCCGCGCGGTTCCTCCACCATTTCTGATCTGTCGGTACATGTCGAAGAGGCCGTGGAGCGCGGTTGGATTTTCGCGACCTTGATGTTCGGTGAAGCGCAGGTGCGCACCGGCTACCTGATGTTGGGCATCGTCGATACACGGGGCCTGCGCAATGTCCTTTCTTCCATTTCGAAAGAATTCGACAAGATCAAACCGGAGAGGTTGAAGGATCAATTTGCCGAAATCGTCAGCGGCTCGCCGGAGGAAGGACAACGCCCCACGGATGGATTTCAAATGGGCGGCGCCGCGCCCGGCGAGGCCAGCGGTGCGATGGCGCCGGCGCAGATGGGCAAACAGGAGGCACTCAAGCAATTTACCACCGACTTAACCGAGCAAGCCCGCAGCGGCAAAATGGACCCGATCATCGGCCGCGACGAGGAAATTCGGCAGGTCGTCGATATCCTGATGCGCCGCCGCCAGAACAATCCCATTTTGGTCGGCGAGGCGGGCGTCGGTAAGACAGCCGTGGTCGAGGGTTTCGCGCAGCGCATCGTGCGCGGCGATGTACCGCCGCAACTCAAAGAGGTGCAGTTGCGCACGCTCGATGTCGGCCTGCTGCAAGCGGGCGCCAGCATGAAGGGCGAGTTCGAAAATCGCCTGCGCCAAGTCATCGAGGAGGTGCAATCCTCGCCCAAGCCGATCATTCTATTCATCGATGAAGCTCACACCTTGGTGGGGGCGGGTGGCGCGGCGGGCACCGGCGATGCCGCCAATTTGCTCAAGCCCGCGCTGGCGCGCGGCACGCTGCGCACCATCGCGGCCACCACGTGGGCCGAATACAAAAAATATATCGAAAAGGATCCGGCACTGACGCGGCGTTTCCAAACGGTGCAGATCGATGAACCATCCGAAGAACGCGCCATCCTCATGCTGCGAGGTGTGGCCTCCGTCATGGAAGCGCATCACAAAGTACAGGTCCTCGATGAAGCCATCGAGGCGGCGGTCAAGTTAGGCCACCGCTACATCCCCGCGCGCCAACTGCCGGACAAAGCGGTCAGCCTGTTGGATACTGCCTGTGCCCGAGTCGCCATCAGTCAGCATGCGGTTCCGGCAGCGGTCGATGACTGCCGCAAGCACATCGAATCGCTCGACACGGAACTCGCCATCATCGGCCGCGAAAGCGCCATTGGCATCGATGTCGGTTCGCGACAGACACATGCCGCCGAACAATTGACGCAGGCGAATTCGCGGCTCAGCGGATTGGAGGAAAACTGGCAGCGTGAAAAATCGTTGGTCGAAAAAATTCTCGAGCATCGACAGCGATTGCGCGCCGGCGCGTTGCCGGTCGAAGGCACAGGCAGTTCGTTGGAAAAGGCCGCGGCGGCCAAGGCTGCGGCCGGAGTACCGGCTCCGGCGGCGGCGGCTAAGGGCTCGGCGGCCGAAGTTGTGCCTGAACCGCCCAAGCCGTTGACTGACGCAGAACGGGCGCAGGTTCTCGCGGATCTACGAGTTCTGCAAACCGAGCTGGCGGCTCTGCAGGGCGAGAACCCTCTCATTTTGCCGAGCGTCGATGCGCAGGCGGTGGGATCCGTGGTCGCGGACTGGACCGGCATTCCGGTGGGACGAATGGTGCAAGACGAAATCAAGACGGTTATGCGCCTTGCCGACTTGTTGGAGGCTCGCGTGATCGGTCAGCGCCATGCGCACGAAATGATAGCGCGCCGCATTCAAACCTCGCGGGCCAATTTGGCCAATCCCACGCGGCCCATCGGCGTTTTCATGTTGGCCGGCCCTTCGGGCGTCGGCAAAACCGAGACGGCATTGACCTTGGCCGAGGCCCTCTACGGCGGCGAGCAAAACATCATCACCATCAACATGAGCGAGTTCCAAGAAGCTCATACGGTGTCGACGCTGAAAGGCGCGCCGCCGGGATATGTGGGTTATGGCGAAGGCGGCGTCTTGACCGAAGCGGTTCGCCGCAAACCTTACAGCGTGGTGCTGCTCGACGAAGTCGAGAAAGCCCATCCTGACGTGCATGAGATTTTCTTTCAAGTGTTCGACAAGGGAGTCATGGAAGACGGCGAAGGCCGCATGATCGATTTCAAGAATACCTTGATCATCCTCACGACCAACGTAGGCAGCGATCTCATCATGAACATGTGCAAGGATCCGGATCTCATGCCGGAGCCGGAAGGCATCGCGGCCGCGTTGCGGCCGGCGCTGCTCAAGACATTTCCGGCGGCGCTGCTGGGGCGGTTGGTCGTGATTCCCTACTATCCATTGAGCGACACCATGCTGAGCGCGATCATCCGGCTGCAACTCGGCAGAATCGAAAAGCGTATTCGCGCGAACTACGGAATTCCGTTCACCTATACGGATGAGACGGTCAAACTCATTGCCAGCCGCTGCACGGAACTCGAAAGCGGCGGCCGCATGATCGACGCCATTCTCACCAACAACGTGCTGCCTTCCATCAGTCAGAGGTTCCTTGCGAGCACCGCCGATGGGAAGCTGCTGCCGCGGGTGCACATCAATGCGGTCGACAGCGAGTTCGTGTACGAATTCTGACCCGTCGCCGCCATGAAAGGCCTCGACAAGCGCAGCGCAAAGCTGTTGCAGGCAGCCATCAAGGCCCATCAGGCGGGGCAGTTTGCGGTGGCGCGCGGCGGCTATGAAGCCGTGCTCGCCCTGCGGCCGGCCGACCCCGATGCGCTGCATTTCTTTGGCGTTCTGCATCACAACCAGGGCAATAGCGCCGAAGGCGTGGCCTCGATCCGGCGCTCGCTCAAGGCGGCACCGAACAATCCCCATGCGTGGATGAACCTCGGCAACATCTTGCTCGAGCAAGATCAGAGCCAAGAGGCCAAGGCCGCCTATGAGCGCGCCGCCGCGCTGGCGCCGGATCTTGCCGACGCCTGGTACAACTTGGGTATCTGTTTGCGGAAAGCGGACGATGCGCCCGGCGCGATCAGGGCCCTGGATCGCGCCATCGGCTTGCGAGGTGGGCACGCGCCGTCTCGCTATCAACGGGGCATCGCGCAGCGCGATGCGGGGCACCTGGATGCAGCCGAAAAGGATTTTCGCAGCGCGCTCACCCTCAAACCCGATTTTGTCGAGGTTTACGAAAGTCTTGGCATGCTCCTGTATCGACAAGACCGCATCGCCGATGCCGCCAAGGTCTATCAAGCTTGGGCGCGGATCGCCCCTTCGAGCAGCACCGCGGCGCATCTGGCGGCGGCAAGCTCGGGCGAGAAGATCCCTGAGCGGGGCTCAGACGCCTATGTTACGGAGACTTTCGATCGGTTCGCCGCGACTTTTGATCAAAATCTGGCGAACTTGGGGTATCGCGCGCCGGAGCTGGTGACCGCGGCGTTGGTCGAAGTCATGGGCGAGCGGCCTGCTTTAGATTGCGTCCTCGATGCCGGTTGCGGCACGGGATTGTGCGGGGTGCGCCTGCGCCCCCTTGCGCGCCGGCTGGTCGGCGTGGACTTGTCGTCTGGAATGATCGAGGGCGCGCGTGCCAAGGGTCATTATGATGAGCTGGCGGTGGGCGAACTGGTAACTTTCATGCGCGGCCATCGGGCAGCCTTCGACGCCGTTGTCTCCGCCGACACCTTTGTCTATTTTGGGGCGCTGGAGGACGCATTTACCGCAGCGGCTCAATGTCTTAAAAGACCTGGTCACTTGGTGATGACATTGGAACAAATGGGCGGTGGCGCATCGGGCAATTACCGCCTCGAGCCCCACGGACGCTACACCCATCGATTGGATTATCTGCGCGACGCCCTCACGAGCGCAGGTTTCAGCCTTATTCGCAGCGACGAGCAGGTGCTGCGGCGGGAGCGGGGAGCGGACGTTCGCGGGTTGCTCATCGCCGCCGCTACCGACCGATGACGCGAGGACGACGCCTGCGTTCGTGAACGCAGGCGTTGATTCCAAGTCCCGCTTAGGCGTCGACATTCTTGGCAATGTCGTAGGTGGCGTCGATCGCGCCGCCTTTTTTCGCACCCTTGTTGTCCTGGGGCTGGTAGCTGTATTTGAACTTGCCGAAGTTCAGCGACAAGGTATCTTGCAATTGGTCCGACCCGCTTGAGTCAGCTATCGAGTAGGAGGTGACGAGCACGTCCGTGAGCGTGAGGGTGACGTACTCGAGAGCCGTGCCGCCGGCCTTGCGCATGGTGAGCACAGCCGTATCGTAATGGGTGCCCTTGGCGCAGGACAGGGCCAAGGTGGGCGAGGCTGCATCGATGTGCTTGGTGACCTGCAGATCATGCACATCGACCTTGCCGGCGCCGCCTCCGGAGGCGGAGTGAGTGGTGCCGGTCTGGGTCATGCCCCAGCCCCAGGAGAGGATCTGCATTTGATCCTCGAAACCTTTGACCACCGATTCGCCCTTTAACGTTCCGAGCTTCAAAAAACTGTCTATGGCCATGATGATTCTCCTTTGAGTATTAAGTTCTGAAATCAGGGGTAGGGTCAAACATCCCGCCCTCCTTGGAATCAACAGTAGCCGCTCCCGCGCAGCACATCCTTAGGAAGTTATTAGGAAGTTGTGATCTCTTGGCAGCTCAGAGCCGGTTGCGGTACTCTCCGGTCACAAGAGCAATTGGACATGCTCCGGCCGGGCCGTTATGAGACTCTCGTTCGGCGATTGCACCCTCGACTTGAGCGAGCGCCGATTATGGCGCGGCGGCGAGGTCGTGCCGCTCGAACCCAAGATGTACCAGCTGCTGGAGATCTTGATAAAACGGCGTCCAGCCGTGATATCCAACGAAGAACTCGATGAGCTGTTGTGGCCTCACGTCTACGTGGCGCGAACCAGTCTTACCCGTCTGGTTTCGGCGTTGCGCGCGGCGCTCGGCGATGAATCTCGCGATTCCCAAATCATCCGCACGGCCTATAAGACCGGATATGCCTTCTGCGCCAAGGTGACCGAGTCGGCGGCCGCTGAAGCCACGCCCGGCGCTGCCACTGCGGCAAAGCCGGACGCGATCCACCTCGTTTGGAATGAACGAATCATTCCCCTGGGTGAAGGCGAGTTTGTCGCCGGACGAGGCGAGGAATGCTCGGTGGTGATCGATGCATCCACCGTCTCGCGGCGCCATGCGAAAATCGTGGTCCGTGCCGGCAATGTCACCATCGAGGACCTTGAAAGCACCAACGGCACGCGCGTCAACGGCATGCCAATCACGGTTCCGACGGTGATCGCCAACGGCAACAAGGTTGAACTCGGCAGCGAGGTGCTTCTCGTCAAGAGGCGCAATGCCTCGGTGCTCACGGTTCGAATGACCCGAGATCAGCGCTTGCCTGGTAGCGTGTGATATGGAGATCTGACGTGGCCGAGCCCGAAGACGACGCTCATGCGACCTTGCGCCGAAACGAAGTGACTCGACGTCGCGATGTAGCGGCGACCGAGGCCGGACAAACTCGAACGCGGGTCACGAGTACGGAACAGTCCCCTCTCGATGCCGGTACGATCATCCGAAGGCGCTACGTGCTGGAACGTCTGATCGGCAGCGGCGGCATGGGCCAAGTATGGAAGGCCAAGGATCTGGTCAGCGAACAGGCTCGCGATCCCAATCCTTACGTCGCGATCAAGCTATTGAATGCCAATTTCGAGGCCGATCCCGACGCCTTCGTCTCGTTGCAGCGCGAGACCAAAAAATCCCAAGAGCTGGCGCATCCTAATGTGGCCACGGTGTACGCGTTTGACACCGATGACGGCGGATCCGGGCGCGCGTTCATGTCGATGGAGTTGCTGGAAGGCAAAACGCTCGATGACTTCATCGACACTCATTCGAGAGGGATGACGCGCACGGAAGCCTTGCCGCTCATTATCGGCATTGCAAAAGGACTCGAGTACGCCCACAAGAAGGGCATCGTGCATTCGGATTTCAAACCCGGAAACGTATTCGTTACCGTCGACGGAAGCCCGAAGGTTTTGGATTTTGGAATCGCGCGCGCCGCCAAAATTGCCGGCGTAGAACGCCGTGCAGATTCTTTCGACGCAGGCACGTTGGGCGGGCTGACTCTCGCCTATGCATCGCCGGAGATGATCGAGCAACGCGAGCCGCATCCGGCAGACGATGTCTACGCATTGGGTTTGGTCGCGTATGAATTATTGACGGGCAAGCCGCCGTTCAACCTGAAGAGCGCCGTGGAAGTGCGCAATGCCGGGATCGCGCCGCCGCGCATTCGCTCGATTCGGCGTTACGAATGGCAAGCCATTCGCCGGGCACTGGAATTTGATCGAAGCAAGCGCTGGCAGAGCGCCGGCGATTTCCTGCGGGCCTACGAAGGCAAGAGTTTCGCGCTGCAAGCGGTGGCCGCTGTCGCATTGCTGCTCGCGATTGCCGCGGGCGTATTCTGGTATCAGGCATATCGAGCGGCACAGCCCGCCGTTGCCTTCGAAGCGCTGCCTGCGGATGTTCAAGCGGAATTTCACACTCACATGCGCAATGCCGACGGCGAGTGGGGCTTGGTCGAGCAGGGCAATGGCGATGAGAGCCTGAATGCTGCCAGCGAATACGGCAAGGCCTATGCGCTGCATCCGCGCAATCCGGACGCAACCGCGGGCTTGAAGAAATCCGCCGACTATATCGTCAAGCGCTTGAATTCCGTCGGCGATCGAACGCTGCGCCTGCAAGAGCTCAAGACGGTACAGGAAATGAGCGATTTCTATGTCAATTACCCACCGCTGCGCGCTGCGATCGCGACTGCCGGCGGCGGGAAGTAGATCGTGCTGAAAAGGCGTGGGGTGTATTCTATCCGTATGCACGGCTCATCTCGCAGGTTGCCCAAAATCCGAGTTGCGATGCTGACGGCGATCATCGCGGCGAGCATCGCCCACGCGGCCGGTAACGCCAAAGAGGGCATGGTGACCCGGCAAGATCTGGAGATCGTTGACTGCCTGTTGCCGGGACAGGTGCGCTCGCTCGGGCACACGACCTATTTGACCGCCCGCCGACCCACGCGTACGACCGCCTCGGACTGCAGAATCCGCGGCGGCGAGTACACGGCTTACGATCGCGCCGATTATAAATCGGCTCTGCGCGTCTGGATGGACATGGCCAACGGCGGAGATCCGGACGCGATGATCAACGTAGGCGAGATATACGAAAGAGGGCTGGGCGGCGAGCCGAACTACGCGGCCGCCATCATTTGGTATCAAAAGGTGATCGACGCGAAGATCAATGAGCAAAGCAAATCGCGTGCGCTGTTTAATCTCGGCACGCTGTACGAGCAGGGACAAGGTGTCGAGAAGGATCAGCTAAAGGCGCTCAATCTCTACCGCAGAGCTTGGGGGGTGCCTGAAGACAACATCATGTACACATCGGCGAAGGATCGGGAGGTTGGGCAGATCCGCGAACAGCTTGAAAGCACGATTACAGAGAGCAACAAAGAAATTGCGGATTTGAAGGATCAAGTCAAAGAGCTTCAAAAGAAATCGAGCGGCGCCGCGGTGACGATGCAGCGCTTGCTCGAAAAGCTCGAGACCGAACGTACGGCGAATCAACAAAAGCTCGATGCCATGCCCAAGCTGGTGGCGTTGACCCGCACGCCGAACGTCGAGGCCACGGTCACCGAGCCGCCGCCGAACAACAGCGGCATCAAAGCGCGCGGCGCGGACTTCGGCCGCTACTTCGCATTGATCATAGGCAATCAAAACTACGATGTCCTCGAGAACCTGAGCACGCCGCATCATGATGCGGAGCAGGTGCGGAAAGTTTTAGCGGAGAAGTACGGCTTCAGCGTTCAGGTGATCGAGGACGGCAACGACGTCGCCATCTTGAAAGCCCTCAACGATCTCAATAAGGTGCTCGGGCCGAACGACAATCTCTTGATATATTATGCCGGCCACGGCTATCGGCTGAAGTCCGATAAGCTCGAGAACGGATACTGGCTCCCGCGCAATGCGGAAAAACCTCCCAACGACACGTTTTGGGTACCCAACGAGCAAATTACCAGTCACATCGGCCGAGTCCAGGCAAAACGGGTGCTGGTGGTTGCCGATTCGTGTTACGCAGGGCTGCTGTCGACTGATCCCAGCTTATTTTTCCTGGACAAGCCGACCGAGGTGTCACCGGACTACATCACCTTCAAACTACCCAAGCGATCACGCTTGTTGATTGCTTCGGGCGGGGACAATCCGGTATTGGATGCAGGCGGTGGGGCCAATTCCGTGTTTGCGAGGGCATTCCTCGATGTGCTCCAAAAAAACAACGGCATCATGACGGCCCCCGCCTTGTTCTCCCTGGTTCAGGGCAGGGTTAAGGAAGAGGCGGTGCGCAGTCACTTTACCGAACAGCCTGAATTCAAGTCGATCAAGGGCGCTGGGCACGAAGTCGGCGATTTTTTCTTCGTGCCCGTGGTCCACGCCAAGAGTTAGCCGCTTCGATGCGGGGCCCGGCGAAATTTATTTTCGCGCTCCTGTCCCTTTTTTACTCTCGAATCCGATGCGAAATCGGCGGAGAATTCAGTTCCGCCGTTTCAAGTTGACATGCTGGCGGAACTCGGTTTAGCTTGCCGCTGGGAGCGCAGGAATAAAAAACAAGTGGGCCCAAATTGCCCATTTTCGCAGGGATACCGACATGTCTTCGGGGCGGATCGGAACAGCTTTTGAAACTATAACGCGCATCGCAGTGCATTCGACTGCGATGGTTCGAAGTCTTGCCGCACTCGCTATTTGCCTGCTGCCGATTGCCGCTTCCTGGGCGCAGACGCCCACGGGCAATCTCACCGCTCTGGTCGACTCCGGCATCTATGCCTACAACGGCTTGGAGGTTGCCGCCGCCCAGTCGAACGACGCTGCGTACGGAGCCCTGCTCACGGTTTGCGGCGGGAACGCGGCTGGCGGGCCGACTTGCAGCGGCAATCAACTATCGCTGTTCAATCGCTTGCGCGAACTCGAGGATACGGCGAACGGGCTGCTGGGCCGGGGTGAGACCGCATTCAGTCTGCGTCTGGGCGCTCAGGCGCTCGGGTTTGCGCTGCGATGGACCGCACCCGAGGAATATGCCGCGCAGGGATCGCTCACGACGAAATTTGCGAACAGTCAGCTGACTACGATGGCAAACCGATTCTCGGCGCTTCGATTTGCCACTCAGATCAGATTTGCGCGCGGCGACAGCCCGGATTCGGATCCTGACGGCCCTCGCTTGAGCTACTACAGCAGCGGCGCGCTGCAGGGCGGCGCCGCCGGCGCCGACAGCAGCAGCGCGTTTCCATCGTCTAATTGGGGTGCGTTTGCCAATGGCAGCTACAGCGCCGGCGCGAAGGCACCGACGACCTTTGAGGACGCCTTCAACTACAATGACACCGAATACTCGGCCGGTGCAGATGTGCGGCTCAATGCCCACACGGTCGTGGGCTTGTTGGCCGAACACACCATCAAGCACGTCAATTTCAACTCCGCGGAAAGTGTCGTCAACGGCGGCATCCGAGGCCAAGGTTATGGGATTCTTACCTATGTGCAGTGGGAAGGCGACGCCGCATATGTCAACGGGTCGTTGGGTATCCAGCACTTGAGCCTCGACACTCGGCGCAGCATTACCTATCCGTCCTTGAACCCGCTGATTCCCTCGGTCAATGAGACTTCCACGAGCAGCACTACCGCTACTTCCTGGATCGGCGCGGTCGGTACCGGCTACTCCTTTCATTGGGGTGGATTTTCCGCCGAGCCCTATGTCAACGGCCAGTATGTGCACACGGAAATTGCCGACTTTACCGAGCATGATGGCAGTGGCTTCGATTTCGACGTCGGCAGCCAGGGAATTCCCTCGCTGACCGCCGCCGTCGGCCTCAAATTCCAGCAGGCCTTCCTGCCGCCGTTCGGTGTCATCGTGCCCTACATTTACGGCGAGTATCGTCACGAGTTCATGCAGAACTCCAGAACCGTCGACAGTCAGTACGCGGGTTCGGGATTGGCCGTCGGTGCCAGCACGGGTTTCGATTTGCCCACCGATGCACCGACTCGAAACTACTACGCGGCGGGCGGGGGACTCACGCTGGTGTTCAAGCACGGACTGCAAGGGTTCGTGCAATACGTCAAAATTTTTAACCAGGCGAACTATACGGATTACGTGGCATCAGGCGGGATTCGCTATGAATTCTGAGGCACGTCATGCGATGAAAAGGCTGGCGGCCGTGTTCGCGGCTTGCGTCTTTGCCGGTTGCAGCGGCCCGAGCACATATCATAATTCCGCCAATCCGCCCGTAGCTGTCGCCAGCGTCATCGGCGCCGAGCCAACTTCCGCGGTCGGCGGCGATCCTCTGAACTTCACGGCGCGCTCCCAAGCGCAGATCACTCTCACCGGCAACGCCAGCAGCGGCGGCGATGCGGCTATCGGCAATTTCTCCTGGGCACAGACCGACCCCTCGACTTCTCCGCAAGTGAAGCTGCTGTACCTGGACTCCGACACCGTGACATTCACGGCACCTACGGTGGGCCAGGATACGACGCTGCATTTCACCTTGACGGTGACCACCGCCGGCAATGCCGCGGCGACGGCTCACGTGGTCATCGTGATCAAAGCGGTGAACGACCCGGATCAGTTTCTGGCGTTCCCGACGATTGCGATCAAACACTTTCAAGTGGCGCTGGCCACAGTCGAGGGACTCACGGCGTCGCCCACGGCACCCGATGTGCCCGTCTGCGTCACGCTGAACCGCCAGGTCAACTACACGAGCAGAACTGGGCACGCTCACGACGGATCCAACGCCGCCTATCCGCCCGTGATGTTGCCCGCACTGCATCGTGACGCTTCATGGAACGGAGCGATTGGGGGCGCGGCAGCGATCGGCGGTGTGGGCAACTTCGCTTCCTACACCAATCCTCGAGTGAACGTCGATATTCCTGCGCTCAATCAGGATGACGTTGCATTCATCTACAACAATCCGGTTGCCGGCACGGACACGACCGCCGCGGCGACGCGCAGCGCCAATCTGGATGAGCAGCTGGTGCCCTCCGATATCGGGTTGGCGCAGTTGTCGCTGACGGTCGGTGCGGCACCGAACTCTTGTGACGGCACGAGCACGACCACGGCACTGGACACGAAGACATTAGAGGTGGCGGTTCAGGATCTCTCCGGCAACACGGTCACCATGGCGGGCGCCGCGAGCAGCCCGCCGCAAACCTACCCGGTGTTGACCGCCACATTCGTTCCGGATGATCTCGTAAGCCAGCAAAAGATGATCCAGTACGAGACCGCCGATACGGCGCGCGCATACTACGATGCGAACGATCCTGCCGCGGCGAAAACGACGCTCGACAGCTGGCTCACCAACAATTGTTTCGATCCGAAAGCACCGAACTATGGCGTCAGCGCCACGTCATTGACGTCCGCCCACGCCGTTTACACCAACAACTATGACCTGGGCTTCGGCCGCGACATGTATTTCACGATTTGCAACGCGACCTCTCCGGCGGTGGTGAGCGGTGCCGCCAAGATCGGCGACTTGGCGGCGGTCGTTTTGAACTATGCCAGTCTCGAGGCCGCCGCCAGTAAGCTAAACCCCATCAACGCCGTGGCGATGGAATACAGCGCCGCAACCGACGGTTCCTCGGGAACTCACAGATTTGCAAAGTTCTACATTTTCGCGCCGAACGACCGCGATGGCACCTTCGCGCGGGTGTTGAGCGCCAATTTCGATCATCGCGGCGAGAAGTACTTGCCCGGCGCCTGCATTGTCTGTCATGGCGGTACTGTGCCGACGGTCCCGGTGGCTAAGTTTTCCCATCCTGCGATGTCCACGGCGACGCAGTACCCCACCGTGGTGGACCCGACCAAACCGGCTTCGCAATTGGGCTTGGGCGACGTCGATGCCGGTTTCATGCCCTGGGATCTGGATTCGTTCCTGTATGCCGATACGGACTCCTCGTTCGTCGGCTTGTCGGTCAATAAAGCGCAGTACACACGTTCGGCGATGGAGGCCAGTCTCAAGAAACTGAATCAGTTGGCTTATTGCACCTACCAGCCGGAGATCGAGGCCGCCAAGGACGCACAGGGAAACAATGCCACCGTCGACCGGTTGTTGCCGCCGCGCCGCTTGACGGCGTCTTGGTACGGCGGCACGGTCGCCGCAGACGGAACCGTTGGCGTGGATGCGAGTTGCGCGGCAGGCAGTGCGCCCACAGCTTCCTTGTTGCCCAATTCCTACGTCGATACTGCGGTGACGCCGCCAGGCTGGACCGCGCAAGTCGCGCCGACGCAAGTCTCGGCTCCGGCCTTGACCAGCGATCAACTGTATCACCAGATGTTTGCGCGAAATTGCCGGGCGTGTCATATCATGAACGCCAAGCCTAGCTTTCAGTTTTCGGGCTTCTTGGCGTCGGGTGCGAATACTCTCGCGGGCGACGGCTATCTCTCCTTCATCAATGAATTCGCCGGCACGCAGCCGACGGACGCGAATCTTGGCAAGAGCTACACATTTCAGCAGGCCCGCATGCCGCTCGCGCGGTTGACCATGGATCGGTTCTGGGTCGACTATGCGAACGGCGTGAGCGGCGCGTCGATCCTGGCGGCACACCTCTCGCAAATCACCGGCGAAACGGATTTGTTGCGGGCCAACGGCAATGCCCCGACGGGTACGTCGGTGCCTGCCGGACAGGAAGCCGTGCCGACCGGTCAACCGGTGGTTGTCGTGACCGTCGATGGGTCGGCTGCGCCAACGGCTACGCCAGCGGGGAATCCGCTCACCGGCGACTATCCGGCAGCGCGATTCGCCGGCGCCAAGATCGATGCGACCCAAAGCTTCTTCGTCGCCAACTACGCTTGGAGTCTTGGCATCAGTCCGACCATGTGCCTGAAGGCCAGCGATGCGCCGGCGGAAAGTGCCTGTTTAGCGGCGGCGAGCCCCATTGTTCCCCCGCCCATCGTGGGTACGGTGTCATCGGCCCCGGGATTGGATACGACGCGGCACGGTTTCTATGAGCTGATGTTGACGGCGAACAATGGCCTGGGAGGCACGGGTTCAACCTCGGCCTACGAGGTCACAATTCCCGATTTGGTCCCGACGCTGCCACTTGCTAATTGTCCCCTCAACCAGGGGGCATCCTTCAGCACCACCGGCAATGGCGCGCAGATTCAGTTGCCCATCGGACCGTGCTTCAGCCCGGCGGGCGATGCACCGTTTACCATCCAGATTTCGTATGACAATGGCCAGACCTACCACACCACTATTTCGGACGCCACGACGCCGGCGTTGCTACAGTGGAACGCTTCGGTCCCGTCGGGACTGCAGACCACGGTGCCGACCATTGCATTCGCGTTTACGCAGAACGCGACCAGCAACTTTCCGCCTGTAATCTACCAGTTGTGCGACATCGACGCCGAGTGCGCGATGGGCAGCGTGACTGTGGCTCTCTTGGCCTCGTTTGGAGTGAGCAACGCGACGATCACGGGCTATTTAAATCCAGCGCTCAATACCGCGAACTATTCCGCCGGCACCATCTTCGTTCCGCCGGCGCCCGCCGTGCCTATCTCGTCGCTGTCCTCGCCGTCGCTGTCCGTGGCGTCGCTGAATGGTTCTTTGAACCTGGATGCCCCGAGCTTTGACCTGTCCTTCACGAATTTCTCCGGCGGCTCGCTGCAGATTTCGGGAAACCCGATAACCGACCTCACGGGAACGGCCGCGCAAATCACGAGTCAGGTTAACTCGCTGCTGTTCCTGCCGCCCACGGTGACTCCGAACTGCGATTTGAACAACGCCAGTTGCGGTACAGCCGCGGCGACCTTTGCCGACACCTTGTCGTATGCCGGTACTTCGAAGTCGGCGACGGTGACCATCAATATTCAGGCCTTGACTTCGTATTCAAAATCGTCCAATTCGAAGCCTGGCCAGCAATCGATATACGGCATCCTGTCGCAGCCGGGCTTGACCAATCAGAGTTGTGCGTCCGGCGGGTGCCATCTCAAGAACGGAGGCGGTGGTACGAGTATTTGGACGTATACGGCGGGCGATCCGGCCGCGACGTACGCGAGTATTCTGAATGCCCTTGTGCTGACCCCTGGCAAACCGGCCAACAGCGCGTTTTATACAGCGCCCTGTATCACCGGTGATATCCCCGCCGGTATGCCGATAGTCTTTACCCAGGCCTCATCGCAGTGCCAGATCATCTACCAGTGGATCCTCGAAGGCGCGAAGAATAACTAGCCCGGCGGCTCCTTGAGAATGCTCGGCCAGAGCGACTCCCAGCAGCATGCGTGATCGAAGCCGGGAACGATGCGTACCGGCTCGCCGCCCCGCGCGCGCGCCGCCGATTGCACCAGAGAGGGCGGTGTATTGGTATCTTCGCTCCCGACCAAGTGCAGGACTTCAAGGCTACCGCGTGCCGGCGCAGTGACGGGGTCGATCGAGCCCTCGAGCGCTGAGTATCCGTGCAACTTTGTCCATGCGACGATATCCAGATTGGCACCGATGGTCACCACCCGCGACACGGTGAATAGGCGTTCCGCGATCAAGAGGGCCAGCGTGCCGCCGCCGCTATGGCCATAGATTTCAATCGTGCCGGTTGCGATGCGATCGCTTTCCGCGCGAATGACAGCCGCCATGCTGTTCACGACATCCGGTGAATATCGATGCAGCGTCCACATGAGCGGTGTACAGCCAAGGTCGGCATGCAGCCCGAAATAGCAGGGCCGCCCGACATAAATGCTCGGGGCTGAATCCTCGCTCATCAGGCGCAGCATCAAGAGATTGCGGGGCGTCGGATCCTCCGCGACCTGTTCGCGCCTGCGAAACGGGGTTCCGTCGCCCTCGATGTACACATGTAGCACGCCGCCAAGCGTGCGCGAGTTTCGAAACACGATGTGGCGAAAACCTGCGCCGGCAACAATTTGCTTTTCAAACCCGAAGCCTTGGGCCGTCTCATCGGCCCGGCGAGCGGGATTGGCGCACGCCGCCAGAATGAACGCAACGGCGAGCCAGGTGAGTGCCAATGTCCGTCGCTGGCGCGCTATCGCGATCTCCGGCTCAAGATGCATCCTCCGCGAACTTCCGAGAGCAAAGCGACCAGCCATAACTAAATATCAAATATAATCATAATATTATAATGATTATCTACAACAATCTCGAAATACTTCTGAGTGTGAGCTGCCGAAGGCGTAAAAGACAGTAGTAATCAGAGAACTTTCGCGGAACCCGCCGCTTGGGGATGCAGTCCAACCTGCCCTGGACTGGATTGCGCCGCATCCTTCGGGGTCGTATCAACAAGGAGATGTCCATGAACACTGCAGTCGATATGGTGTCGCTGACCGCACCGGTCAAACGCTTCGTGAGTCAGGCTCGTCAAGCCCTGATCGACGGCCGCTGGCAGGACGCTCAGTCGGGCGAAACCTTCGAAGTCTTCAATCCTTCCAATGAAACCGTGATCGCGCGCGTTGCCGATTGCAAGCGCGCCGACGTGGATTTGGCCGTGGCTGCAGCACGCAAGGCGTTCGATAAGGGGCCCTGGCCGCGCATGTCGCCGTCGGCTCGCGGCAGGATCCTCTGGAAAATCGGCGATCTGATCCTCGAAAATCTCGAGGAGCTGGCTCAGCTGGAATCCCTCAATAACGGCAAGCCCATTGCAGTGGCGCGCGGCGCTGATGTGCCGCTGGCCGCGGATCTGTTCCACTACATGGCAGGTTGGGCGACCAAGATCGAGGGTAGTACGCTTTCCCTTTCGGTGCCCTACACCCCCGACGCGCAATACCACGCCTATACGCGCAAGGAGCCCATCGGTGTCGTAGCTCAGATCATACCGTGGAATTTTCCGCTGCTGATGGCAGCCTGGAAGTTAGGCCCGGTGCTGACGGCCGGCTGTACGGTCGTGTTGAAGCCGGCGGAGGAAACTCCCCTGTCCGCGCTGCGGCTCGCGCAGCTGTGTCTCGACGCGGGCTTGCCGCCCGGCGTGCTCAACGTGCTCACGGGATTTGGTGAGACGTGCGGTGCGCCGCTGGCAGCGCACAGCCAAGTGGACAAAGTGGCCTTCACGGGCTCGACCGAAGTTGGCAAGCTGATTGTCAAAGCAGCCGCCAATGATTTGAAAAAAGTCACGCTCGAGCTGGGCGGCAAGTCGCCCAACATCGTGCTCGATGATGCGGATCTCGATGTGGCGATTCCGGGCGCGGCGAACGCGATTTTCTTCAATCACGGCCAGTGCTGTTGCGCCGGCTCGCGCCTGTTCGTACAGGAGAAGAGCTACGATCGTGTATTGGAAGGGGTCAGTAAAGCCGCGCGCTCCATCCGCGTAGGTCCGGGCTTAAATCCGCAGAGCGAGATGGGACCGCTGGTGTCAAAGACTCAGTTCGATCGCGTCACCGCCTTCCTGCGTTCCGGCAAGGAGGAAGGAGCTCGCACGGTGTGCGGCGGTAAGCGCCACGGCGAGACCGGCTTTTTCGTCGAACCCACTGTGCTCGACGGCACGAGCGACAAGATGCGCGTGTATCAGGAGGAAATCTTCGGCCCCGTGGTGACCGTGATGCCCTTCAAAGAAGTCGACGATGAGCTGATTCGCCGCGCTAACGACACGGTTTACGGATTGGCCGCGGGCCTATGGACCAGCAACATCAAGCGTGCGCATCGCATCGCCGATCAGTTGCGGGCCGGTACGGTCTGGGTCAATTGCTACAACATCTTTGATGCCTCGATGCCGTTTGGCGGCTATAAGCAATCGGGTTGGGGTCGCGAGATGGGCAGCGAAGTTCTTAAGAATTATCTCGAGACCAAGTCAGTGTGCATGAGCGTCTAACGCTATTGTGTGCGAGGCGCGCCCGCGGGGGCGCGCCTCGATACGATTATCTGCGGCGCGACAGGATCCAAAGTGCGCCCGGCAGTGCGGTGAAGTCGGCTATTAATGCCAACACGAACGCCGATGCCGACACCACGCCGAACTGCCGCATCGGCGGAAGATCCGAAAGCGTGAGCGCGAGAAAGCCGCTGGTGTTGATGAGCGTCGCGAACAGAATCGGACGACCTGCCGTGAGCATCGCGTGCTTCAGCGCACCTTCCATGGTGCCGCTCGAGCGGCCTTCCTGAAGATGATAGAAAAAATGCACCTGATCGTTTTCGGTCGCTCCTAGCACGGTCGAGCCGATGAGAATCGTGGCTATGTTGAGCGGAATGCTCGCCACGCGCATGACGATGAATACCGACAGAATGGCGAAAAATGAGGGAATCATGGTCATGAGCCGCGCCGAGGGGCTGCGAAACACGACGAGAAAGGCGAGGAAAATTACGCTGGCGGTGATTGCAAAGCTTTGGGTCAGCGTGGGCAGCAATCGCTCGGTAATGATGCCGGACAACACGCCGTTGCCTGCCATTTGGCCGCGCACGGTTTTGAAATTCGGATCACTCGCCTGCGCCTCGTTCCAGGACTGCAGAATGAATTTGCGCATCGCTCCGGAGGGACCGAAGGTCTCGCCCCTGGCGCGAATGCTCAGTCGCACGCTCGACAGATTGGCTACGTCGACGTAGCTACGCGCACCCGGCTCATTCAGCAGAATCTGCTCAAGGTCGGCGGCGAGCTTTGGCCACGCATCGGCCGCCGTGGGCAGTGCATCCGAGCCGGTTTGGACGTATCGCGCCCAGCGCAGCACGGTGGTGGGTCCGTCGACGGCATTGACCCCCGGGTGCTGTTCGAGCCGCTGAGCCAGCAGATTCACGCTGTGCAGAAATTCTGGATCCAACGCATGGCCGGGCTGCGTCTGCAGCCACAAATCCTGGACGTCCAAGCCATTGGTCTGTTCGAATTGGCGGGTGTCCTGCGCCACGGGCTCGCGAGGATTCACATACGTCAGCGCATCTGTCTCGAGCTGCAGCGGCTTGAGCTTGCCGGGAATACCGAAGAGCGAAGCTGCTCCGCACAGCATGATCAGCACGGCGCCCGTGACGAGGAGCCAGCGGTAGCGGAGCGTCGCCGGCACCAGAACATCGACGAATCTTGCGAACCACTTGTCATCCGACGCGGCACCCGTTCGCCGCGGGGCACGCAACAGCGACTGCAGCGCGGGAAACAACGTGAAGCAACCCACCCACGCGGCGACCAATCCGCAGGCGGTCCACAGTCCCATATCGCGCACGGGGCGGATATCGGACACGGCGAGCGCCGCAAATCCGACTGCGGTGGCGAACATCGATGCGGTACAGGGCAAGAACTTGTTGGCGAGTGCGCGCGCATGATGCTCGAGAAGAGTCGCAGACTCATCCGGCTCCATGTATCTGGAATGAATGTAGACCAGAGTGGCCGTGGCAGTGACCATCACCGTCAAGGGCACCAACGTCGACACCACGCTATTTGAAAATCCGAACACCTCGCCCAATCCGACCGCAATCGCGACCACGGCGCCGAGGGTGAGAATGATGGCCGCCAGTGCGCGCCACGAGCGATACACGGCAAACACCAAGGTCATTAGAAAAATGCCGAACAATGGCATGAACTTTTTGGTGGATGCGCCGGTTTGCCGCTCCAGCCATGCATCGAGCCACGGCGAGCCGACGCGGCGGACCGCGGTGAATGGGTGGCCGGTCGCATCCAGCGGCAACACCTTGGCATCGATGGCGGCCAAAGCTTGGTCCCTTTCGGCAGGTGAATTCACCTGCAGTTCGAGCGCGATACCGAAGTAGTGATCCCCAATCAGTCCGGCGCGCCGGATCAGGGAGGTGCCGGAGGCAAAGGCGCGCAATTTCGCCGCTTCCTGAGGTCCGATGCTGGCGGGGGGGCTCGATCGAAAATACAGCGTGAGCAGACTGTGGGCGGCGACCTTGGGAATCTTGTCGAGCTCGCGCTCCAATTGATCGGCACTCTGCAGCACAGCAGTACTCAAGGGGTCGGGCGCCGCGAGCACGATGAGGGCCTCTTGGGCTTGCGGATACACACGCTCAAACTCGCGGGAGGCTTGCGCCACCGGATCAGTAGCGACGATCAAGCGGTTGATCGAGGTATCGGTCGGTATGCGCAGGGCGCCGTAGATGCCGGCCAGCGTCAGAAGCAGGAAAATTCCGACAATCACATGCCGTGCCTGCAGTATCCGCAAGAACAGTTGCAGCAGCCGGGGTGAAACGAACATGGTCTTATAGTCACTCATCGTGGGGTAATGATAGCCTGTCGCCATGAGCACACTCATGTTGGCTGCAATGGCGACCCTGGTTTTCTGCGCACCAGGCTACCCCGGCGGATCCGGCGATGCGCAGCCCTTCGTGGACCAGTTTGCCAAGGCTGCCGCGGCGTCCGCGGGTTGGAAATCCGATAGTCTCGGCGCCATTTATGACCCGTCCGAACAGGGCGGCCTGGCGAAGCTGGGTGACAAGGATTCGGTACTGGCCTTCGTGCCTTACGCATTTTATGTACAGCACGCGGCGGCGTTGCACCTGGCGCCGCTCGCGCAGGCAGACGTGGCCGGCGTCGGCACGCAGGAGCGTTGGACGCTGGTGGGGAAGGTGGGCGGCGCGGTAACGGGCGCAGCCTCGATGACCGGTTACACAATCTTGAGCGTCGCGGGTTATGCGCCGGAGTTCGTGAAGCGTTCTGCTCTTGCGGCGTGGGCTCTGCCGGCAGACGTCAAGATCGAGGCGACAGGGCAAATACTGAGCGCCCTACGGCGGGTCGCGTCGGGCGAGCCGGTGGTCGCGCTGCTCGATCAGACGCAGGCAGCGGCGCTTTCGACGCTGCCGTTCGCCGCACAGATCAAGACGCTCACGCAATCCGCGCCGCTGCCGGTGGCCGTGATTGCGGTCGTCGACGCGCGCCTGCCCGAACCGCGGGCTAAAGCATTCCAAACGGCGCTTATCAAAATGAATTCTTCGAATGCCGAGACGCTCGCCTCGCTGCGCCTTAAAGGATTTGTGTTGCCGCAGCTGCCGGGCGACACCGTCAAACCGTGAAGCGCTGTCTCGGCGTCGCGGTCGCAGCGTTGGCAATCGCCGGATGCAAGGCCCCGCCTGGCCGGCCGCTCGCACCGTCTCCGTCAATGACAGTCGAGCAACTGGCGGCGGCGGTCGCGGCGGACGCACGACGCAGTGACATCGAGACCGATTCAGCCACCCGCAATCAACTCGCTGCCGATGCGCTTCGCGATGCGCAAGCCTGTCTCGAGCGCGCGCCTCAGGCAGCCGCTTGTCTTTACTATGATGCGATCGCGCTCGGCCTGAAGGCTCGCGCACATCCCTTGCAGGCCAATGAGGCGCTGAGGTTGATGCTCGCGGCGCTTGGCGCGGCGGAAGCGGCCGATCCCGAATATGACCAAGCGGGTCCTGCGCGCGTGAAGGCCCTGGTGCTCGTCAAAGCACCGGCATGGCCCCTGGGACCCGGCGACGCGGAGGCAGGATTGGAGTCCGCGCGGCGTGCGGTAGCACTGCGGCCTGAGTATCCGCCGAACGTACTGGCACTGGCGGAGGCGCTGGCCAAGACCGGTGACGCTCACGGCGCTCACGACGCTTATCGGCATGCGCAGGAATTGAGCCAGGCCTTGCCGCCGAGCCGCGATCGAGAGGATTGGCTGCGCCAAGCGGATCAAGCGCTCGGCCGAAGCCCGCCATCACGTTAGGAGCTCGGGGTGGCACCCTCGGGCGGTGCCTGCTGGTTGATGTCGGGTTCAGGACAAAGTCAGTTTCAGTGCGGCTGCGGCCGATGCAAGCTTGCCTTGAGCGTCTTTACCAGCGGTCACCGCATCCTCAGGATTGCCCGATTTGAAAGCCTGTTGAGCCTTGTCCCACGCCGATGTGGCATCTGCAAGTCCGGACTTTGCTGCATTTAGATCGACGTCTTTCGGAACACGCTTTGTTTTCGAGAGGGCGTCGATGCGTGTTTGCACCGCGGTAAGCGATTGGGGAACGGATGCGGCCAGGCTTCTCCACTCCTTGCCCAACGCCTTCACCATCTCATCCTTCTTGGCTGCTATGGCGCCGGCCAATCCGTTGACCTCGGCCAGTACGGCAGGCGCGCGTGCCACTACCGCCGCGTAGTCCTTCTTTTCAAAAGAGGTGGTTAATCCCGCCACCTTGCCCTGGGCTTGGGTGAATTGGTCAGGCACGTACTTTTGTGCATCCGCCGATACTGAGTTCAAAGTGGTATTGATGTTATCGAGAGCATTCTTGGCAGGCTGCATCTGGTTGACGCAAGCCGCAAAGAGGAGCGCGACAGAGCAAAAGGCCAGAAATCTAGGAATTCTTTGATTTGAGTTCATGGCATGGGTCTCCTTTCCATTGCGACATACCGTACGCTACGTCTCGAAAGGATTGCAAGTACGGCTTGGGCGAATCAGTTCGCCGAGTCCTTGCCCCGGGACACGCAAAATGCTCAATAAGATCGATGCGCGCTACGGCGGCCTAGCCGCGCCGCGAAGTGTGGACCTCGCGGCGCGGCTCGATGTGATGAATTGATGCTAGAACGTCGCACTCAAACGCACGTACCAGAATGCACCGTTGAAGCCGAACGGGCCGCCCGTTCGCGGGTATAGCTCGCCATCTGCTTCGCCGCCGGTCGTGGGATAAATCGGGGTGGCGGCGGTGTTGGCAATCTTATCGGGAAAGGTATTGAAGATATTGCGTCCGCCGATGGCCGCGGTGAGATTCTTGAGCACTTGATACCCGAGCTCCAAATCCGTCGTGAACGAGGGTGAGAATAGTTGGCCAGGATAGTCGTTCTCGTCGCGAAACGTACCGTAGTAATTCTCGTGCACCACGGCGTGCATCGGTCCCCAGGCATAGCTCAAGTTGAGGTTTGCCCGATGGTTCGGGGCATAGTGCTGGATATCGATGATGCGCGCCGGGCTGATGACGTTCGGATCGAATTTCGTCACGTCGGTCTTGTTGTAGTTATACGCAAGGGCCGTGTCCAAAGTCCCCGCAATGCCCAGCGACAGCGGATAGGTCACCACCAAGTCCACACCCTTGGTCTTGGTGTTGAACCCGTTGGTGAAATACTGCACGGTGCCGCCGGCGCCGACATAAGCGAGCGCAGGGAGAGCGGCGATATCCGCGTTGGTCACATTGAACTGCTGCGAGATGCCGATGCGGTTGCGAACCGAAATCTGGTATCCGTCGATAGTGACCAGCAGTTTCGGCAGCGGGGTGAGCACAATGCCGGCGCTTAAGTTGGTCGATTCCTCCGGTTTCAGCGGCACAGCGCCGTAGTACTTAGCGTCCACGCTCGTGACCGGGTAAGTCCCGATCTGCACCTGCGTCGTGCTGCCCGGCAAAAAGGTGGTGCTCAAGGTCTCGACATTCGACTGCCCGGGCGTGGGTGCATGAAACCCGGTGCTCGCGGTGCCGCGCAAGGCGAGCCAGTCGAGCGCTTTCCAGCGGGCCTGAAATTTTCCGAGCGTGGTATTGCCGAAGGAGGCGTAATGCTCGAAGCGTCCCGCGAGGCCGAGTGTGAGATCCTTCACCACATCCGCCTCGACATCCAGATAGCCGGCGTAGCTGACTTGCGAGGCATCAACCGGAGCGGCTATTCCGCCATAACCATTTGAGGTCGTCGCTTGCGTGGCGACGATCTGATTTCCCGTGGCATCGAGCGCAGCCGTGCAGGCTCCGGCTACGCAGTTATAGAGTGGTTGCGCGGAATAGGGCCCGGCTGCAATCGAGGCTTGGTCGCCCAAGAGCTGCTGATAATTTTCGTCGCGCCATTCCAAACCACCGGCGATGGAGATCGGGCTGGCAAGCCAGCTCACCGCCCAGGGGTAACTCAAGTCTAGGTTGAAGTTGTTTTCTTTCTGAATGAACTTGCCGTCGTAGAAACTGGTGGGAGATAGCGGGCCCAATGACGAATTGAGTGAATTGCGCAAGGACACCGCCAGGGAGTTCTGGGCCGTCGTGCCGGACAAATCGTAATTGATACCCCAGCGGTTTGTGCCCTTGTAGCCTACGGCGCCAAAGAACTGCTGGGTGACACCGTAAAAGCGGGGCGTAAAGCCGGCAGGATAAATGGATTGGAAGTTGAAGGTGCGGCCGTTCTGGATATACCCGCCGGCCGGGCAACCGGTGAACGCGGACGTGCAGGGATCTAGGTAAATGTCATTGAACGCCGGATTAGGCGTCCACACATTGCCGTCGGTGCCGGTGACGGTCCGCGGCAAGCGATAGTTGAAACTCTCGTTCGTCTGAATGTTGGCGTAGTTGGCGAAAAAATATATCTGATCGCCGTTGTCGAGTTTGATTCCGGAATTCAAAAATGTCTTGACGCTGTCCTGCGGCGGCGTTCCCCACTCCTGCACCGGACCGGGGTAGTGGGGCAACTGCGGTGCTAACTCAGGAAAGGTTTCAGCGAAGGCCAGGGCCGAGGGACGTGTGGGATTGCGCACGGTTTGTTGGTTTCTTGACCATTCCGCGCTGAAGTTGGCGAAGCCCTGGCTGCCGAGCGGCAGACCGATGTTTGCGGCGATCTGGCCATCACCACCGTCGCTTCCGAAGCCGGTGGGGAAATATTTTCCGTAACGCCCATCGACTTGAATGCCCGAGGATGAGTTGCGGAATTGATAGTTGAGCACTCCGGCGATGGCATCGGAGCCGTACTGCGCCGAGGCGCCGTCGCGCAAAATCTCGAGCGATTTGACGGCGATGGACGGGATCGAATTGAGATCGGGTCCCTGTGAGCCGAACGCCAATTCGGTCTCACCGCCCTGGTACACCTGCACGAGTGCCGAGCGGTTCATGCGCTTGCCGTTGAGCATCACCAGCATCTCGTCCCCCGGCAGGCCGCGCAATGACGGAGATCGAACGAAGCTGGACGCGTCGGAAATGGAGTTCTGTCCTACGATGAAGGATGGCACGAGATTGGACAGCGTATCGAGCATGCTGGCCGACGGGTAGTTCGCGAGATCCGTGCCGGTGATCACGTCGATCGGCGCCGAAGATTCGGCGACGGTGCGGTCCAGACGGCGCGTTCCGGTGACGATTATCTCTTGGAGTTCGTTTGCGGAAGCAGTGTCTGAGGAGGGGGTGCTCTGGGCCCTCGCCGCATTCGCTGACATAAAAAGAACGGATGCAATCCCGACGAGGAATATTGATTTCATGCAGATTCTCCCAGACGACGATGGAAATCTTGGATGTGACGCAGACTAGTCGGACGCGGGCCGCGTGAAAGGGCAACGGCATCGAGGCGGCCGGCTTTAATGTATCGACTGCTTCCAACAATCATCGAAGGCCCTCCTTGGATGGGTGCAACGCGCATGGAACGCCGAGCCCGAATCCTTAGCCTCGAATCAACACTCTAAAATCATCCCCGCCAACCCAATGGCGACCTGCCAATCAAGGCGGTTCTTTTTGTATTCCAGGCTAGTGTAGAACCGAAGATCGCTGTCTGCAACCACGCTGTGGATGCGAGTGCTCCGTGCGATTGCGAGACCGCCGACTTTCCGGTAAGTCGCGACGAACGAATGAAGGCGTGCGCGCGACAGAACTGCCGCTGCGAATTTAGTGAGGCGAGGGGCCCACCGCGAATAGCTGCGTCTCAATGTCTTGGAACGACTTGAACTCCAGAGCATTGCCGCTCGGGTCCAGGAAAAACATCGTCGATTGCTCGCCGGTTTGTCCCTTGAACCGTGTGTAGGGCTGCACGACAAACTCAACTCCGGATCGCTGTACGCGCTCCGCCAATTCAGCCCATTGCCGCGGCCGCAGAACCACGCCGCAGTGAGGCACCGGCACCCCTTGTCCATCGACCGGGTTGTAGTGACTCGACAATTTTCCGGAGCGGCCCAGATCAGGATTCAAATGGCAGACGAACTGATGGCCGTAAAGATTGAAGTCCACCCAGTGTGCGGCGCTGCGGCCTTCCGCACACCCGAGAATATCCTTATAGAAGCGGCGCGCTTCCTCGATATCACGCACTTGGACGGCGATGTGAAACGGTGTCAGAGATTCATTCACGGCAAACGAGCATAGCATTCCGTCAGCCTAGGAGGCGATGCCCTCGATCCACGTGCGTTTCACCCGCAAGTCATCATCCAACAGCGCCAGATTGGCGCGGTAGCCCGGTGCGATTCGGCCGAGTTCATGGTCGAGGCCCAGGAATGCGGCCGGATACTCGCTGGCCATCCGGGCTGCCTCGGCAATCTCCAGGCCCAACAGAGATACAGCATTGCGCACGGCGGTGGCCATGTCGAGTCCTGTGCCGGCCAAAGTTCCGTTCTCGTCGCGGCACACGCCGTCCTTGACGTGGATCGTGCGCCCCTGCAGCACGAAACTTGGCTCAGGCGAACCCACGGGAGGCATGGCATCGGTTACCAGCATGAACTTGTCATGACGCTTGCAGCGTAGCGCGAGCTTCAGCATGACCGGGTCAACATGGTGTCCATCGACGATGATGCCGCACCAGGTATTCGCATCGAACAGCGCCGCGCCGACGATGCCCGGCTCGCGTGGCGCCAGCGGCGCCATGGCATTGAACAAATGGGTAAAGCCGCGGACACCGTGCGCAATCGCCGCCGAGGTCTGCGCAAAATTCGCGTCGCTGTGACCCGCGGAAATCAATATGCCGCTGGCAGCAAGCTGCGCAATCATCGCGGTCGTGGTCATCTCCGGCGCCAGCGTCAAGACCGTACGGCCGCCGCGCAAGCTGCACAATAAGGAGATCACCCCGTTGTCCAAGCGCCGCAGATGCTTCGGATCGTGCACGCCGCGCCGCGCCCAGTTGAGGAAGGGACCCTCAATATGAATGCCGAGCGGGCCCGGAAGGCCTGCCTCCAGCGAGGATTGCACCGCGGCGATCGCCTGCCCGATGGTGTCGAGATCATCGCTGATCAGCGTCGGCAAGAAACCCGTCGTGCCGAATCGACGGTGCGCCGCGCCTATCGCGCGGATCGACTCGAGACTGGGATCATCGTTGAACAGCACACCGCCGCCGCCGTTGACTTGTACATCGATGAAGCCGGGCAGCAAAATGTGTCCCTCGAGATCGACCGTGACGGCGTCACGGCATTGCGGATCCGCCGCAGGGAGCACGCCTTCGATGCGTCCTTGCGAGAGCAGGACTGTCACACCGCTCACGATTCGCTCGCCGGCCAGAATCCGGCCGTTCACCAGTGCGGTGAGCACTACACGGTCTCCGTAATTTTGCGCAAATGGGGCGGATGATCCGGATCCAGACCCCGCCGCACCGCCAGAGAGGCGATCATTCGATAGGCACTCTGCACCAGCAGAATGGGCGCAATTTCCGCCGCGGCATCCACCGTCGGCAACAGCATGGCGCCTGGGGCGTCGCCGCCGGCGAGCAACACCGGCACGCCGCGACGGGTGAGTTCCCGCGCCAGCGTTTCGATTCCCGGCAGCGTGGCATCGCGCTGCGCGAACAGCAGCGCCGGAAATCCTTTCCTGAGGAGCGTGTACGGACCATGTTGCAACTCGGCGCTGCTGAACGCCTCGGCGTGCATGCCGCAGGTTTCCTTGAACTTGAGCGCAATTTCCTGCGCGGCTGCCAGACCGAGTCCGCGGCCGACCACGAACAAATTGGCCGCGGATTCGAGCTCGGGCAGCGCCGCTGACCAATCCATCGCCCAGCTCGAGTCCATGAGGCGGGGCAGCTGCTCCAGCGCGGCATCAAGTGTGGCGTCTTGCGTCCAAGACGCGACTACGCGGGCAATCGCCGCCAGCGATGCAAGGTAGGACTTGGTTGCCGCGATGCTGGTCTCAGGACCTGCACGCAGCTCGACCCTCAAATCCGCTGCCGCCATGAGCGGTGAGTCGGTACTGTTGCACAGCGCGAGAACCGTGGCGCCGGACGCCTTCGCTGCTGCTACCGACGCCAACAAGTCGGGACTGCGTCCCGATTGGGAAATGGCAATAAACAGGCATCCGCGCACATCTTGGCTGATGCCGTACACCGAACTCACGGACGGCGCGGCCGACGCCGTCAGCACGCGAGCGTGCGTTTCGATCAAGTACTTGGCGTAGGTCGCAGCATGATCGGAGCTGCCGCGCGCACAGGTAATGACTGCGCGGGGCTGCAACTTGCGCAGTGCTGCACCAACGGCCGCAATCTTTGCGCCATCCTGTTGCATCTGGGCGCGCACGGCATTTGACGCGTCAGCCGCCTCCTCAAACATGCGAGTGCGCTCTGCCGAGCGCGAAACTTCCGCGTTCATGTGCTGAGTTCCGCGACGAAGTCGTACGTGTCGCCACGGTAGAAGGATTGCGAAAATTCAATGGCGCGGCCGTCGGGCAGGGATCCCAAGCGTTCCACCAGCAGTCCGGCATCTCCGGGCTTGGCTTTCAAGAGTTCGGCTTGATCGGCAGTAATGAGCACCGCGCGCAATCGCTGCAAGGCGCGCACCGGCCGGTGACCCGCGCGCTCCAATGCCTCGTACAGCGAGGCATCGACCGCCTCGAGCGACGGCAATGCCGTGGCGACAATGGTGGCGTATTCCAGCGCCATCGGCGCATCGTCTGCGTAGCGAATTCGATTGAAGCGAAACACCGGAGTACCGGGACTCAAGCGCAGCGCCAGCGCCTCCTCGGGCGTCACGGTGCCGGCCGCTCTTTTCAGCCACACACTTCTCGGCGTGCGGCCGCGCGCGCGCATGTCCTCGGAAAAGGAGGTGAGCATCGCAAAGTTCTTGTCGACGCGCGCAGAGACGAAGTTGCCGGCTCCCTGGCGCCTGACAAGGAGCCCATCGGCAACCAGTCCGTCAAGTGCTTTGCGCACCGTTATTCGCGATACGGCAAAATCCGCGGCCAGATCCCGCTCCGAAGGCAAGGCATCATCCGGGCCCAAAATCCGGCTATCGATGGCTTTTCGCAGCGCGCGCTGCAACTCCTGATACAGCGGCAAATTCCCCTGGCCGTCCAGCGGACCGATTGCTTTAGCGAGCGATGTCATAGGCGCGGGTGGTGCTTCCACGGTGTGTTTAGTCATTGGATAGTACCAAACAAATACCACTATGAGAACAACAACTGCACAAAATAGCGTTTAATCGATTGATTTTAAACATAAACTAATATTTATCGCTGTCTTTATTACACGGCAGTAGCAAATTATTATAATTGGTATTATATTGGGTCTTAATTGGTGTGGGGCAATGAACACCACTCGGCGGATGCAGAGAACTCTCTCAACAAAATTGGTGACAGGACAGGGGGCATCGATATGAATCGGACAGGGGATATCTATATGAATCGGATCGCCATGGCGGTCAAGTCGGCACTGGGACTCGCGTTTTTGGTGCCGTCATCCATGGTGCTGGCGGCAACTGCCGCGCCTGACGACACAGCGCTCCAAGAGATCGTCGTGACCGGCATCCGTCAATCGGTTCAAGTCTCGCTGGATGCGAAGCGAGCGGCCGTTAACCTCGTGGATGTCATCTCCGCCGAAGATATCGGCAAGATGCCGGATAAGAACATTGCCGACTCGCTGGCGCGCGTTCCGGGTGTCACGATAAGTTCTGCCGGAGCCAATGAAGGCGGCTTCGCTGAGAACGACCGAGTGAGCATGCGCGGCACGAATCCCAGCCTGACGCAGACGCTGATCAACGGCCACAATGTCTCTTCCGGGGACTGGTTCGTGCTCGACCAAACCGGCACGGTCGGCCGCAGCGTGAGCTACACGTTGCTGCCCTCGGAAATCGTCAGCCAGGTGAGGGTGGAAAAGAGTTCCAGCGCGTCGCTGGTCGAAGGCGGCGTCGCGGGCTCCGTCGACATCATTACGCGCAAACCGCTGGATTTCGTCAACCCCTTTACGGTTCAAGCCTCCGCCAGCGCGATGTACGCAACGCTGCCGAGCAAAACCGACGGATGGTTCAGCGCACTCGGCGCGTGGAAAAATGATGCCAACAATTTCGGCGTCATGCTGCAACTGTTCTCGCAAACCCAGCATCTGCGGCGCGACGGCAGTGAGATTTTGGGCTATGAAACGATTGCGCCGGGCAGCGCGATTGCGCTGTCGAATCCGAATCTCTCCAACGTGCAATATCCGGCGCTCATCGGCGCCACGGAGTTCACGCAAAAACGCGAACGCAATGGCGGTTTGTTCGATGTGGAATTCAGGCCGCTCGATAATCTGGCCTTCGATTTGTCGGCGTTTTCATCGCGCATGCTCGCGCCCAACCTGAATGACAACTATCTGTTTTTCGGATCGAGTGTACTAGCTCAAGGGAAAGGCCAGGCGCCTCTGCCTGGGTACACGATCGCCGGCAATACGCTCACCTCTGCGACATTTGCCCCGGTCGCCGGCACCCCTTACGGCGTGTACGACCAGATTTCCCGGCCTAGCTCCGAAGCCACGTCGCGCTTCGTCAACCTCGACACCACGTGGGGTGTCACCGACTCCTTGTCGTTCTTGGGTCAAATAGGCTATTCATGGGGCGATGGCAAAACGCCAGAACAAGACGTTTCCGAGACCAATCCCGGCACCGGCGCGGGTGCAAGCTATCAGCTGAACGGCCTCGGCGCCGCACCGAATTTCAGTTTCGGCAACACCAACAACTCCACTCCCACCCCGAACGGTGTTCCGGTTCCTTTCGGCTTCATATTCGGCGACCAGTTCGTGGATGTGAAGGACTCCGAGGAGTGGGCCAAGATCGACGGTACCTATAAGTTTCAAACCGACTACTTCAAGGACCTGAAATTCGGTGTGCGCTATGCGAAACACGACCGCACTTCGAACGGCGTGGTCGGCCAAGGTCCGACGGCTGCCGCGGCGACGGCGCCGTATCCCTCGACGTTCTCAAACTATCCGTCCAACTACGATACGTTTGGCGGCGATCATCCTTCAAATGTCTGGTTTTGGACGCCCGCGCAGCTCGAGGCTTATAACAGCCCGGCAAACGTGGTTCGCGATCCCGCGGTGCGCCTCGACTTCAATTCCATGTATGAGGTCTACGAAAAAGACACGGCGGGGTACGTGCAGGCTGACTTCAAGGGCAGCAACTGGGCGGGCAACGTCGGCGTGCGGGTCGTGCACACCCAGGAAGATATCGTCAACTATACGGCGGTGGATCCCTCCACGCCGGGCTCGACGTTTTCTCTGTTCGGCCAGTTCATCGGCGTGCCCGTCTCGCACTCCTACACCGACGTTTTGCCCAGCTTCAACTTGAAGATCGACGTGGCCCCGGATCTGGTGGCTCGTTTCGACGCGGCCGAGACCATGACTCGCGCCGACTATTCGCAGCTTGCCGGTGCGACGAGCTTGTCGGGGCCCGTGACCGCTACCGGCACGGGCGGCAATCCAGACCTGAAACCCATCGTGTCGAATAATTACGATGCCGGACTGGAGTGGTATTTCGCCAAGCAATCATTGCTGTCGGCGACGCTCTTTTATATGGACTTGAAAAACTACGTGAGTTTCGGATCCACCACGCGGAATATTTTTACCTTCGGCCCCGGGCTGCCGCCGGGCGGTGGTTTGGTGAGCTACTTGTTGAGCACGCCGGTCAACGCCAAGGGCCGTGTGCAAGGCGCCGAGTTCGCATATCAGCAGGCGTTCACGGAGAACTTCGGGTTCATCGGCAACTACACTTATGCCGATGGCAAGCAGACCTCGTTGATTACCAACGGCGACGATCGCCTCGTCGGCACGTCGAAGAATACCTACAACGTTCAAGGCTACTTCGAGAACAAGATGTTCAGTGCGCGAGTTGCGTATACCTACCGGTCCGCCTTCTTCAGCGGCCTCGATCGCAATACGGCGTTCTCTCAGGAAGCCATCGGCACGCTGTCGGCTTCGCTCGTTTACAACATCAACGAGATGTTCTCGATACAGTTGGATGGGCAGAACCTCAATAATCCCATCCTGAAGTACTCTGCCCTCAACGACAATCAGCCGCGTGCATTCTACAAAAACGGTGCTCAGTACTTCCTGACCGCCCGCTTCAAGATGTAAACCGGCTTAGAACGCCCGCGCGTGCGGCATGAGTTAGAGTGTCAAGCGTGCGGCAGAACTCGAGGATGATGCGAGGGGCGAGGGCAGCGGTTCTTATCGCTGCCCTTGCCATAAGCGCACGGCCGGCAAGCGCGCAGCAGGGCGGCATCATACCGCTGCCCGCAACGATCATTCCTGGCAGCGGCACGTTTCAGCTGAATGCGGCGACTGTCATGCAGGTGCCGCAAGGCGACCGCAATGCCTCGAGCGCGGCTCGCTATCTTGCCGAGCTGTGGAAGCGCTCCAACGGATTGACGCTGGCCGTATCCGCAACAGCGGCCGGCAAAGTATCCGACGCGCGCATTGCGTTCCGATCCGAACCTGGATTCGGACCCGAGGCGTATCGGCTCGAGGTGGCGCCGAAAAGAATTACCGTATCGGCGACAACGGGCGCGGGGCTGTTCTACGGCGCCGTCACGCTTTGGCAGCTCTTGCCCCCTGGCCGCAATGATGCATCCATCCCGGCGCAAACCATCGTCGATCAGCCCAGGTATGCCTGGCGCGGACTCATGCTCGATTCGTCGCGGCACTTTCAATCGCCTGCCTTTGTGCGCTCGATGATCGATTGGATGGCTTGGCACAAGCTGAACGTGCTGCACTGGCATCTTACCGATGATCAGGGTTGGCGCCTTCAAATCCGCAGATACCCGAGGCTCACCTCGGTGGGCAGCCGGCGGATTCCTGCGAGTGTCCCGGGATCCCCGGCACCCCAACCCTATGGCGGCTACTACACTCAAGATGAAGTGCGCGGCATCGTCGCATTCGCGGCGCGGCGGCATGTGCTCATAGTTCCCGAAATCGACATGCCGGGCCACGCGCAGGCAGCGCTGGCCGCCTACCCGGAGTTGGGCGCAATCGACGCCCATCCAACGCTGCCGGTGTCGGCCAAGTGGGGCGTGCATTCGCACTTGTTCAATCTCGAGCCCGCCACCTTCGAGTTTCTGCAGAACGTTCTCGGCGAGGTTTTGAACAAGTGCGAATGCACGCCCCACTTG